>Ga0208373_1004748_pt1 | contig 11886 bp, 19 predicted proteins | sample RifOxyC2_FD_184036 | JGI IMG/M metagenome (GOLD analysis project Ga0208373, IMG submission 184036) | Soil microbial communities from Rifle, Colorado - Rifle Oxygen_injection C2 (SPAdes) | ecosystem: Environmental > Terrestrial > Deep subsurface > Rock core/Sediment | place: Rifle, Colorado... | reverse complement strand
ATTGAAAGAGTGTTTTGCTTTTTATCAAGAGATATTTTGCAAAATAGTAACTTTCAAACTGTTAGAGAAGCAATGGATAGAATTTCAAACTATTTTGAAAAGGAGGGAAGTATTATGGTTTAGTGTAGTTAACACACTTTCGGATGGTTCTAAAACTCCCGTAACATATCCATGTTCGTTGGTTTGTACCAAATATATTTTTCCTTTGTAGTCTTTGTCTATCATAAAAATACCCTGAATAGTCCCTATTTAAACTTTATTCTCCGAGCTTCTTTATAACTGAGACTTCTTGGAGGACTCTCAGCTCTGCTGAGGACAAGAGGTCTTTGTTTTTCTTGAAATCTTTGAATTGTCTATCTGAGATATCTGCATATAGGTATTTTACATCTTTTAATTTTCTATCAAATGCTATTCCTGGCAAGGCTAAAGCCAACTCCTGGCCCTCAGTTGCCTGTTCTACGGATGCTTTTTCATGTTGGATGGACTTTACTCTTGCAACATCTTCTCCTCTTTCGTTAATCATTGGAATTCCTACTTTTAATTTTCCCGCTATGACACGTACGCCGAATATTGCAGGGTTTGAATTTCTAAATACAAATTCGGGAAGAATCTCGAGTTTACATATTGTAGCTAGGCCAAGAAGTTTTTCTCTTTCTATTTCTGCCTGTTTGTTTTTTCTGTATAGCTGAAGGTCTTCAATTAATTTGTATACAACATCGTTTGTAAGGATTTTTACATGTCCTTTTTCCAATTCTGGTTCTAGTTCAACATTGAATCCAAGGATTATTGCATTTAGAGGGTTAATCTCAAGATTTGCTTTTCCTGCGACTAGGTCTTGTTTTCCTATTGGGCCTATTCCTACCCTTATAATTTGAATATTCTCTTGTTTAAGCAGAGTCTTCAATGCTTCTAGGCTGCCGAGGGAATCTGCTTTTATTATTATTCCTTCTTTATCCAAATCTGAGAGGGTTGAGACCTCTTTTTTGAATGCAGCTTCTATTTCATCTAAGTTATCCTGAATTTTTTGGAAGGGCATTCCAGGGAGTATTCCTTCTTTGTTTGTTAGTTGGATTCTTATTCCCGTTGCAGCGGTTGCTTCTTTTACAGATTTATATTTTGTTGAAAGAGGTTGTATTTCTTCTATTGCTCTTATTTTTGTTACAATTGGTTTGGAAAGAGAGGCAATGGCTATTTCATCTCCTTCTTTCAATGAGCCATCGTATAGAATGGCTTCAATGGACTCTGAATTTTTCTCTTTCTTGATTTCAAGAATTACTCCCTTTGCTTCTTCACTTACTTTTAATCTTTCCTTTAGAAATCTCTGACATAAACCACAAAGGACGAAGATAAGTTCCGAAATGCCTTCTTTTGATCTTGCAGAGCATGGGACAATTGCAACTTGTTTTTTGAAATCTGTAACTTCATAGAATAATGAGGAATCGAATCCATGTTCTTTCAATGAGCCTTGGAAAGTTAAAAGAGATTGTTGGAATTCTTCATTTACATTTATTGCTTGGGTTTCGATTGATTCTTTTAGGCTGTTTCTTCTTGCCCATCCCGAAATAGTATCTACTTTATTTAGGGCTATGACAAACGGGACTTTGTTATTCTTTAGAATTTGAAGGACTTCCGCAGTTTGGGGTTTTATTCCTTCTTTTATTGCAACAACGACTACTGCTAAGTCTGCAAGGGAGCCTCCACGCTTTCTCAAATGGGTAAATGCTGCGTGTCCTGGAGTGTCTATGAAGAGAAAACCAGGGATTTCAAGCTGAACTTTATTCTTTTCAATTAAGGGGCAGGAGGCAAGGATTTGTTCAACGGGATATTTGGTAAATGAGATTTTTTGAGTGATGCCTCCGGCTTCTAACTCTTGGAGTTTACTTCCCCTGAATGCATCTAGGATTGAAGTTTTTCCGTGGTCTACGTGACCTGCTATTGTGACTATTGGTTGTCTTATTGCCATGTTTTATTCCTGGTTTCATCCATATAATTAATTATGCGATTGTTTTTAAAGCTTGATATTTGAGATAAATAATGGCAACAATAAGGATGCTGGAAAGATTGCTTGTTCCATATGAAACTTCAAGTTGGGGAGGTTCAGACGGATTTGGGAATATTTATCAGGGTTATAGGAATGGAGAAAGAACATCAAGATTAGATAGTGCTGCTTGGTTTCTCGTACCAAAACCAAGACAAGTTTATAAAAATGAACTTAGAAGGGTTATTGCTGAATTAGGGATAGAATCGGGCAAAAAGAGCGCTTAAACTTTATTCAATCTATATCTTATTACCCTTAGAATATCGGAATATTTAACTTCATGCGGGATGCTATTTTTATGTTCTATTAAAAGTACTCTTTCTCTTTGAAAAACTGCTCCTGCAAATGGATTTTTATGAATAACCCCTTGCAATCTGGGAAGAGAATCGCTTGTGGCGAGTTCATCTATTTTTAATTCTATGTCTAAGGATCGAGCATTTTTAACTTTTGGAAGGATAACATAATGGGTAAGTTGTTTTTCATCATAATAATTAAGTTCACTGGCAGGACCAATATCTACAAGATCAATGAGATTGTTTAGGTCTGGAGTTTTTCTGTACAAGCTCCAGCCTTTTTGCTGGAATGCATTAATAATTTCAATGTCGTTGGATACTCTTTCGCTCATGTTTATAGATTTAGAATTCTATGTCATCTACCTCTTCGACCTTCGCTTTCTTTTTTTCCTCTTTTTTCCCGGAAGATTCCTGAGTATTAACTTTTTGTTCTTGTGTTTCGTCAACTATTAGGTCTTTTTCATCAATGCTATTGATTGATGCCTTGAATATTTTGAATTTATCTGCAGGAATTCTTGTTCCTGATTTTGTGAAACCCGTATATCTATCGGATTTGACGAATTCTCTGATTGTAACTCCTCTTTTGCCATTAAATTCATCTATTCTTATGACAATATCCGTTTCTCGATTTTTTGCAATTCTATCAATATCTTTTTCCATCTTTTATTTTAGTTAAAGTTGTATATAAACATGAGTTTACATTGGAGAATAGCAAAAAATAGGGTGTGATGCAATATAGATGTTGGGGATTAGTACAAATCTTCAATTTCATAGATTTCTAGGGTTTTACCTTTTACGACTATTGTCCCTGCTCTTTTTGCTATGACTTTATCTTTTACTTTGTCGTATACATTCTTTGGGACTATTACCCTATTTGAGGAATGTTTGCTCAAATCATTTGCTACGATAACGGATTCTCCTATGGGCTGATATCTTTTGACGTCTCCCCCGACTAAACTTAAATATATCTCTCCTTCATTTATTCCTATTCCACATCTTATCGCTGGAAAGTCTTTTGGACGTGCACTGTTAAATCTCTCGATCTCTTTCTTGATTTTTAATCCTGAGATTACTGCGGCTAGAATATAATCTTGCTGTTTTTTTGGTATGTTAAACATACATTCTACAGAATCTCCTACAAATTGGCTTACTGTTCCGTTATAGTAATGTACAACGTTTGTTACAATGGCAAAATAAGGGTCCAGAATCATTTTTGCCATTTGAGGGTTCTCCACGAGTTTTGTGTATCCTCTCAAATCTGTGAAAAGAAAACTCGCATTATGTTTTCCTTCTTTTAGATTTCCATGTATTGCTCTGTCCATTAGTCCCTTATCAAGGTATTTTTCAAATGTTCTTTCCATTTTGTTTTTTTCTGACTTCAATTGATATAATTCGCTTTCTATTTTTTGTTTGTCCCTGACTTCTTCCCAGAATAGATTATGGAGTAGTTTCTCTTTTTTAATCATAACTTTATAAATAATAACAATAATTATTACTGCTACGATTACAATTATAGAAATAATTAGACTTGAAGGGATATTTATTATATTTGATGCCTCTCTTTGGACTTCTGAGATTTCCATGGTAGGAAAATGAATTTTTACTATTTAATATTTTGTATGCTTATTAATTAGGTTTTTATATCCTCTTTTTGTAATGATTATATGAAGATTAAACCTATCAAAATTGGAAAGTACCGTATAAAAAATCCGGTCTTTTTGGCACCAATGGTAGATGTAACTGATATGCCCTATAGAGTTATATGCAGAAAGGCTGGAGCGGGAATGGCATATACTGAGATGTTGTATGTGGATGCAATAACTCACGAAAATCCGAAGACACAGCAGTTGATGGAAATTGGAAAGAGCGAGAAACCAAGTGCAATACAGATAACTGGAGATAAGATTGAAGAATTTGAAAAAGTTATTCCCTATTTGAAAAAATATGATATTGTTGATTTGAATTGTGGATGTCCGAGCAAGAGAATTGTTGGAAATGAGGCGGGAAGTTATCTATTAAATAATCCTGATAAAATTGCTGAGATAGTTAAATTACTCAAGAAGAATAAATTTACAGTTAGTGTTAAAATAAGATTGGGATTTAACAATAATAATGTCATTAAAATTGCTAAGGCCATTGAGAAAGCGGGCGCAGATGCAATAACAGTTCATGCGAGATTAGCGAAGCATAGCAATAAGATTCCTGCGGATTGGAAATGGATTGCCGCAGTTAGGAAGGAGGTTAATATTCCGGTGATTGGAAATGGAGATGTTGTTTCTGGAAAGACTGCAGAGGAGATGTTAAAAATTTGTGATGGGGTTATGGTGGGTAGAGGAGCAATTGGAGATCCTTTGATATTTGATAGAATAAATTACTATTTGAAGAATGGGAAAGAAAAAGAAAAAGACATAAAGGGAAATCTGAGGTTGTTCTTGGAATATATTAAATTGTGTAAGAAGCAAGATATTATTGATTTACATAGGATAAAGTATGTTGGAAGTTGTTTTATTTCAGGATTTCAGGGTGCTGCTAAAATAAGGGCTAAGTTTATGTCTCTAAGAACAATTGATGAAATTGAAGGGTTTGTTAAAGGGCTATAGAAAGATTTAAATATCTCTAATTAGCATATACTTATATCTAAAAAGGATATAAAAGATAAAATGCAAATAGCAGTAAGAAAACAAAAAGAAAGAGAAAATGAAATTTTTATTCATTCACCTACATTGAATACGGTCATAATGATAGAGCAAACTCTTAAGAACGCTAAGCAAATTATGAGTATTGCGGAATTGAAAAGAAAACTTCCTAGAAAAGTTATGCATCAAACACTTTTGCAAGTTTTAGATTATCTGCAGCTTAGTGGGAAGATAGTAATTGGAACTAAAGGGGTTTTATGGGTGTTTGCTGAGAGAAAAGAGATTAATGCTCTAATAAAAAGAGGACTTGAAGTATAATTTAAAATGCAAAAACCCGTAAGAGTTGTTCTTATTGATGAAGCTGAAGGAGAATTTAAAAGATTAAATGAAATTGTAGGATTGCAATTAAAAAATGCAAAAGAAAATACAGATGAAATGCAATTACTCAGATCAATAAGACAAAAAATAGATTTTATTAAAGTAAATCCCTTTTAGGGAGATAATATCCAAAAAGAATTAATCCCTAAAGAATATTTTGATAAATACAATGCATCTAATTTGTTTAGGGTTGAATTATCTCAATTTTGGAGAATGATATATACTGTTAAGGGAGATCAAATAGAGATTATCTGTTTTGTTCTTGATATTATGAATCATTCGAAGTATGATAAATTGTTTGGATATAGAAAGAAATAAAGATCTAATATCTTCTTGATCTTGAATGTCCTGCGCCTGAACGTGAACCATAACTTCTATGGGTGCTTCTTGCATCTCTTCTTCCTGCGTCTCTACCTCTAAATCCTCCACTTCCCGCATTGCCTCTTCTATCTCCTCTTCCTCTTCCAGCATCTAGATTTACCCATACTCTTTCAACTTCAGGTACTTCTGTAGGGGTAGGTTTTATTGAATCATCTTCCAAAACTCTTCTGAAATTTTCATAATCTCTTTCTGAAACAAGGTTAATTGCAATTCCTTCTTTTCCTGCTCTTGCAGTTCTTCCTATTCTGTGAATATATTCATCAGATGTCTTTGGAATATCATAGTTGTATACATGGGAGACATTCTTTATGTCCAATCCTCTTGCGGCAACGTCTGTGCAAACTAAAACCAAAACTTTTCCAGTGTGGAATTTTTCCATAATTCTATTTCTTTTTTCTTGCGATAATCCCCCGTGAATTGCCATTGCATCTATTCCTGAGCTGTTTAGATTGTCCGCTACGAAATCAGTATTATGTCTTGTATTGCAGAATACCATAACTAAACCTGCAGGTTCATGTTTCAATAAATGAACTAAAAGAGAAAACTTTACGTTTTTTTCAACATCATAGTAAATTTGTTTGAGCAATGAAGCGTCAACATAGCTTTCTACTGCAATTTCAACAGGGTCTTTCATATGTTTTTTAACTAAATGGTCAATATCAGGATTAATTGTTGCAGAGAACATTAAGGTTTGTCTTTCTTTTGGACAATGTCCTATGATGTCTTCAACATCATTAATGAAACCCATGTCAAACATTCTATCTGCTTCATCAAGAACAAGAATTTTAACTTTATCTAGATTTATTGTTCTTCTTTCCAAATGGTCTAGGATTCTTCCGGGAGTGCCAACAACAATTTCTGCATTTTTTAGGTCTTCTATTTGAGGATTTATTCCAACTCCTCCATAAACTGCGGTTACTCCAAGTTGTTTATGCTCTGAAAAATGATATAAAACTTTAGTGATTTGTTCTGCTAATTCTCTTGTTGGTGTTAGAACAAGTGCTTGAATTCCTTCTCCAGGTATTATCTTTTCGATTATGGGTGCTCCAAATGCAAATGTCTTTCCAGAACCGGTTGCAGAGCCGCCTATGACGTCTTTTCCTTCCATTATAAGAGGTATTGCTTTTGTCTGAATCTCGCTTGGCTCTGTGAATTTTGCTTTTTCAACTAGAGAAATCATTTCTTGTGATAATCCTAACTTTCTGAATTTTTCCATTTTACTATTTTATTGGCTTTTCGCCAGTTTATTTTGTTCTCGACTTTACTTTGGTAGAAATAGTGTGACCCGAAGGTCTGCTATTTCTTAACACGAATTTACGGTCAATTACATAAATATGGTGAAATATGGGTATTTAAAGTATTGCCTTTAGGAGTGTGTCGCATCTTAGGGACTTATAGCTAAATTATCTTCTCCTGTCGCAATAGGGACTTTAAAGTTATAAATTATATGAGGAGTGTTAGGAATTAGGGTATTATTTTATAAGATTTAATTTATAACAAGATTTAAATATGGTAAAGACTAAAATAAAATATGGTAAACGAAGAAGAAACTAATTCTGATAAAAAAATGGAAGAAATGCTTTCAACTATGGGTGGTTATATGTCTAATAAATTAAAACAAAGAATAGAATCTATTAAAAAAAGATTGGAAGATGTTAGAAAATCAGATAAGAAAAATAAAGAAGAAATAGAAAAGAAATTAGTTGAACTTATTAAGGTTATGACTGAAGTTGTAGAAAAAACAGAATTACAAACAAATACGCAGAAAAGATTATTAGTTTTAATGGAGAATATGAGCAAATTAGATACAGAAATAGATAGTTTGCTATTAAAAGATGGGAGTTGATGATTTTTTAGACTTTTGGATATGGATTACAACTAATACTTCTTTAGGATGGGTAGGTGGTTCTGTGTTGGGTTTATCTTTAGGTATGAATTATTATTTATATACAAAACTTGATAAAAAAGATTTATCAGAGAAAAATATAGTTAATATTTTAGAAAAACTTGAACCATTACTATCTAAAATAATAAACAAGGGAGACAGGATATTTACTAAAACAGAAATTGACGATGCAATAATGATAAGGAGAATGATAAATTTCAAAAAAATAAAATGATAGGAACAATATTATCAATAGTGGGAATGATATTACTTTTCTATATATTCATAAAAACAAAAAGAATAGAAAATAAAAGTAATGAGAGAATGAGAGAATTAGAAATAATTTATTCCATAGGATTTAAAGAGTATAAAAGTAATCCAATTAGTAAGTTGCCTCTTGTGCAATAACTTTTTTATTATTTAAACTATTTAACAGCATAGTTTCCCATCTGTTTCCATTAACACCAATTCCACACTTATCTGCTGGTGTTAAACCTTGTCTTGCAGATTTTCTAACAAAGTTATGGAATACCTTAAAGCCATCTTGATAGGTTTGAACTTCCTTAACTCCTTTTCTAACCTTATGGAAGTCCTTCATTAAAGCGTGATGGCTTTCTATTGCATTATTGTTAATCTCTTTTCTATGTCCTTTGATTGATGTAAATTTAACTTTTCTTTCCTGTCCCCAATTTCTAAATGTCTTTCTGCATCCGTCTTGATAACCTGCATAACCATCTACTATTATTTGAAATGGTATCTTACCATTTTGCTTTAATGCTTCGGTGAAAACCTTTTGTGCGTCTTTACTACTTCGACTTCTTCCAGAATTAACAGAGGCAAGTAAAAACTTAGTTTCTTTGTTCATGCAATTCCAAACATAATCATAGTTCTCATTACTTAATGGGTTTTTCTTATCTCTGCCTCGTTTAGTCAAAATTAAGGTTTCGTCTGCGTTCCAAACTCCTTTTATTTGAGGTTGTATTGTTTTAGTATATTTTTCCATAGTTTCAGAAAATCTTAATATCCATCTTCTAATCGTTTCGTGATGTAAGTCTAATCCATAAAATTGTTTAAATTGGTCAGCTATGTCTCTATAACTTAATCCTTTGTAAAAGCAATCCATAGCCAAACAAACAAGTTTAGCATTTCCCTTTATCTTAGGGATAGCAGAGAGAACAAACCTCTTTTTACAAGCTAAACAGCTATATCTCTGTTTCTCTCCAAATTTGGTAAGTCTTACTCCTCTTTTAATCAACTCCGAAGAATTGCAGTAAGGACAATTATCTTTTTGGGGTTGCTCTATAATTAGTTCAACTTCTCTTTTAATTGGACTTTCTTCTACTTCATAACTTGCTTTTAATTTCTCAAAGATAAGAATGGCTTTGATGTGCTTACAATATAATCCTCTGCCTTGACAATGGTGTTGGAAGTCTTGACATTCGCAAGAATAACTATCTACATGGCTTACTCTGTATTTTTTATTGCTATCAAATTGAGAAGGAACAAGATAGGTAAATTCATCTAAGACTTGTGGGTCTGCTATCTGTAAAATAGCATTTGCTCTTGATTCTCTTACTTCTGCTTGTTGTTTTATTGTTTGCGTCATGTTAGTTATGTTAATAGTTATTAATAACCATTAATAATCAAGCTATATGCAGTATTTAAATCTTTCCATTAATAGTTGTTAATAGTTATTAACAAAAAGCAAAGATTTATATATAAGTATTAATAACTATTAACAATGGCAAAAAAACTTATTTTAGATGTTGATGAAAAACTTTGGAGAGAAGTCCTTAAATTCAGAATCGATTATGGATTAAAAAATAATAATTCTGCTGTAATAATGCTTATAAAGAGAGGGCTCGGTATAAAAACCGAGTAAAATGAGTAGCGAACAAAGAATTTCATGGTTCAATGAAAGGCATATTGAAAAATCACTAAACTTAAATCCTAAATATCAAAGAAAACCTGTTTGGAGTAAAAGAACTAAACAATATTTAATAGATACAATTATTAGGAAACTTCCTGTCCCTGAAATATTCATGCAAACTAAAACCTCTCCAGAAGGTAAATCTGAATATATTATCATTGACGGACAGCAAAGATTAAGGGCAATTTTAGAGTTTATTGATGGAGAATTTGAAATTAATGAAGAAGACAATAATAATTATGCGGATAGTTATTTCGAAGATTTACCTTCTGGAATTCAACAGGAATTTTGGAGTTATATAATACAAGTCCGAGATATAAAAACTAATTCAGATGAAGAAATAAGGGCAATTTTTCAAAGAATGAATAAAAATGTTGTTCCATTAAATAATCAAGAAATAAGAAATGCAGTTTATATTGGGCATTTTATTAATCTAATGAATAAACTTGCAGATGAGCAAGAATTTTTCTCTGAAAATGGAATATTTAGTGCAACCGATATAAAGAGAATGAAAGACGCAGGGAGATTATGATTTTAATGTGGTTCTCACTGCTACAGACATAACTCATTTTGATAAATTGCTCAGAGAAATTGAAGCTAAACTTTCAGGTAGCGTAAAAGAGTTGAAGGTTTTACATATAACTAAAATGCTTGGAGCTAATACTGTTCCTCCAAATTTTGTTAAAGAGAATGGAGTGAGTACTAATGTTGATAAGCTAGATTCATCATTTGCTTCTTTGCTTGGGAGACCGGATGTGGATACCTCTGTAAAAGTTGCGCCTTCCATGAAGGAGATTTTGATTTTAAAGACAATTGCAGGAAATGCTAATCTTTCATTGCAGGAGATTTCTGAAAAAACAAAAATAAAGCCAGATACAGTTAAGAACACTATAAAAGATTTGATAAGAAAGAAAGTAATTGTTGCATTTAGAGGAGCAATAAATGTTTCTTTCTTAAAATATCATGGCTACATCGTTTATTTTAAGTTATATCCTGGAATAAAGGAAGAAAAAAGAAAGGAATTTGAAGATTATTTTAGAAATTCAGACAGTCTTGCATTTGGAACATCAGCATCTGGGAGTTATTATGATGAAATGGTTTATCTATATGCTAAGGATCCTCTTGATTTCAACAAATGCTTGACAGATGTTAAAAATAAATTCTCAGATATAATTGAAGAATATAGCGCAGACTTGATATTGAAAGATTATAAGTTTACTTTCTTCCCAGAGGGATTGCTTAGCCCCGTTAAAGAACTAGCCGTTAAGATTGGCGCTAAGCTTGGTTTTTGATTTGTTTAAAGCTGTGAGGCATAGCTTTCCGATTCTCTTTCATCCATTACTTCTATTACTTTTGGATGTATATCTTCTGGAGTTTTTTTGGTATTGACTTCTTGTCTTTTTGCAGTTATTTCTTCCAAGTATTGTTCTGATGCGATTAACATCTTTTGAAGATAGGGTACTGCTCTTTCTACTCCTTCTGAAATTTCTTCACGAAGTTTGCTTCTGAGATTATCATATGCTCTATTAAAATGGGAGTATACTTCATTCATTATTATAATTTTATGATTTCTTTTTAGTCCCATTAGTTCAACTTTTTCTGAGACTTTTCTTAGAAGGTGCATTCCTATTTTTTCTTGACAATCATTTAGCTTTGATGTTCTTCCCTCTAGATTTGAGGCATTTGTTACTATTCTAGATACTATTTCATCGGCGGTCGGTTTTGTTTTTTGTGTCATTTTATCTCACTTATCCATCAAATGGCACCTTTTTAAATCTTTAACCTGAATGGCCTTTTCTATATAAAGCATAAACGACTTTAAATAAAAATAGAGAACAACATAAAGTTATCTATTGCAATATAATTCATTGGATTATGATATCTAAAAATTTTGGTATTAGATTTAATATTAGGGTTGTCTGAATAGTATTAACTTTCTGAATTGGAGATTATAGATATGCTTCTGCTGGAACAGTTGCCCAGTCTTCAACCATTTTTATCTGCTCTGCAATTGAATATTCTGTTCTTATTGGTGGTGGGAGAATTGGATTTCTAGCATAAACTGGAGGTGATGAGAAAAGAGGAACACCTATTCCTTCAATGGCCCAATTATCTGCTCGTCTTATCTGTTCAGCAATTTTTGCTTTTGTTTCTTCTGTGTCTCCGAATTCCATATTTTCTCGCGTTGATTTGCCTTTTTATATCTTCCCATTAGGTAGGCTACATCCCAAATAAGATTTTTTAGAAAATAGACAGGTTTTTATAGGCTTTATATCTTATTTCTGTGTTCTCTCTTTTCTTTTCTCTCTTAGAGAATGAGTAGCCGACGGAAAAAAAGCTCATTC
>Ga0208373_1004747_pt1 | contig 11888 bp, 13 predicted proteins | sample RifOxyC2_FD_184036 | JGI IMG/M metagenome (GOLD analysis project Ga0208373, IMG submission 184036) | Soil microbial communities from Rifle, Colorado - Rifle Oxygen_injection C2 (SPAdes) | ecosystem: Environmental > Terrestrial > Deep subsurface > Rock core/Sediment | place: Rifle, Colorado... | reverse complement strand
GTCGATCAAAATGCCACGCCTCCCTCCGGCTATATGAATTGGATTTCCGGTCATGACAATGACAATTGCCCGAATATCTATAACCCGGATCAAAAAGACAACGATAATGATGGCAAAGGAGACGCATGCGATTCTGCCAATTCGACCAACGACAATACTAATAATAACAATGTTGTCACTCAGCGTTTCTATGCCGATCCGGACAAAGATGAATATGGCACTGCCGGCGATTACATTGTCGTCGATCAAAATGCCACGCCTCCCTCCGGCTATATGAATTGGATTTCCGGTCATGACAATGACAATTGCCCGAATATCTATAACCCGGATCAAAAAGACAACGATAATGACGGCAAAGGCGATGTGTGCGATTTATAGGGAGCTTATTTGATGTAAAGCAGTACACTTTTGATGTGTACTGCTTTAACTTTGACCCAAAACTCTGACACAAAATATGATTAAACTCAAAAAAATTTTGTTTTTGGCTATTTTTGCCTTGGTTTTTTTCGGTTTTAGTGCTTTAGCCCAAGAAGAAAGCCCGGAGGCGAAAACTATAGACTTATATTTTTTTGAAGGACAGGGATGTCCGCATTGCGCCAAGATGAAAAGTTATTTGGAGGGGCTGAAGGTGGATTATCCAAATCTTAAGGTCTACGAATTTGAGGTGTATTTTAATGAAGAGAGTCAAGTTCTATATAGTAAAATGGCCGGAGCTTATGGCGTCTCTTCAACCGCAGTGCCAATGGTTTTTGTTGGAGATGAATTTATTAGCGGGGCGGATTTTGAAAAAGTGAAAAATGCCGTGGAAAAATGTTCTTCCGGAGTGGCTTGCCCCTCACCAATGGAGAGAATTGACAAGGGTAGTGGGGGAGGTAATGACCAAGCGCCCAGTTATAAAAATTATGAAACAGTCGGGTGGATTGTTTTGGCGGTAATAATTGCCCCTGGAATCATTTTTATTATTTTATTCCTTAAAAAAAAGAAAAAAAATGTTTAGCGATCTTACAATACCGGCAATAATCGGGGGAGCGTTGATTGATTCAGTCAATCCGTGCGCTTTTGCCGTTTTGATATTTTTGTTAAGTTATCTTTTAGCAATCGGTTCGCCGAAACTTATTTTGAAGGTCGGACTTGTTTACATTGCCACAGTTTTTTTAGTTTATTTTTTGGCGGGATTGGGAATACTGAAAGTTTTAACTTTTTTTGGTATTGCGCCAATAATTTATACAATCGCGGCTGTTATTTTAATTTTTGTCGGATTAGTTAATGTAAAAGATTTTTTTTGGTACGGAAAAGGTTTTACTCTGGCAATCCCGGAATCAAAAAAGCCATTGATTCAAAAATATATTCATAAGGCGTCAATTCCCGCGGCGATTGTTCTTGGATTTTTAGTTTCCGCTTTTGAGTTGCCCTGCACCGGAGGAATATATTTAGCCGTTTTGAGTCTCTTGGCTAATAGCGAGACGCAGGTTTGGGGCGTTCCGTACTTGTTATTGTATAATTTTATTTTTGTTTTACCGCTTTTTATCATTTTAGGATTTGTCTATTTTGGTTTTTCCGCCAACAAAATGGAGGGGTTAAGAGAAGAAAAGAAAAAGTGGTTGAGGTTGTTACTGGGTTTAGGCGCCTTGGCTTTGGGCGTTCTGATGCTTTTGGGGAAGATTTGAACGTTTAATTAAAATTTTATAATTTTTAAACTTCCCACACTCTGTCATTGCGAGCGAAACGCAGTGGAGCGTGGCAATCCCCTTACTAACTTAATTTTAGACGATTGCTTCGTCTCTCGCCCCGTTATCACGGGGTTTGTTCCTCGCAAAGACACTAACTATCAAGTTTAGAAAATTAAAAATTACAAAAAATGATTCCTTGGTTTTCTTATGAAGTAATCAATTTAGGTTTTATTAAGCTCCAAGTTTGGGGTATTTTAGTCTCGCTCGGTTTTATTGCCGGAATGATTGTTTCTTATTGGCAATTTAAGAAAAGAAAACTTTCTCCGGATAACATTTTTGACTTAATTTTTTGGATAATCATCGGGTCAATCATAGGCGCGAGATTGTTATATGTTTTGGAATATTGGCGATTTTTTTCCGGAGATTATTTTGAAATAATAAAAATGTGGCATGGAGGAATGTCAGTTTATGGTGGTTTTATCGGAGCTACAATCGCCGGAACAATTTATTTATTGAAAAAAGAATTTGATTTTTGGGCGCATATTGACGCTTTGATTTTTTCTTTGCCCCTAGGATTATTTATCGGAAGATTGGGATGTTTTTTTATTCATGACCATCCGGGGATAGAAACGGATTTTTTTCTCGGAGTGCAATATGCCGGAGGAGTGAGACACGATCTAGGACTTTATCTTTCACTTAACGGTTTAATTTTATTTTTAGTATTTTTATTTTTAGGCAGGAAAAAAAGATTTGACGGTTTTTATACGGCGTTTTTTGCCATGTGGTACGGGATAGCGCGGTTCTTGTTGGATTTTTTACGCGCCAATGATGTTTTTGGAGCAGATGCCAGATATTTTAATCTTACTTTGGCGCAATATCTTTCTCTAGCTTTGTTTATTTTTGGAATAATTTTATTTTTTAAGCTTAAAAACATGCCAGCTAAAAAATTGACATAAACTAATGTTTTATCTATTATAAATAAACACTAATAAATTAATAATAAACAAAACTATGTCTGAAAAATTTAACGATGATATGGTAAACGGAACTCGCAAAACCTCCTTTTTCCTTGGCTTAACGAGCGGAATTGCCGGGGCGAGCGTCTTAGCATTAGTTGGTCTTTTTGCTCTATTGCTTACCGGACAGGGGACAGATAAGAATAATGGGGCAGTGGCCAATCAACCGACCAATAATCAGGTGGTCGATCAACCAGTAGTTGATGAGCCGGCAGTACCTCTAGCGGATTTGCCGGCAATTTCCGGAAATGATTATGTAAAAGGTGGAGCTAATGCCAAAGTAACCCTAATTGAGTATTCTGATTTCGAATGTCCATATTGTTCTAAGCATTATGAGACGATGAAGCAACTGGATGCTGACTATGGAGACAAAATAAAAGTAGTCTTTAGACATTTCCCGTTATCCTTTCATCCGGAAGCTCAAAAAGCCGCTGAAGCATCGGAATGCGCGGGAGAGCAGGGAAAATTTTGGGAAATGCATGACAATATTTTTGACGCAAATTTAGCCGGAACAATGAGTTTGGCAAAATGGAAAGAAGAAGCAAAAGGATTGGGGCTGGATACGAAGAAATTTGACGACTGTCTTGACTCCGGAAAATATGCCCAAAAAGTCGCTGATGTTATGGATGCCGGGGCAGCAGCGGGAGTTGAAGGTACTCCGGCGACTTTCATAAATGGAGAGTTGGTTTCCGGCGCCGTGCCGTATGACCAACTAAAAGCAATGATTGATGCAGAGTTATAAAATTGATATTTTGAGATATCTCAAATACCCCTGGAATTAAAACCCCAGGGGTATTGATTTTAAAGGTAAAAAAGGATAGAATTTAGATACTTGAGCATTAAAAAGGGAAAGACAGATAAAGGCATACAAAGGCATACAAAGGTGGGAATGGATTTAAAAAATTGATTAAGAGTAACGAGTTGTAATTATAGCGGAGAGATCGCATAGTGGCCTAGTGCACACGCTTGGAAAGCGTGCATACCGCAAGGTATCGCGAGTTCGAATCTCGCTCTCTCCGCCATAACTATAATATCGTATAGCGACCCAGTCCCAGCTTAGCGGGGTTGGAAGTGTGGGTATTTCGGGGTGCCTTTCCGCCAGATTACCAAGCTTGAATCCCGATAAAATAAGGGGTTTATACGATTGAAAAGCCGGTATCCAAACGAGATGCCGGTTTTTCTAAATTGCTTATCAGGGGAGTAAAACTTTGATATAATAAAATTATATGGCAAACGAAAGAAAAACCGAGATAATTACAAGAGATCACTTTTCCAAATTTTTGGATTCTATTGATATTGAAGAGCAACGCTCTGATAATCCAAAAATTGATAAGTTGCTAAAATCCGCATCAAAAAAAGGTGGTGGAAAAGGTTACCCTGAATTTATCATTAGCTACAAAACCAATCCTGATTTACTGATTGTTATTGAATGTAAAGCAGATGTAACAAAGCACGAAAGCAAAGATCATGATAAATATTCAGAGTTCTCTGTTGATGGTGCTTTGCTTTATGCTTCTTATTTATCCAAAGGTTTTGATGTCTTGGCAATCGCAGTTAGCGGAGAAACAAAACAATCATTAAAAGTTTCTCACTTTTTGCATTTGAGAGACGAGAAAAAAGCAACACCGATTTTCGGAGATAAATTTTTATCTGTTGATGATTATTTGAATGGATATTTAAAAAGCCCTGAAAAATTTAGACAAGATTATAATTCGCTTTTGGATTTTACAAAAAAGCTCAATGATAAATTACATACCTATAAAATACCAGAAAAAGACCGAGCCTTGCTTATTAGTTGTATTATCATCGCATTAGAAAATGATGCCTTCAAAAAATCTTATGGATTTCATAACGCACCAAAAGATCTTGCAGATAATTTAGTTCAAACTGTTTTAAGTGAGTTAAAAAAGGCAAATATAAAAGATGAAAGATTAGAAAATCTAAGTATTCAGTTTTCATTTATAAAAACAGACACTTCTTTATCAAAAAAAGAAAATATTTTGAAAGAAATTATTGATGAAATTGATGAAAACATACGAACTTTCATCAAAACTCATGAGTTTTTTGATGTTTTGGGACAACTTTATATTGAATTTCTGAGATATGCAAACAGCGACAAAGGTTTAGGAATTGTTTTGACCCCTCCCCATATTACAGAGCTTTTTGCTGATTTGGCACAAGTCAATAAAAACTCTATTGCTTACGATAATTGTACTGGAACAGGTGGATTTTTGATTAGTGCGATGAAAAAAATGATCGCAGATGCAAAAGGTGATGAAGCAAAAATAAAAGAAATAAAACAAAAACAGCTTATCGGAACTGAATATCAATCACATATTTTCGCTTTGGCAGTTTCAAACATGTATATCCACCAAGACGGAAAAACAAATATCATAAATGGCAGTTGTTTTGATGAAGAAATAATTGAAGAAGTAAAATCTAGAAAACCAACTGTTGGCTTTTTAAATCCGCCCTACAAGTCAAATAAAAAAACTGATACCGATGAATTAGAATTTATTTTGAACAACTTAGAATGTTTAGTTGACGGCGGAACTTGTGTTGCGATTGTGCCAATGCAAAGTGCTTTAGCGACAAGCGGTAAAGTTTCGGAACTAAAAAAGAAACTTCTTGAAAAACACACCTTACAAGCGGTTTTATCAATGCCAGATGAATTGTTTTTTAATTCAAAAGTTGGCGTTGTCTCTTGTGTTATGGTTTTTACAGCACACAGACCTCACCCAAATCACAAAGAAACATATTTTGGATATTACAAAGATGACGGTTTTGTAAAAAGAAAAACAAAAGGCAGAATTGACGCTTATGGAAAATGGCAAGAAATAAAAGAAAAATGGCTTGCAAATTTTGAAAACAGAAAAAACGAAGCTGGATTCAGTGTTAATCAAATTATTACTGCTGATATGGAATGGGCAGCGGAAGCTTACATGAAAACGGATTATTCAAACTTGAAAGATGAGAATTTTGAAAATACTATTTTAAACTATGTTACCTTTTTACATAGCAATAAACTTTTAGATAAAAATCAGGATTATGCCAATGAATAAATTAGTAAAAGTATCGGATTTATTTACCATTAAATATGGTAATAGCCTAGAACTAATAAATTTAGTTCAATGTAAAAGCACAGACAAAAACTCCGTGCCTTTTGTTTCTCGTACAGAAAATAATAATGGTATTTCTGCTTTTGTTGAAGAAGAATTAGATGTTGATAAAAATCCTGCTCACACTTTAACGGTAGCTGTTGGAGGCTCTGTTTTATCAACTTTTTATCAACCACTACCATTTTACACAGGTTTTCATGTTTTAGTTCTTGAACCCAAAAAAGAAATTAGCGTTGTGGAGATGCTTTTTTATGCAAAATGTATTAGTTCAAATAAATACAAATATAATTATGGAAGACAAGCGAATAGAACATTAAAAAATATTTTAATTCCTTCTCAAATACCTGAAGAATTAAAAAACAAGCTCACTAATTATCATAAAGAATTAGAGGAAAGCATTTCTCAAAAATCATTGATTGATAGAAAATTAAAACTTGAAATTGACAAATGGAAAGAATTTGAAATTAAAGATATTTTCAAACTTGAAAAATGTAAATGTTCAAATGCTACTGAATTATTGGAAGATGGGGACGATATTTTTTATACTGGAGCAAAAAAAGATAATAATGGAATAATGAGAAAAGTTGAATATGATAAAGATTTAGCTTCAAAGGGTAATTGCGTTGTATTTATAGGCGATGGACAGGGTTCAATAGGTTATTCGTTATATCAACCAAAAGATTTTATAGGTTCTACAACTCTTACGTGTGGTTATAATAAAAGCCTTAATTCGTATGTAGGGATGTTTTTAGTGACTATTTTAGATCAAGAAAGATTCAAGTATTCATTTGGTAGAAAATATGGGAAATCTCAATTAGAAAAAAATAAAATTAAATTGCCTACAAAAAACAATCAGCCCGATTGGGAGTTTATGGAAAATTATATAAAAACATTATCTTACTCATCTAGTTTATAAAATATGAATATACAAAAAATATCATCTAATAATATTCAATGGTTTTTAAGAGAAAAAGATACAAAAATACTTGATGAGTATTGGATGTCTTTGATTGAAAAATTTATTCAAGAAGGTTATGTAGAAGGAGAGTTTGAAGTAGAAATTGAAAATGAAACGGATTCTTTAATATGGAAAATTGTTAAGTAAAAGCAAAAACGGAAATCCCGATCTTGAGTATATGGAAAATTATATTAAATCCTTATCTTATTCTTCAAGTATCTAAATTAAGTAATCCATCACATTTTTACCCCTCATTGATTTTGGTTTAGGTGTCTCAAACCATTCAGAATGAACTTTGTAATAAGCACTTAATTGTTGTATATTTTTATCAATAATCACAAAGTTAAGCCGTTTTATTGGTTCAAATTTGCGGAGATCATCCCCGCCGATTTTTACTTTTATAAAAAATGAACAAGGATATGCGGGAAAGATACAAAGAAAATGATTTTGATGTTGCGCAAATCCCGGACGAATGGAAAAAGGCCGAATTAAAATTGCAATTAGAATGGAGCCTATGCTACCAACAAAGGAAAGACATAGAAACATGTAAAATAATTTCAGATCCGGAGGAAGAAAATCATATCATCTTAATCCGTCCGGAAGTTTTTAATAATTTGGATCTTTACAGAATTGATGTTTTTCATGAACTGTGTCACGCAAAATTATCCGAAGTTGTCAGCCCGGCATTTTCTACCCTTTACTTTAAAAAAGAATACGGAAAATTGGACGGAGAAGCGAAAAAAGAATTTCAACGGATGGCGCAGATGTTATACTTAGCATGGGCGCATGTAGATATTTGGGTTAACGACCTGAGACATGAGAATTGGCCGGAATTAACCCGACAAGACATAGAATCTTTTCGTAAAAATGTTGAAAAACTGTCAGTCGGTAATTTTCCGGAGATTTTAGGAAATTTGCAAACAATTATAGGTATAGCTATTAATAAGGCCGAGACGAATAGACATTTTTCCCACAGTAAGAAAAAACCAAAACCATTAAATATGAATTTTTTGGATAGAAAAACAATGGATTTAATAAATAAATTGGCGAAGTATTATGAAACATTACCCAAACTAAAAATGGAAGAAAGCGAAGATATAGCAATGTTGGAAAATTCAGTACAAAAAGTGGTTAACATTTTTGGGTTTTCTATTAAGCCAACATTAACAAGGGAAGATAAGAGGAGTGTTTGGAGTTTTGAAAAATAATTTACAACCCACATTGTGAAACTTACAAAATTATAAAAAAGAATTATAAGATATGTCTTATGCAAGAGAAAAATAAATTAAAAATAACGCATACCATAATCATTTCCGACCTTCATTTGGGTTCGTCGGTCAGTCAACCAGCCAAAGTTTTAAAGATGCTTCGAGGCCATTCTTTCAGGAAGTTAATCTTACTGGGAGACATTTTTGACAGTCTGGATTTTAGAAATTTATCCCAAGAGGCTACGGATTTGATAAATTTTATCGGGGAAATTTCCAAAGAAAAAAAAGTCAGATGGATTGAAGGAAATCATGATTTTGGATTATCCAGAACATTCGGACCTTTAATGGGAGCTAAGGTTTATAAAGAAAAATATGATTGGGAGTATGAAGGAAAAAAATATTTAGCCATTCATGGTCACCAATTTGATAGATTTTTAGTTGACAACGCGATTATCAGCAGTTTAGCTACGGGTTTGTATAATTTTATTCAAAGAATTGACTTTGAAGATAAAAAAATCAGTCACTTCTTAAAAAAGACAAGTAAGGGTTGGCTAAGGTTATCGGAAAAAGTTTCCGACTCGGCGATTTTATACGGAAAAGAGCGAAGAGCGGATTATGTTTTTTGTGGCCATACCCATAAGGCCATGCATAAGATCGTAAATAGCATAAATTATTACAATGGCGGTTGTTGGACAGATACGCCTTGCGCCTATATTACAGTTGACGGAGAAAATATTGATATAAATTATTATTGATAAAATTATGAAAAAAATAATATTAACCGGAGACAGGCCTACCGGACAGTTGCATATTGGCCATTTTTGTGGCGCTTTAAAAAATAGAATTGCCCTGCAGGATGAATATGACACTTATGTAATGATCGCGGATGTCCAAGCTCTGACGGATAATTTTGATAATCCGGAAAAAGTCAGAAAAAATGTTTATGAGGTCGCCATGGATAATTTGGCAGTCGGAGTTGATCCGAAGAAAGCGACAATTTTTATCCAGTCCCTTATTCCGGAAATAGCCGAATTAACTGTTTTTTATTCAAATCTCGTTACAATAAATCGGCTCAAGCGAAATCCGACAGTTAAGGAAGAGATTCAACAAAAAAAAGAATTATTTAAAGACGATGTAACTTTTGGATTTTTAGGCTATCCGATAAGCCAAGCCGCGGATATAACCGCGTTCCAGGCGGATCTTGTCCCTGTTGGAGCGGATCAGCTGCCGATGATAGAGCAAACGAGGGAAATTGTCAGGAAATTCAATAGAATTTACGGAGAGACGCTGAAAGAGCCGGAAGCAAAAATCAGCGATTTTCCCAGAGTGCTGGGTATGGACGGCCGCAAGATGGGAAAAAGTCTTGGTAACGCGATATCTTTTACCGATTCGGCGGAAGAAATTGAGGAAAAAATAAGAGGCGCGGTGACAAGTGAGATCGGCGCTAAAAATCTTTTAGGTCTTTTTGAACAATTTTCAGACGATCCGGAGAAAATAAAACAATTTAAGAAACAATTTAAAGAAAAGAAAATAAAATATTCGGAATTAAAACCGTTGTTGGCCGAAGCGATTGTTAAAAAATTGGCGCCTATCAGAGAGAAAAGATCCGGTTATGAAAAAAACAGAAAAGTCGTTGAAGAAATTTTATTTGAAGGGACGGAAAAAGCGAGAAAAATCGCAAAAAAAACTTTAGAAAAAGTTAAAGAAAGTATGCGCCTGCGATATTTTTAGCTTTTATGAGGAAAAAATATGAATGGAGAAAATAGAGATGATATAAAAAGGGGATTGCGGGTGGCAATTGTCCAAAAGCAAGATCAACCGACGGGAAAATTAACCGAAGGAGTGGTGGAAGATATTTTGACCGGTTCGGCAACGCATCCGCACGGAATTAAGGTGCGCCTAAAATCAGGCGAAGTGGGGAGAGTGCAAAAGATTTTTTAAATTATGGATTATCGTTTTCCAAAGAATTTTTATTGGGGTTGTGCCAGCTCTTCCCACCAGATTGAAGGCAATACTTATAATGATTGGAGCGAATGGGAAAAATCAGAAGAGCGTATTAGTGAACTGAAACGGCAAAATAAAGATCCCAGAGAATATATTTCCGGATCGGCCGCTAATTCTTTTATTTTGAATAATCAAGATATCGCTTGTCTTAAGGAACTGAATGTCAATGCCTATCGTTTTTCGATTGAATGGTCAAGAATTGAGCCGGAACAGGGCAGTTTTGACTATGAGGCTTTGAAAAATTATCAGAATTTTATTTTAAAACTTAAGGCAAATAACATTGAGCCATTTGTAACTTTGTGGCATTGGCCGATTCCCGTTTGGGCGAGAGATCTGGGTGGCTGGCAGTCAAAAAAGATTTTGCCGTTTTTTGATCGCTATGTAAAAATAGTTGCTGAATTTTTAGATAAAAATGTAGATTATTGGGTGACTTTGAACGAGCCAACGGTTTACGCGAGCAACAGTTACTTAACCGGGCAATGGCCCCCGCAGAAAAAGAGTTTATTTTTATCTTTGAAAGTTATAAAAAATTTAATTAGAGCTCATAAATCCGTTTACGCAGTTTTAAAAAAGGTAGATGCAAATAATCAAATAGGCATCGCCAGCCACAATATTCATTTTGATCCCGCAGGTAAAAAAGTTTTTAATAAAGTTATAGCCGGATTGGCTAATTATTTTTGGAATGAATATTTTTTGAATAAAATTTCCAAGGAGCAAGATTTTGTCGGGTTAAATTATTATTTTCACAATTTAATAAACTACGGTTTCGGCAAAAATAAAAATAAGATCGTCTCGGATATGGGCTGGGAGCTGTATCCGGAAGGCATTGGGAATGTCATCAAAGGACTGGATAAATATAAAAAACCTATTTATATTTTGGAGCACGGTTTGGCCGATAAAGATGATAAGCATCGCGCGTGGTATCTGAAAGAAAGTTTAAAAAGTATTCATAAAGCAATTGCTTCCGGGAGCGATGTGCGCGGTTATTTTCACTGGTCGCTTTTGGATAATTTTGAATGGGCCGACGGATTTTTTCCGCGCTTCGGCTTGTACGAGGTAAATTATAAAACATTTGAACGAATTCCTCGGCCGACTGTAAAAGTTTATAGCGAGATTTGTCGAGAAAATAGTTTTAATAATGATAATTAATTTTTTAACAAAAGAAAGGAGAAAAAAATATGAATGAAACAATTCAAAATTTAGCTAAGGCTTTTATCGGAGAAAGCCAGGCCAGAAACAGGTATACTTTTTATTCAAAAGTCGCAAGAAATGAAGGGTATGAACAAATAGCGGAAATTTTTTTAATGACTGCCGAAAACGAAAAAGAGCACGCCAAATGGCTTTTTAACCTCATAAACGAGCTTAAAAATAAAAGCGGAGAAAAAATTGACAAGATTAAAGTTGAGGAGGAGGTTCCGACAACTTTGGGAACTACAATTGATAATTTAAAGTCAGCAATTGCCGGAGAAAATTATGAACATACGAGTATGTATCCCGGATTTGCCAATATCGCCGAAAAAGAAGGTTTTTCGGAAATTGCCGGAAGATTAAGATCAATCGCCAAAGCGGAAGAGCATCACGAAGAAAGATTCAAAAAACTTTTGGAGCAATTGGAGAACGGAACAGTCTTTAGAAAGAATGAAAAAGTTTGGTGGTATTGCCGAGAATGCGGGTATCATTTTTTTGGAGAAGAGCCGCCGGAGAAATGCCCTTCTTGCGACCATGCTAAAAGTTTTTACCAGGTTAAGTCGGAAGTGTATTAAAATGGAAAAAGCCCCTCGCGAAGTGATCCGTACCCCTTAAAGTAGACACGAATTAAAAAAACTAGGTGCAAGTTAAAAGATGATTTCTGTATTCAACGGGAGTCATCTTTTTTAGATCCCACTGTTGTCTGTCATTGTTGTAGTATTCCA
>Ga0208373_1004746_pt1 | contig 11889 bp, 10 predicted proteins | sample RifOxyC2_FD_184036 | JGI IMG/M metagenome (GOLD analysis project Ga0208373, IMG submission 184036) | Soil microbial communities from Rifle, Colorado - Rifle Oxygen_injection C2 (SPAdes) | ecosystem: Environmental > Terrestrial > Deep subsurface > Rock core/Sediment | place: Rifle, Colorado... | reverse complement strand
TTGTTAAAGAGGCTCCGGAAATATTAATGACATACGGCATTAAAACGGAAGCGGATTTCAGGGCATCCGATATTATAATAAATAAAGATAAAACCGAATTTATTATAAATACAGCAAAAGACAAAATCAAAATAGAAACTAAACTAATAGGTAAACACAATATATATAATATTCTTGCAGCATTTATCTGTGCATATTGTCAGAATATAAACATAGATAGCATAGTAACAAGCATAAAAGAATTTGAATCGGTTCCCGGCAGGTTTGAATCAATAAATATCGGTCAACCGTTTACTGTTATAGTGGATTATGCTCACACTCCAGATGCTTTGGGAAATCTAATAATGGCTGCAAAAACTATAAAACACAGAAGAATTATTACGGTTTTTGGTTGTGGCGGTGACCGTGATAGAACAAAAAGACCTTTAATGGGAGAAATATCTGCAAGAATGTCTGATTATTCAATCATAACATCGGACAATCCCCGTTCGGAAAAACCGGAAAGAATTGCTCTTGATATAGAAGTAGGATTTCAGAGAATTAAATGTAAGAATTATGAAGTTATAGTTGATAGAACCTCAGCAATTGAAAAAGCAATATCAATATGCGAAAAGGATGATATTCTTTTAATAGCCGGTAAGGGGCATGAAGATTATCAAGTCATCGGCGATATAAAAATACCATATAACGACAAAGACGTTGTAATTAGCTACTTAGGGGACAGAGTCAGGTAATAAGGTTCTAATCTCTAATCTCTATACACTGATTGTTTTTATGGAAAAAATAAAAGTATCTGAAATATTCAGGTTGTTTAATAATAAAGAAAATAAAAACATAGGAGGCAACGCTACAGGTGTTTCAATTGATACGCGTACAATAAATAAAGGAGATGTATTTTTCGCTTTAAAAGGGGAAAATTATGACGCTAACGATTTTACTGATGTTGCATTATCTAAGGGTGCCGTTGCAGTCGTATCTGAAAAGAGTAATATCAAATATAATAAGTTAGGAATTCCGATTATTACTGTAGAAAACACATTAAAAGCATTGCAGGATTTTGCAAGATATTATAAAAATAAATATGATACAAAAATAATTGGTATAACAGGTTCAAACGGCAAAACAACAACGAAAGACATATTGGATTCTATTATTTCACAAAAATATTCAGTACTTTCGACAAAAGGCAATTTAAATAATCATATAGGACTGCCTTTAACATTATTTAATTTAGAAAAAAGCCATAAATATTGTGTTTTAGAGATGGGTGCTAATCATCAAGGTGAAATAACAGATTTATGTAAAATAGCGGAGCCTTCATATGGAGTAATAACCAATATTGGACTAAGTCATATCGGGAATTTTAGTTCTATTCAAAATATTTTAAATACTAAAATGGAACTTTTTAGATATTTAAAAAAAAATAATTATGCAATTATTAACAATGATGATGAAAAGATAGTATCGGCATCCAAAAAAATAAATTGCAAAAAAGTGACATTTGGTATAAAGAATAACGCTGATGTAATGGCTTCTTGTATAACAGCAGAACAAAACGCGACATTTTTTAATATTTCAGTAAACGGTAAGATAAGAAAATTAAAACTACCTGTTTGCGGGACTTTCAATGTTTATAATGCTCTTGCTGCGGCTGCATGTTCGTCGGTATTAAACATTTCCGATAAGGATATTGTTGCTGGAATAGAAAAATTTAAGCCGCAAAAAAGAAGAATGGAAATAGTCAAATTGAAAAATGGAATTATTCTTATAAATGATTCTTATAATGCAAATCCGACATCTATGAAGAATGCGATTGATAATTTCTCAAAAATCTTTTATAATAATAGGAAGATTCTTGTTTTAGGCGATATGTGTGAGTTGGGAAATTATAGTATATCGGAACATAGAAAATTAGGTGCATATATATTTGAGAATAAATCAGCGGATATAATTTGTGCTATAGGGAATTTGTCAAAAAATATTATAGCAATATCCGGTGGACATTGGTTTAAAGATAAAATAAAAATATCTGAATATCTAATAAAAAATCTTAAAAAAGGTGATGCTGTGTTTTTTAAAGCATCCCGTAAGATAGGTCTGGACGAAGTTGTAGAAAAGATAGTGCATTGGTGCGATAGTGGGATTGTGAGATAGTGTAATTGTGCAAATTGCATATAAAAACTAGAATTCAATCGCACGAACCCGCTATCCCACAATTGCACAGTATCTGTTCGATTCTATAAATAGGTTATCTATGTTTTATTATTTATATTATTTGTCTGAATATTTTTCTCCGCTAAATGTATTTCAATACATTACTTTCCGTGCTGGCGGAGCAATAATAACTGCTCTTCTTATTTCTATTATCTTTGGAAAAAAGATTATAGGAAAATTGAAAAGCTTCAAAATTGAGCAAACAATAAGGGAAGACGGTCCAAAAACGCATCTTGCAAAAACGGGTACTCCGACAATGGGCGGGATTATGATATTGATATCTCTATTGATATCAACAATATTATGGGCACGCTTAAGCAACAGATTTATAGTAATTTTAATATTTTCTTCCACCTATTTGGGGCTTTTAGGATTCTTGGATGATTATTTGAAACTTGTTAAAAAACACTCTGCAGGTTTATCTGCTGGAAAAAAAATATTTTATCTTTCAATTTTATCAATAATTATTTCTGCATATCTGTATTTTTTTCCTTCAAATCCCAAATATATTACAACAATAAATATTCCTTATTTCAAGGAGACCTTTTTAAACCTTGGAATTTTCTATATATTATTCTCATATTTTATAGTCATTGGTTCTTCAAATGCGGTAAATTTAACGGATGGGCTGGACGGTCTTGCGATAGGTACTTTAATATTTTCAGGTTTAGTTTATGTGGTTTTTGCCTATGTTGCAGGGAATATTAAATTCAGTGAATATTTAAAGGTTATTTCTGTTCCCGGGGCAGGGGAAATATCAATATTTTTAACCGCAATGATTGGTGCGTGCCTGGGTTTTTTGTGGTTTAATTGCCATCCTGCGGATGTTTTTATGGGTGATACAGGTTCATTGTTTTTGGGAGGCAGTATAGGCATAGTAAGTATACTAATAAAACAAGAACTTATACTATTAGTGGTTGGCGGAATATTCGTGATTGAATCACTTTCTGTAATGCTGCAGGTAGCTTCGTATAAAATACGAAAAAAGAGAATTTTTAAAATGGCTCCTTTACATCACCATTTTGAGTTGTTAGGATATAAAGAAGAGAAGGTTGTTATCAGATTTTGGATTATTGCGATTATTCTATCGTTATTGGCATTAACTTCCTTAAAAATACGATGAGTTTAAAATATCATAAAGTTGCAATACTCGGCGCAGCTAAGACAGGCATATCGTGCGCCAATTTTTTTTTGTCGAGAGGTTCACAAGTATTATTAAGCGAGATAAAAAAAAAAGAAGACATTGAACTAAAAATTCCTTCCGATATTTCTGCGGAATTCGGTTTGCATTCATCAAAAGTTCTAAATTCAGATATAATCATACCCAGCCCGGGAATTCATAGTGATATACCCATCCTATCCGAAGCACGACAGCAAAAAATAAAAATCATTTCTGATATTGAAGTCTTTTACAATTTGGCTGATTACAAAATGATAATAGCTATTACAGGTACAAACGGTAAAACCACAACGGTATCCATGGTAGGTGAAATGCTTAAAAAAGAAGGTAAAAAAGTTATAATTTGCGGCAACATCGGCAATCCTGTCTGTGATTATATAAATACTTCGGACAAAGATACATATGTAGTTATGGAAGTTTCAAGCTATCAGCTTGAATACACAAACGAGTTTAAGCCCCATATTTCGGCAATTTTAAACATTACTCCTGACCATATGGAAAGACATAAAACCATGGACGCTTATGCTGATGCGAAATCAAAAATATTTACAAATCAGAATAAGGAAGATTTGTGTATATTTAATAAAGAAGACGAGAACTGTTTAAAACTTTCCAAACAATGTAAATCACAGATTAAGTTTTTTTCAGTAAAAGAAAACAAAGAAAAATTAGTTCTAAAAATACCGGGCAGACATAATATTGAAAATGCTCTTGCTTCTTTATCAATATTAAAATCTGCTGGCATAGAAGAAAAAAAAATAGTAGAGGTTCTATCGGAATTTGCAGGTGTTGAACATCGTATAGAGTTTGTAAGAGAATTAAATGGTGTAAAATATATAAATGATTCAAAAGGTACTAATGTTTCTTCTACAGAGGTTGCCCTAAAATCGTTTAATCAACCAATAATATTGATTATGGGTGGTCGGGACAAAGGTTCCCCGTACAAGCCTTTAATTCAGTTTGTAAAAGGAAAAGTAAAAAAAATCATTGCCATTGGTGAATCAAAAGAAAAAATATTTACAGAACTGAAGGATTCTGTAGAAATAATTTTACTTGATAATATTGCACAAGCTGTGAAGAAAGCCAATGAAATAGCCTTATCGGGTGATATAGTTTTGTTTTCACCGGCATGCGCTTCCTTTGACCAGTTTAAGAATTACGAAGAACGCGGGAAATATTTTAAACAAATCGTTAATGAACTTTAAGAAGCAGTACATCCGCCACTTCCGCCACTTCCGCCACTGAACCGTTGGCGGACAGGGAACCGTTGGCGGACAGGGAACCGTTGACGGACAGGGAACCGTTGGTGGACAGGGAACAGTTGTCGGATAGGTAGAATTCAGGATTCATCTTCAAGACTTTAACTGTATCCTGCTTGCCCGCCAATGACTCGGTGGCGGGTATCCTGTATCCTGCTTGCCCGCCAATGACTCGGTGGCGGGTATTCTGTATCCTGTATACTGATTTTAAATATGGAAAGAACTAAATCGTATAATTCGCAAATATTATTAATAATGTCTATACTAATATCCATAGGTTTGGTTATGGTATATTCATCAAGTGCCATAATGTCAAATTTTAAATATGGTAGTTCTACGTTATTTATTCTAAAACAATTTATAGGTGTAGTTTTAGGTACTATTCTTTTTATTATTTTTTCAAATTTTGATTATAATAAATTGCGTAAATATATGATTCCGTTATTAATTTTTACACTTGTTTTGCTGGTTATGGTTTTGGTGTTTGGCAAATCAGTCGCGGGTGCAAAAAGATGGCTGAAAATCGGACCTTTAAATTTCCAACCGTCGGAATTAGCCAAAATAACAGTTATTTTATATTTAGCATGGTATATTGACAGAAGAAAAAGCAAAATAAAAAATTTTAAAGAAGGTATATTAAAACCGTTTATTGTTGTTGGTGTAATATTGTTATTGATATTTTTGGAAAGTGATCTTGGCGTACCGTTCTTAATATTTGTAACTACAATAATTATTTTATTTATAGGTGGCGCAAGATTTTTGCATATTAGCTGTACTTTTATTGCGGTAATACCTGTAATAATATATGCAATAATTAAAGAGCCATATCGTCTCAAAAGGTTCATTACATTTCTTAATCCATGGGCAGATCCAAAGGGTTCCGGATATCAATTAATACAATCTTTGATGGCGATGGGTTCCGGTGGTTTTTGGGGGGTTGGTTTGGGTAAATCTACAATTAAAATGCTTTTTCTGCCGGAAGCACATACAGATTTTATTTTTCCGATAATTGGCGAAGAATTCGGTTTGCTTGGAACAAGTATTGTGTTATTGCTTTTTCTTTCATTGTTTTATTACGGGACTAAAATCGCAATAAATGCAAAGAATTTGTTCGGTTCAATCACGGCATTCGGAATCACATTAACGATAGTTTTACAATCTGTAATAAATATGTCTGTAAGCGTTGGTTTAATACCTACAAAAGGATTATCTCTTCCATTTATATCTTTTGGCGGCTCGTCAATACTAATTGCTATGGCAAGTATGGGTATATTAATAAATATTGGGAAACAATTGAAAGAACGGAATGAATAAAGCCAGCGTATAGCGTATAGAGGCGAGAGGATAGGGAAAGTCATTGTAGTTGGAGTAAAAATGGCTAAGAAAATACTAATTGCGGTATCATCTACAGGCGGACATATATATCCTGGACTTGCGGTTGCGAAACAACTTCAGAAAGAAGGATATGAATTTTTTTTTATCGGCAAAAAAAACAATATAATTAGTAACGAAGGGTATAAATTTTATCCGATATCGGCAATAGGTCTGCAAAGAAAGGCTTCGTTAAAAATATTTAATTTTATAATCAAATTTATTTATTCAGTCTTTCAATCATTGAAGATATTGGCAAATGAAAAACCTGCTATAGTCATAGGTTTTGGAGGTTATATATCGTTTCCTGTGATTTTAGCGGCTTGGTTAAAGAACGTACCTTCCATAATTCACGAACAAAACTATATTCCGGGACTTGCAAACAGGATATCAGTAAGATTCGTAAATAAAATATGTGTAAGTTTCAGAGAATCAGAGAAAATATTTTCCTCCGATAAGGTTATTCTCACGGGCAATCCGGTCCGCGAATCTATATTGAGCATAAAAAAAGAACCTTCAAATTATGCACGTTTGCCATTAACCTGTCTTGTTTTTGGGGGAAGTCAAGGTTCCCATAATATAAATACAGCGATAATTAATTCTATTGATAAATTATCTGCACTGAAAGAAAAAATAAACTTCATACACATAACCGGTGAAAAAGATTATGAAATAGTCAAAAACGCTTATTTAAAGAAGGGTATTAAATCAGAAGTATACAATTATCTTTTCAAAATAGAGGAAGCATACAAAAAAACATCTTTTACAATTTGTCGTTCCGGTGCGATGACGATAAGCGAATTGATTTCTTTACGAATGCCGGCAATCTTAATACCATATCCTTATTCAACCGAAAATCACCAGAAGGCAAATGCTGAATACCTATCTAAAAATGATTGTTCAATCCTTATTGAAGAAAAAGACATTGATAATCTTTTAGAAAATATTATTAAAATAACCAATCATCCTGAAATACTCTCAAAAATGTCCGAATCATACCAAAAAATACCTATAATTAATTCCTTACATGTATTTTCAAAAATAGTCAAAGAAATGGGGTCACACCTATTTATTGACAAATAAATCTACATTATATATAATACATCTAATGCCAAGGAAAAATCGTTATATCATTCCTCATATACCTCACCATGTATTCCAGCGTGGTAATAACCGTCAAGAAATATTCCCTGATAAAAAAGATAAAGATTATTTCCTTTTTAAGTTAAGTGAATATGCACATAAAAATGATATTGCAATAGGTTCATATTGTCTTATGTCAAATCATTTTCATCTGTTAGTATATCCGTTGTCCCGTGAAGGACTTGTAAATTTAATGAAGTTTACTCAGTATATAAACAAAAAATATAAAAGAACCGGGAAACTATGGGAGAATCGTTATAAATTACATATTGTAGACCCAAATTATGAATGGATAGTTGCTCGTTATATTGAACAAAATCCGGTTCGTGCGGGTATGGTCAACAGGGCAGAGGATTATAAATATTCAAGTGCACGAGCACACCTTAATGATGTTGAAAATAACATTCTTACTATGAATATATTGAAGGATTCAATAAACGAATACAGAAAATATTTTAAAGATAATATATCTCAAGATACAGAGTTTAACAAAAAAATAGAGGAAATATTTAAACAAAAAAAAGTATTCGGAGGAAATGATTTTATACAGCAAATTGAAGAAAAATTTAAAGTATCTTTTGTGACAAGGAAAAGAGGAAGACCTTCATATAAGAACGATAAAATAAATAGGTGTGACCCCATTTTTAATGAAAAATATTAAGAATTATATAATTAAAAAAGCAGAAAAAGCAAAAAATGCATCAAAAAAACTTGCTCTTATTTCAACAGATGGCAAAAACAGGGCATTATCCAGAATTGCAGGCCTGCTTGATAGGAACTCAAAGATTATTATATCTGAAAATATTAAAGATATAAAAGCAGCTGAAGAAAACAAAGTATCCTCTGCTTTAATAGACCGTTTAAGGTTGGATGAAAAAAGGATTCACTTAATGGCGGACGGATTAAGACAGATTGTTGAATTACCGGACCCTGTAGGTGAAATTTGCGAAAAAACTGTTAGACCGAACGGACTTATAATAGATAAAACTCGTGTACCTATAGGTGTTATCGGTATAATTTACGAATCCCGCCCAAATGTTACAGTTGATTCGGTCGGACTTTGTCTAAAATCCGGGAATTGTACTGTTTTACGAGGCGGCAGTGAAGCGATAAATTCAAATAGAATATTAGTAGATATAATTTCTCAAGGTGCTTATTCGTCGGGTATCCCAAACGGTTGCGTAGAATTTATTGATAATACGGATAGAAGTATCATATCAGAAATGATACGATTACCTCAATATATTGACTGTATAATACCCCGCGGTGGCGAGGGGCTAATAGATTATATAAAAAAGAATTCTTATATTCCCGTAATAGCTCACGGAAAAGGTGTGTGCCATACATATATTGATAAGGACGCTTCTTTTAGAAAAGCCATAGAGATATCATTTAATGCAAAGGTTCAAAGGCCGGGTGTATGCAATGCCATGGAAACCCTTCTTGTCCATAAAGATATAGCAAAAGTTTATCTACCTATAATGATAGAAAAATTCAAAGATGCTAAAGTTGAGATACGCGGAGACAGATTAACGAAAAAAATAGTTAATAAGATAAAGCCAGCTAAAGAAAGCGATTGGTACGAAGAATATCTTGATTTGATACTTTCAGTAAAAGTTGTTTCTTCAATTGAGGATGCAATATTTCATATTGAAAAATACGGCTCACACCATTCGGACGCTATCGTTACTGAAAATAAAAAAACTGCAGAAAGATTTTTAAAAGAAGTTGATTCTGCATCGGTATATTGGAATGCTTCAACGCGATTCACAGATGGATCTGAATTTGGCATGGGTGCTGAAATTGGGATATCAACCCAAAAAGTTCATGCCCGTGGTCCAATGGGTTTAAAAGATTTAACGTCATATAAATATATTGTCAGAGGTAACGGACAAATAAGAAAATGAGGAATATAGTGGGATAGCGGGGTAGTGCGATAGAATTATTATATTATAGAGTAGTAGTTCACAATCGCACAATCGCACAATCGCACAATCGCACAATCGCACAATGTTGAATGCTACAAACTCAGTAAATAAAATTGGGCTTTTTGGTGGTAGTTTTGACCCTATACATAACGGACATATAATCTTAGCCAAAAAATCTTTGAAACAATTAGAATTAGATTATATTTTTTTTATACCTATATATTTACCTCCGCATAAATCAAGAAAATTAAGCAATATATCAAAAAGATTGGAGATGCTTAAAATAGCAATAAAAGGCATAAAAAAAGCTAAGATATCATATTTTGAAATAAAAAGAAAAGCAAAAACTTATACTTATCAAATTATAGAGCATTTTAAAAAAGAATATAATAAAACGAAAATTTATTTAATAATAGGTTCTGATTCTGCATTAGATTTGAAAAAATGGAAAAAATACAAAAAAATAATAAATTTAAGTAAAGTAGTTTTTTGTGAGAGAGAGAATTATTATTTCAAGGAAAAAAAAGGATTTATTAAACTAACAGGAACGATTCCGAATATTTCATCAACGGAAATAAGGGATAAAATCAAAAAAAATATCCCGATAAAAAATCTTGTACCGATAAATGTAGAGAAATACATAAATAAAAATGGTCTCTATAAATGATATAAAAAACTATTTGAAAGTAAAATTATCTAAAAAGAGATATATTCATACTTTAAATATATTGGAACTTTCTGTAAGATTGGCAGCACATAACGGAATAAAAGAAATTGAAAAAATTAAAATAGCGGCACTTTTACACGATTGCAAAAAAGATATAGGGAACGGTAATAATCACTCCTTTTTAGCATACAATTTAGCCAAGAAGAAATTTAAAATCAAGGATATCAAAATACTAAATGCAATAAAAAATCATACATACGGACACAGGAATATGGATGATTTTTCAAAAATTATTTATATTGCCGATATGTCTGAACCTTCAAGGAAATTTAAGGAGGCAAAACAAATAAGAAGACTTGCCTTCAAAGATTTGGATAAAGCGATGTTTTTAGCAGTAGCAACAAAGATAAAATATGTTTTAAAAGAAATGAAACCGATATCAATGGAATGCATAATTCTATACAACAAACTCTTAAAACGACAGGGGATAGAGAATAGCGTATAGAGGTCAGCGAAAAACAAATAAAATGCTAATCTCTAACCTCTGCTGTGATATTTATGAAAAAATATGTAATTATTTTTAGTCTGATATTTATAATCGCCGTTTTTTTAACTGTAGTTAATACGTTGACATATAATATTATTTTAGGCAAACGGATAAATGGAATATTAATCGGCACGGACTCGGTTGAAACTGCGGTACATTCCGATACAATAATATTTATTTCATATAATCCGAAACAAAGATTTTTAGATATTATTTCTATACCCAGGGATACTAAAATATCAATTGACGGTATTGCAATAAGAAAAATTAATCAGCTTTATGCATATACACATAAAAAAACAAAAAATCATAATGCAGCAGCGGATAGCGTAAGAAACGAACTGCAGGATATTTTAGGTTTAGATATTCCTTATTATGCTCAAGTGGACTACGATGGTTTTAGAAGTTTAATTAACATTTTGGGCGGCATAAAAATGAGAATTGACCAGAGGATGGACTATGATGATAACTGGGGTAATTTGCATATACATTTTTCTACGGGCATTCATCATCTAAATGGGCAAAAAGCACTTGAATATGTGAGATATAGGACCGGGGATCGGGCTGATTTGGACAGAGTACTAAGACAACAGAGTTTTATGCGGGAAGTGGTGAATAAATTGAAAGAACCGAAAGTAGTATTAGGATTCCCTAAAATTGTAAAAACTTTTTATAATAATATCCATACTAATATTTCAGTCTGGGATATGTTATCAATAATTTATGAATTTAAAAATTTTAATATTTCAAACATTAGATTACAATCTATAGCAGGCAAACCTTCAAGAGGCTTATGGATTCCCGATTTTCATGCTATTCAAAGGACAGTAGAATTAGTTTTAAACGGGCATGTAACTAATTTAGAAAGGTTTTCTTCATATTCAAACATTGTAGTTGAAATATTTAATGCATCAGGAAAATCCGGATTAGCGGGAAAAATAAGACGCAAACTTATTAAAAATCATTTTGATGTTATTAAAATAGGTACATATGACAATAATTCTAAATACGAAAAAACGTTGGTAATAGACAGAATGGGACAACTTGATAAAGCTCGCGAAATAGCAAATGAAATAGGCGCAAAGGAAGTAATAACAAAAATAGACGAATCCAGGGGAGTTGACGTTACAATAATATTAGGCCGTGACTGGCAAGGACTAAATGAAGTGAAGTAGTTGCTCAGCGGGCTGAACGGTGTTAAAAGAAACGCCGAGTAAACTCGGCAACTACAGAAGAAAATGATGAAAATGATGTGTAGTTGCCAACCTTGCTTGCCCGCCAATGTCACAATGGAGGGGTTGGCGGTGTTAAAAGAAACGCCGAGTAAACTCGGCAACTACAGAAGAATAAAATGAAAATAATGTGTAGTTGCTCAGCTTGCTTGCCCGCCAGTGTCACAATGGAGGGCTGAACGATGTTAGAAAGAAACGCCGAGTAAACTCGGCAACTACAGGAAAATAATGAAAATGATGTGTAGTTGCCAACCTTGCTTGCCCGCCAATGTCACAATGGAGGGGTTGGCGGTGTTAAAAGAAACGCCGAGTAAACTCGGCAACTACAGAAGAAAATGATGAAAATGA
>Ga0208373_1004741_pt1 | contig 11898 bp, 14 predicted proteins | sample RifOxyC2_FD_184036 | JGI IMG/M metagenome (GOLD analysis project Ga0208373, IMG submission 184036) | Soil microbial communities from Rifle, Colorado - Rifle Oxygen_injection C2 (SPAdes) | ecosystem: Environmental > Terrestrial > Deep subsurface > Rock core/Sediment | place: Rifle, Colorado... | reverse complement strand
TTTCTAGCGGCATAAAACAAGTGGAATATCAAAAATATCTTGATAATCCGAACAACCCATTATTTAATCGTGCGATTGGAGGAAATATTCCATCTGGTTCAATTGTGAAACCGATCGTTGCGGCCGCGGCTTTGGAGGAAAAAATTATTGATGCGAATAAAGCTTTTTTGAGTAATGGCGGTCTTTACGTCGGCAGGTGGTATTTCAAAGATTGGAAAGCCGGTGGTCATGGCACAACTAATGTCACCAAAGCGTTGGCTTGGTCGGTAAATACTTTCTTTTATTATATCGGTGGTGGTTATGGAAATTTTACTGGCTTAGGTGTCGATAAAATTATTGAATACATGCAAAAATTTAATCTTGCCAAAAAAACCGGTATTGATATTTCTGGTGAATCGGCTGGATTTTTGCCAAGCAAAGAATGGAAAAAAACTACCAAAGGGGAATCTTGGTATGTTGGTGATACTTACAATTTATCTATTGGTCAAGGTGATTTATTGGTAACTCCATTACAAGCATCTGTTTGGACTGCCGCCTTTGCCAATGGTGGAAATATTGTCCGACCACATCTTGCGCTACAACTCTCTAACAAAAACGAAACAACTGAAAAATTTTCTTTTCCACCAAATGACACAAATGTTGTTTCTGCCAAAACCACTGAGATTGTTCGCCAAGGTATGCGCGAATGTGTTTTAGTTGGTAGCTGTAAATTATTACAAACTTTACCTTTTACTTCAGCGGGAAAAACCGGTACCGCTCAATGGAACAGTACCAAACCGGAACACGCCTGGTTTACCGCTTTTGCTCCATACGAAAGCCCACAGATTGTAGTCACAGTGTTAATAGAAGAAGGGGGCCAGGGTTCTGTCGTCAGTATGCCAATTGCTAACGACTTTTTGAGGTGGTGGGGAAAAAAGTATTTGACACGCTAATCTTTGTCTGATACTATTGTTATACAAACTCTTTCCGAGTTTATTTATTTTTTTATATGACAAACATACAATACGTAACTGAAGCTAGTTTGAAGAATCTGAAAACTGAAATGACAACTCTTCAAGATAAAACAATCCCAGAAATCGCTAAGCGCATCGACGAAGCAAAACAACAAGGCGATCTCTCGGAAAATGCTGAATACCACCAAGCACGCGAAGATATGTCTTGGGCACAGGGGAGAGTCAAAGAGGTGGAATACCTAATCCAAAATTCAGAAATAATAAAAAAGAGTTCCGACAATGATGTGGTAACAATTGGTTGCACCGTCACTGTAAATATCAACGGCAAAACTAAAGATTATACAATTGTTGGACCTCAAGAAATCGACCCTACCAAAGGATATATTTCCAACGAATCACCACTAGGCCAAGCATTCCTTAAACATCAGGTGAAAGACAAAGTAGAAGTAATCACTCCTGCTGGAAAAAATGTTTACGAGATTCTTGTTATCAAATAAATTACAAAAAAAGACTTTCACTTGAAAGTCTTTTTTAATATAGCACGATTAATTAATTATTACTTTAATAATTTTTCAAGTTTATCAAACATACCATTCCATCCTTTTTTCATTTCCTCCAAGATGGAATCGTCATGTGGATTATCTCCGACCATTGTCATTGTAGTCACGCCATTATTTATCGTTAAACTAAATTCAACCAATGCCTCTACAATTTCTTCTCCAGCCATTCCATAGTGTGAGGAGGGGACAGGATTTCCTTGTGCATCAGTGAATGTATCTAACCATGATAGATATTTTGGCTGTTCAATAGTTTGATAAATACCTCGACCCCAAAACTCTTTGCCATCCGAAGTTTTATGACAATATCCAAACACTCCGCCTTTTTTTAAATCAACAGAGATGTGTGACGACTCCAAACCTTCCGGAGACCACCATTTTTTTAACATTTCAGCACTTGTTAATGCTTCCCAAACTTTTTCAATCGGGACTGAGAACGAACGTTCTATAGTCAATTTTTTCATATAAAAATATAATATTAATCTATATATAAGTATAAGGGGAATCAGTCGTTTTGTCCAACGGTTCTATCTTTATAAGTTTTCAATTTTTTACTCCAAAAATTTTGCCTTCGCCTTTTGAGATTGTCGGTTCAAAAAATTGTACTAAATTTTTACCAAATAATTTTTTACTTATTGTGTAAGAATATATTAACTGTATAGAAAAATCTTTTAGATGATCTAGATTTATACATACAGCATTTTCAGTTTTTCCCGTGTCAGGATTACTAACCGCCACCATATAAGCAAGTGCCGTTGCTTTATACTCATTATTTTTTACACCACGGACAAACGCTTGCTCCATATCAATAATTAATTTTTGTATGTCTCGATGTTCATCACCATCATATGTTGCGAGCATCTTAACTTGATCATTTATTGACAAAGTGGCTGCAAAAGGGAAAAACTCACCATACTTTTGAAGCTGTTGTTCTGCAAATGGAAGTAGTGAATTAAGCAATATTTCCGATTCTTCCTTTGGTGTTTGAGTCATATTTTATGTGAGTTAAAATTTTAACACTCGAAATATACAATACTTAATTTACAAAATTCTATTTTCAAGATTTTTTACAATTTCTACCCATTCATTATATTCTTTCGACTCTTCCCAAAGCTCGTTAATTTCAGAATTATTATCAAGAATTCTTTTTATAGCATTTTGAGATTGTAAAACTACAGATTCGTTAACTTTTGTTTCAGGATTCTTTTTGATCCAATCTTCTATTTCTTCAGGCAAGTCTTCTGGTGCATTACCTTTCAGAGTAGCAACTATTTCAATAGCCGCAAGAGCAGTTTGTGCTTCTGGAGCTTCCAAATAACTATAGACAGTTGTGCTTAAAACAGGTTTTAATGCATCCAAAATAGCATCAATACCCCTATCTGTGAAATCTGACACAAAATCCATTGCATCATCATTCCCAAAATTTTTACGATCCCATGTTCCCATATTTTTAAATTTAATAATAAGAGCGTAATTCAATTTTCGTATAATGTACGCCGACATGCGATGTGCGTCAGCATATGGGTGAAGCGACCGTAGGAAGCGTAACCACATACACGCTGTTAGGCGATGTTGTGCCACACGGTCACTTTAGCTTTGCTTCAATTAATTTCCAGTTATTTAAATGAGGGGAAATATCCCAGCCATTTATGTCTTTTCTAGGAGGGATGGCAACTGCCCTAAATGTATTTTCTTGACTACGAGTTTGCCCTTTTTTACCTGGTGTTTTTTTCCAAATGTCGGATGATTCTTTGACATTTCTGCCCATTTCTTCTGAGGAAATTATAAAATATTTAAATGTTTGATCTTTATCGTCAGATTCTGGAATTCCGCACAAAACCCAAAAGAAATTATCACCATAAATTTTTTCTGCCTTCAACCCCACGCTACAATCTTTATCATGAGGCCGAAATGTCTTTACTTGGATATGGACAAACTTTGTTCCCTCTTTATTACTACACAGGACGTCAGTATTTGGGCAGTTTCCCATTGTTACTACAGCAACGAGCCCTCTACGACAAAGTTCAGCTGCGACGTAAAATTGGCTAGTATTTCCTCGATGTGTTTTATCATTTGCCATATTTTGATTGATTAGTGTGGCACAATTTTGTCTAACGTTTTGGCATTATCTGAAGTTGTGTAGCAATTATGGTGTAGCGTAGCGAAACCAGATATGTCGTGTTAGCTGATGTAAATTTATTTTTTAATTTCAATATTTACAGTTTGATTGTATTGCTCAACAAAATAATTATAGCTAATAGAAGTGTTGGGCGATTTCGTAAATATTTGAACAATAGTATAAGCGATAGCAATATAAGCAGCAATTTTTTCTGGTGAATCAGGAAGCCACTTTTTGAATTTTTCAAACTGTTTCAAATTTTTTATTTCCTCCAGATCTCGCGAAGTTTCAATATTTTGCAAGGCATTAAATAGTTCGTTTGCGCTTTTAAGTGGACTATTACTACCTTTAAAAAAACCAATAAAACCCTCAACGGTATCTTTGAAGGTTCCATCAGGAATGGATTGAGAAGATCCACAGAATGGACAGCTAGAAGTACAGTTACTAAAAGTTACAGATGAATTTCCTTCAATGTAAATACCTGACGAAAAAATTCGTAAACAGTTTGTGCATTGAAGATTTAAAAGTGGCATATTTGTATATTGAAATTAAAAAATATATTTATTTCGCCTAAAGTTCGCGTATAACCGAAATTGACTGGCTGTATAATATCGTGCGGAGCACGTCACAGCCAGTCAATTTGCTCGAATGAGTGGAGTGTAGCGGAATGAATTAGCCGGTTATACGCTGTTGTCTGATATTGCGATGATCTTTAAAGTCCATTCTTTGTTTGGCATTTCTTTTGTTCATCTTTGCCTTTTTGAACCTGATATGCAGGAACAATATATGGCCTTAATCCGCTACCTGGATTTGTTGTGTCTAAATAACCGAATGTATCCCAATCTGCCCAAACTGAAAAACACGGACCAGGAGAATTATCAATACCATCGTACATTACGATTAGTTTTATGCCTTCGATTCCAATTGTTCTAATTAAACGATTTTCAAGTTCTTCGTATAATTTGATCAGCTCACCAGTTTGGGTGTTGTAAGAATATATCTTGTTTGAGCTTTTCAGATTTGGCCATTCGCCTGTTGTCTTGCCACCAGTTGAGACGAAGACTACATTATTATTTGAAGGTGATTTTGGAGTGTAAAAACTTTCTACAGTTTCTCCAGATTTTGCTTTAACATCTGATGTGAACTTCTCCCATTGAGGACTATCATAGCCATTTCCTTGTTCAATAGTGGCTGTAACTGGATTCGTACCAACTCCTGATGTATTGGAAGGAGTTTGGGCAGATTGTGTATCTGCGATTTTAGTTACTGGGACAGTTTTTGTACTTTGCCACCAGTACATTACGCCTCCAACAACTACAGCAGTAATGACTATAGCCAAAACCACTGGCCACATACTATTCCTATTTTGTTGTTCCATAGTTTATTATCGTTAATGAATAATACTTTGTTTAATTATCTCCGCCTAAACCTTCATCGTATTAAAGGATGAAAATTTGGGCGGAGGGAAATTGACACTCCTTAAGGATTTTATAAATGTCAATTTCCTGTAGCCAGATATGCGTTGTTATACGCGGTAATAAAAAGCTGATTCATTCACTAACAATTTTAGCCATTTATTTTATTTCTCCCCATTTTTTCACCTCATCTATTGCTTCCTCAGGACTTGTAACTACAATTGAATCTTTTGGGCGGCCGTTCTGATCGTATCGTCCAATGCATATCTCCCCAGCCTGTATTTTTCTATTTGCTGGTTCGCTTGTTACGTAGACTTCTTTGCCATTCGGAAGACTAAAAAAAGCACCACTTGGGTCAAATCCCATCTTTGTGGCATATTTTGAAATTTCCTCGAGACAATTATCAAGCAATTCCTTAGAAGGAACATTGCCCTCCGTTACTTCGACGGAAGGAACCTCGGTCGGCGGAGTTTGTGGATGCCAATCAGCTCCATCTGGATTTGTTAATATATCTGACATATTTGATACTAGTTATATTTATTAATCAATTTTGTTATACTCGACCAGCCAAATAAATCACCAAAATTATTATTGAACTCACAATCGGCTTTTATTATGGCGTACAACGTTTGCGTGTGTGCGATGTTTGACAGGGTATTATGGCACGGAGTGCCCACCCCTGGCAAATATGGGTGGGCGGGGATGACCGGAGGGAGGAGCGGAACCGCCTATACGCTGTTAGCTGATGTAAATTTTTATTTAAGATATTTTCGAATATCGACAAGATATTTATCTGGATTTTTCTTATAGATATAAATATCAATATCTGAGCCGATCATAATATGTATTCTTTGATTTTTAAGAATGAACATTGGCGTTGGTTTACTTTTAAAAATTTGCTCTTTTTTCGTGAGTGGATTCATGCCCGTCGCTTTGATAGAGAACATTCTAACGGAGATTCCACGTGGTGCTGTAATGGTTTTGTATATTATTTTGTCTATTTTTAATGTCGTTTTCATCCCAGTTCTGTGTAATTTTTTTATACGCCAGTTAAAAATTTCCAAATAAAAAAAATAGCACATGCCGAGCATGATCAAATAGACTAAACCACCAAGTAAAATCAAAAGCCACAGTATATCAAAAATAGACTTTATCGGAGGCGTACCATTATCAACCAAAAGCCACCATGTGTAAAAAGCATATAAAGGAATCCCGATTGTCAGTAGCAATATGCCAATTATTCGTGTATTTGTCATAAAAATTTATTTCATCTAACGTTCCAGAATATGCGATGTTTGACAGCGGTATAATATGCCCGAAGGGCGACCGCTGGCAAATATGGGTATAGCGACCAACGGGAGCGAAACCGCATATTCTGTGTTAGACGCTGTATGAATTCGGCCATTTTTCGTTCATTTTAGAAACTCGAATACCAATTTAGCTATTGTTGCTAACAGGATAATTATAAAAAGTAATTTGATATAATCATTCCCTTTTTTGACTCCAATTCCCGCGCCAATCCATCCGCCAATTGCGAGTCCGAGGCCTAGAGCTAAAGCGTAAGGATAATTAATAAGTCCGTTAAAAGCAAAAACTGCTGTTGCTACTGCGGACATAATAAGGCCGACGACTCGACTGACTGCTGCACTTCTTACAAAATTAAGCCCGATTAAAACGAATACGAAAGTGATGAGAGTACCGAAACCGACTCCAAGGAAACCACCATATATGCCAAGCAAGAAAGTAGACATAGCAGCAATTAGCCAGTGCTTGTGAGAGATTATTTTTTCGCGTATGCCGAGTTTGTTTTTAAAAATCAAGATTAAAAATATAGAGACGAGCAAAATTGCGGTAATGAGGTTGAGGTACTTTTCATCGAAATTAATAACCAGATTTGATCCAATAAATGATCCAAGCGCAGCAGTCACTCCAAAAAGTAGTCCGAGCTTAATATTTAACTCTTTTTCTTTGTGAAATCTTGCTGCACTTGATAACTCTAACAACGTTGCGCCAAAACGGTTTGTTGCAATGGCGGTATGGATTGGCAATCCTGTTAGCAACACCAATGGAAGGCTAATTAATCCTCCACTTCCAACAGTTGAGCCATATAGACCAGCAAGGATGCCTCCGACGAAAAGTATAATTAAATACATTGGTTCGATATTAGCGTAAGAAAAATGGCCGGATGAATATTGCGTCTAATGTATCCAAATATCTGAAGTTTGCTGGAGTGAAACGAAAGCAAATTTTGGAACCAGATATTTGGTGTTGGGCGATGTAATAATAAACTCTTCACTCCTTATTGTAAAATTTATTGGGGCGAATTTTTTAATTATTCCAATTTGTTTTTTTGATATATATCGATTGCCGCCCGTGCGAAAATGCGATCCTTTTCTTTTTGAAAATCTGAAAGTTCGGCATATGGGAGTTTGTGATAGTCTTTGGCTCTGTCCATGTTTCTTGGCAACCACTCTTCGTGAATAATATCTGAAGCATATTCAACAAACTCACCATCAAGCGGTTTTCCTAATTTAACAATTTTAAGAAGAGTGTCCAGAGCTATTTTCGCGCCAGACCATCGCTCTTTTTGCCAATCAGTCGGCAATTCATAATATTCTAGCCTTGCTAAATCGGCTTGGTCAGTACCATGTTTTTCAATCCAGTCTTTGTCGATGGTCGTTTTGACTCTACTGCCGTTGTTTGCCTTTCGATATATATCAAAAAAACTCTCATGTGTAAGATTGGCGACAGCTATTATCATTTCATCGTAAGTCATAATAGAAAAAGAATTAAAAAATTTGCCCCAATAAATTTATTTTAAAAAGGAAGAATTTATTATTATTTCGTCCAACTCATTATTATACGAACAAGACGATAAAAATTTACTGAAATTTGCATATTATACGAACATTTTTTAATATAATTGTGCATCGTCAGCTAAAAATATTTTATCATACATACTATGCAACAGCAAGAACTTTTAGAGGAAATAACAAGCTACCAGAAATATCAAGAGTCCTCTTTGACTTTTTTGGCTAAAAAGTGTATAGTCTAATCGTTATATTTTATATTTATGACCGAAGAAATCAACGAATTTGAAACCCGTATTGGTCGTTTAAAAACGATCAGAGAAGCCGGAATTGAGCCATATCCAGCCAAAAGCGAGAAGGGGACGCCTTTGGAAGAGGCCAAAACTATGGCTGTCGACACTCCTGTACAATCTAGTGGACGCCTTGTCGCCATGCGCGATATGGGCCGACTTTGCTTTTCTCACCTTAAAGATGCCTCTGGAAAAATGCAATTAGCTGTCTCTGAAAAGGAGCTCGGCAAGGAAAAATACAAATTTTTTGTTAAAAACTTCGATTTGGGTGATTTTATTTCAGTGGAAGGCACAATTTTTGTGACTCACGCTGGTGAAACCTCTATTTTGGTCAAAGATTATACTTTACTTTCCAAGGCGCTTTTGCCATTACCAGAAAAATTTCACGGTCTCAGCGACACCGAACAACGCTACCGCAAGCGTTATTTAGATTTGTTATCGAACGAAGATTCCATGGCAACGGCCAAAATCCGCAGTAACGTGGTGAAACAAATTCGTAATTATTTTGACGGACTTGGTTTTTACGAAGTAGAAACTCCAGTTTTACAAACTCTGTATGGTGGAGCTTTAGCCAAACCTTTTGTAACCCACCATAATGCTTTGGACATTCCTTTATATTTACGTATTGCTCCGGAATTATATTTAAAACGTCTGATTGTTGGTGGTTTTGAAAAAGTATACGAGGTGGCCAAATGTTTCCGCAACGAGGGGATTGACCACAACCACAATCCAGAATTTACTCAAATTGAGTTTTATTGGGCTTATGCTGATTATATTAAACTGATGGACTTGATGGAAGATTTATTACCAAAGCTTATTAAAGCGGCTGGTAAAGAATTAAAATTGAGTATCGGTGGTAAGGAAGTAGATTTTACTGGACCATACCCACGCGTTTCAATGCGTGATTTGATTATCCAATATGCTAAGTTTGATATCGAAGATTTTCCTACCGACGAAGCGATGTTCAAAAAAGCGATTGAATTAAAAATAGAAGATCTCAAACCGGGAACTGGCCGTGGTAAATTGATTGATGAGATTTACAAAGTTTATGCTCGACCACATATCATCAACCCAATTTTCATGATTGACCACCCAGTTGAACTTTCTCCGCTGGCCAAGAAAAAAAGTGATGACCCACGTTATGTCGAACGTTTCCAACTCTTGTGTGTTGGTGGCAACGAACTCTGCAATGCTTTCTCCGAACTAAACGATCCGATTGACCAAGAAGAACGTTTCAAAGAACAGACACGCCTTGAAGAAGCTGGTGACGACGAGAGTATGCCATATGATGAAGACTTCATTACCGCTCTACGACACGGTATGCCTCCAACTGGTGGACTGGGAATGGGAATTGATCGTTTGATTAAATTATTGGTTGATGCTGATAATTTAAAAGAGGTGATTTTGTTTCCAACAATGCGACCTGAAAAATAAATATGTCTAAAGTGATGGTATTTGGCACATTCGACATCATTCATCCTGGACATTTGTATTTATTTGAAGAGGCAAAGAAACTTGGAGATACATTGACAGTGATAGTCGCCCGCGACCAAACAGTTTTGGAAGTAAAAGGCAGGGCCGTACAAAATGATGAAAATATTAGATTAAAAAACATTGAAAATTTACATATTGCTGATAAAGTAATCTTGGGAAACCTAGTTGATAAATATCAAGTAATTAAAGAAGAAAAACCAGAAATCATCGCGCTGGGATACGACCAACGCGCTTTTGTCGATAGCTTGAACGAAATACTCGATTCCAAAACCAAGATTGTCAGACTCAAACCATTTAAAGAAGATATTTATAAAAGTTCCAAATTTAGAACGTCTTAATATAATATGCAAAAGATTTTAATCGCCACAACTAACCAAGGAAAATTTAACGAGATTGTTAGCTTTTTTGGCGATTTAAAATTTAAATTTGTAAATTTAAAAGATGTTGGGCTAGATAAAGTAGAAGCAGACGAACCGTTTGATACCACCTGGGAAAATGCTTTAAACAAAGCAAAGTTCTATGCTAAGAAAAGCGGATTACTGACCGTTGCGGAAGATACGGCATTTTATGTAAAACATTTAAAAGGAATGCCGGGAATAAAAGCCAAACGCTTGGCACCGACTCCAGAAGCACGTAATTTAAAAATTTTAAAACTACTAAGTGGCGTACCAAAATCCAAACGCCAAGCTTATTTTGAAACGCACGCTTGTGTTTATCACCCAGACAACGATGTGTTTGCCATGTTTCCGGGAAGAGTAGACGGAATAATTTCTGACGAAAGTATTTCTGATTTTCGCCCTGGCATGAATTATGATTGTATCTTTTACTATCCACCACTTAAAAAGAATTTTTCTGAATTAACTATTCCAGAAAAAAATACTATTAGCCACCGTGGACAAGCAATTGTAAAAGTAGGTTTTTATCTTGCCAAACAATTTGCTTTCAAACAAATCGTGGTGCCAGCGGCTATCATCGTAAAAGATAGAAAAATGTTTTTCACTTTACGCCGTGACACTCGCCCAGCCTTTAATAATAAATGGGAATTTCCAGGCGGGGGAGTAGAGAACGGTGAAGAAGTGCTTGATAGCTTGGTTCGAGAAGTGAAAGAGGAAACTGGATATACGGTTGAGCCCTTGGAACTTTTGCCACAAATTTGGACGAAGTCTGAAACCAAATACAACTACCAAGTTTTTTTAATTATATATATTTGTAAAATAAAATCAGGAAAAATAAATATTGCAGATGCGGAAACGGCAGATTACGGATGGTTCACTATGAAGGAAGCCTTGAAACTAGATTTTCTACCATTGAACAAAGAAATTATTCAACAAGGTAAAAACATTTTGAAAAAATATATAGACTAAATATATGATTGACATAAAATTTATACGTGAAAATATTGAACTGATTAGACAAAATTGTCTCAATCGCCACGTCAAACTAGACTTGGACAAATTGCTTCAATCAGATGAACAGCGTCGTGTTCTGCTGAAACAAGTAGAAGATCTACGCGCGGCCCGTAATCAAAAATCCAAAGGCAAACCAACTGAAGAGGAAATTGCCAAGATGCGGGAAGTGGGCGAACAAATAAAACAAATCGAAACTGATTTGGAAACTGTTGAGCTTGAATACAAAAATTATTTGATGCAAGTTCCAAACCTCACTCACCCAGATAGTCCGATTGGTGGAGAAGAGGATTACAAAGTTGTCTTCCAAAGTCCTAATGCTTTTAAACTGGACTTTACTCCAAAGGACCACGAAGAGTTGATGATTCAAAATGATCTGATTGATTTCGAACGTGGTACTAAAGTAGCCGGAGCCAAATTCTATTTCACCAAAAACAACTTAGTCCGTCTCAACATGGCCTTACTAAACTATGGTATAGATGTAGCCACTAAGCATGGTTACACTTTGATGGAAACGCCTGACGTTGCCAAGAACGAAATCTTGACCGGTATCGGTTTCAACCCTCGCGGTAACGAAACTCAAACTTATTCGATTGAAAATACCGACTTAAGCTTGATTGGAACGGCCGAAATAACGATGGGTGGGTATCACTCTAATGAGGTCTTGGACTTGACTAATGGCCCAAAAAAATATATAGCTATATCACACTGTTTCCGCACAGAAGCGGGTGCCTACGGAAGAACCAATAAAGGTTTGTACCGTGTGCATCAATTTACTAAGCTTGAAATGTTTGTTTATTGCAAACCAGAAGATAGCGAAACACTGCACCAAGAAATTTTAGCCATCGAAAAAG
>Ga0208373_1004739_pt1 | contig 11909 bp, 13 predicted proteins | sample RifOxyC2_FD_184036 | JGI IMG/M metagenome (GOLD analysis project Ga0208373, IMG submission 184036) | Soil microbial communities from Rifle, Colorado - Rifle Oxygen_injection C2 (SPAdes) | ecosystem: Environmental > Terrestrial > Deep subsurface > Rock core/Sediment | place: Rifle, Colorado... | reverse complement strand
AGGTCTATGGTTGTCCCGACAATAGGCCGGATATGTTCTGGTTCAGCAAGCTATTCCCTGATGGGGTAGATGATTTTTTACGATCACTCACCATCGCCCAAGCCCAAACGGACAATGCCCGCCATTAGGGCAGGGTATGTCATAACAAGCGTGTGCCGGACGAGAAATCGTCCGGCTTATTTTTTTATCCCCCCCAATCACCCACACAAAAATCTAATTCGTTGTATTATAAAAAAGTGAAATTGTTTCGCAAAACAATTTAAAGGAGAAACGTATTACACATAACGTTCGCGTGTATGCGATGTTGCGTTAGCAATATGGGTGGAGCGAAGCGGAACCGCATACACGCTGTTATATGATGTTTGTATTTTATTTTTTCGATTCAGACGATTCGTAATAACCCGGTGTCAACAATTTCAAATCTGGTCTTCCAGCATCACTTAAATAAACTTCGGCAAATGGATCAAAAATTTGCCATTTCCCATTCACTTGAATATCCAAGAATGTGTGACCCGGACCACCCGGCACACGGCCTTTCTGAAATTTACAAGGAATGCCAAGTTTATCAAAAATTGATTTCCCTAAAACATGATATTCAACACAGACACCATACTCTAAACATAATGCTTCTGATAATTTCTTAGGCTCTTGTTTCAGCACTCGTTGTATTTTATCTTTTTCTTCTTGTGGCAAATTTTTGTTGTGAGGGGATATGGCATTTTTAAATTTTGATTTTATAAAATCTGAAACTCGGCCTAGCTGTTCTTCTATTGGCAAATTTTTGATTCCAATTATAAACTCTTCGATATCCGGAATTTCGTCTATTTCTATATATAGTACCCGATCAATTGGTTTTTCGGTATCCGGATTAAATTTTGGGTCTGAATCGATAGACATATTATTTTGTGGTTAAAAAATAAAATACAAATTTCATATAATGTACGCCGATATGCGATGTTTTTACGACCAAAGGGAGTAAAAATATGGGAGAAAGAAAAAGAGTATCCATTGAAAATATTATACACTCTTTTTCTTGAACCGCATATCGGCTGTTATGTGTTGTAAATTTTTTGATTATTTGTTTTTTTTCGTTCGTCGTTCAATCACAGGGGGGCATGGGGGGGGCGTCAATCACTATGGCGAAAGGGGGCAGAGGGGAACAAAAGGGGTGAATGACCCCTGTAGCCATTTCGCCAGTAAAATATTAGTTTCCTTCCATTATAGAAATTAACTTTTTTAATTCAGGTATTTCTGTTTGTTTTTTATCAAGTATTTTTTTAGGAAATAATTTCATATATTCATCCAGTTCATCTCTTTTCTTCCTATCTAAATATTTTGATTCAAATTCATGTTTAAACCAAACGGAGTTTTGGTTATATTTTTTATCTAAAATATTTATAAATAAAGATTCCAAGCAGGGTGTATTTTCAATGAGTTCTATATTTTTTTCTTTGGCTAAATTTCTTGCTTTTTCCATTTCTGTTTTAGATTTATCATTATCAATTATGACAATTCTTCTATCAAAAGCGCCGGGTATTTTATTCGCGTCTAGTACGACGTTATAAGGTGTTCCTCCTTTTCCTCTTTTTATAGTTATTGCGACGTTTTTGTTAAAGGAGTAGGCGCGTCTAAGATATTTTAAAAAAATTTCTTCACTAAAACCCTCCCCAAAAATTAGGAGGGTTTTGTTTGCTTGGCGTCTTTTAAGTTTGTATGGATTTGTTCGAGACATATTATTATAGTTTGGGGATGGCTCCGTATGCGCCAGCTATATATTTTGTATAATAATTGTCATCAGCCCGAACACCTGCCATCTCATCTAATCGCCAAGATTCACTGACCCCTTTTTCATTTTTTTCTATAAGGACAATTTGATATTTATCCAATTTACTCAAGACTCGGTGGCTATGGGTACTAAATAATAATTGGGCGTTATGAGGGTTAGTTTCTGGTTGTATAAATAATTCAAACAAGGACAAAACCATTTCCGGATGTAAATTGACATCAAATTCATCTAATATGGCTACGCCACCTTTATCCAAAACTAGTAGAATTGTTTTAAGTAAGATAAAGAGTTGTTTTGTGCCAGATGACTCATATCGTATAGGCAAATTTCCAGATTGGCTACCAAAAGAGTGAAAAATGCTTGCATCTATAGATATGCTATTCTCTTTTTTTTCTTTCATTATCTCAAAAGATTTTAAGCCAAGATCAAAGCGGGATAATAATTTTTCCGCTTCTTTTTTTAGAGTTTCATTTTCACTTTCACTATAGAAGTCCAGTGCTTCAAGTAATTGTTGGTCAGCATTTGGTAAAAGATGATCGCCAATCCAACCGGCCTCAATAACATTGGTTTCTACTTTCTGCCAAAAGCTTAGAATTTTTTGACTTTCTTTGTGGTTAAATCGAATTGCCGTACTGATAACACTGGCATTGGTTCGAAGTAGTTTTTCAAAATCTTTTGGTAGGTTAAAAATATTGTCGTCAAGTTCATATTTTTTAGTTTCTTCATTCCAAAGGCGTGAAAAAACCTTTTTACTTGTAGTTTTTTGGTTTGTTTTGTTTTTTTTCTTTAATTCCTCTGATAGTATTTTTTTATCATCAAGTATAAAATTGTAAGTGTAAATATCGCCATCAATTTCAAAGTCGGCTGAGAGTTCTGTGGAATTATTTTTTTGTTCACCAAACATGAATGGTTTCACTGGTAATGGAGCTGAAGGACTGGCAATAAAGGAATCAGCCACAAGCCATTTAAAAAAAGGCATAACTTTTAACAGATTTGTTTTGCCTGAAGCATTTGGACCAATAACGGTTTCAATTTTGGAGAGTCGATTGTCAGAGGAAGCCAAAAAATAGCCATTATTATTTGGTGCTTTATCATTTACGACAAAATTGACGGTTGTAAGATCGCCGAAAGAATAAAAATTTTTACATGAAAATGAATGAATCATATGTTTATAATTTTTATTAATTTCTGTCTATATTATAGTATAAATAGGGTTGTATGTCAACAACCTACAATATTTTGTATGAAATGGTCTGAAAATGGCTATTTTATGGTATTTTTGGCTCTTTTTGAGTTTTTTTTAAATAGACTTATCCACAGTTATAATCTATATTTCAAACTAACTTGGTTAATATGGCGAAATGGGCAGGGGTGGGTAATGGGGTTGGTGGCCCCTGTAGCCATATCACCTTAGGGTTTTGTCTTTGATAAATTATGGTATTAAACCATCAAACCAACCTTGTATTTTTTCTAATATAGAAAATTTTTGTTTCTTAAATCCTTTTGTAATAAAAAAATTTTCATTCCCGTATCTCTTATAAACCTCATCAAGAATGCCATTAATATTTGGTAATATATATTCTCGTTCTGGACCAAAATATTTTTTTATATCCTCATCAAACATACCTGTTTTGTACTCCAATTTTTCGTCTTCTATTTTATCAAACGCCCAGCAGACAACATTTTGTATATTACCTCCCATTCCACGAATATAACAACCAAATGGAACAAATTGGCCATTATTTGCCTTATAGTATTTCATTGAACCAATTAACTCGTTAATAAAATCAAGATGAATGTGTTCTTCATCATATTTATCTTCAGCTTCAATTATTTTATTAACAACGCCACATGCCGGACAAGGGTATTCTTTATGTAGGGGGATATAAATTTTTTGACATTGTGCACAGCTATTTTCACAGCCACGGATTTGGATGGACATAATTTATTTTTATTTTATTCTTCCATTATCTCTGCGTTAAAAGTCTCGCCACAATCATTACACATCATACATTTAGTGCTACCACGTAGAGTGTTTGCGTGATCGAAATGTGTGCCGGTAAAGGTATAATTTTTGCTACCACATTTTGGGCACTCAATTTTTTTTATCGGTGAATTTTTCTCTTTCATATTATTTATTTTGTTAATGTTAGTTAAAATCTTGAAAACTTTTGATATTTTATTATTATTATTTTTTATTTGTCATCGCAGTCTACTATTATTTAGGAGCTGTTTTATATGCCATACACGAAAAATATATATCCATTTGCCCCACTCCAGGGGCATATTTGCTACCAAGTTCGCTGCAGTAATCTTCAATTTTTGTTAATTTATCCTTATTTTCCCCCATCTTTGTTTTTTGGTTTTCAACAAATGTGCCAAGACAACTTCTGTAGTCAACTCCGTTTGGTTCATAAAAAGGGCAGGTAATGTCAAGTGTTTCTTTAACATACTTTGTAAAGTTTGGATCGTTGGTATCAGCAATCGCGTTATTACGGATTTCTAAGTATATTGAATTTAGCCGTGCTTCAATATTTTTATTTGAAGTGTCCTCTGGTTCATTTTTTTGGTTTTCGGTTTTGATTTGTTGTATATTTAGTTCTTCTTGATTGTTGATAAAAATAAAACACCATGTAAAAAAAGATAAAATTATTAAAATAAATACTAAAATAATTAGTCTATATCTGTGTTTTGTTGGTTGTTCGTTCATACGATTTTATAGTAATGTTTGTTGGAATAAAAACCCCTTCAATTTAATAAAATAGTTTTATAAAATAATTACAGAACCATATACCGACAAAAAATAAAACAATATAAATTCCTATCCATTGAACTAAAAAGTCGAAAATTACTAAAAGTACACCAAAACCTGTTACTAGTTCAGGTTTTTTTTCTTCATGTGGCTGGAGATATTTTTTGATTATATATTGGCCTAAAAAGTTTTCACATAAAAAAGCCAATCCAATTAAGTAGCTTATTGTTGTTGCAAAGATAATAAAAAGTACAATTTGATAATTAAAAAAGATCGAACCTGAAAAAAGGAATTTTAATTGATGACTGTACCATAAATAACCAAAGCATAAAATGATAAATAAAAAAATATCTCCGGATAATCTTTTATTACCAAGAAATACATTTTTATTGTCGGTATATATATCTTCAAATTTTATTGTATTTTTCATATTAATTTTTAAATTTTATATAAATAATTTTTGTAGCGTAGCGAAGAAAATACCTTTACAATTAACTCAATATTTAATTTTAATTATTTCAGTTGGTTGGTCGCTTGTCCTTTTAAATGACACTTTGTCCACGAGTTTGTGTCGTAAAAAAGTTGGTTTATCCATATCTTCATTTTTGTATTTACCTTCACCGGCAAAAATATACGCTACTACTTCACCTCCACGCGGATTAAAGATTAAAGACGTTCCATCCTTCTTCTTTTTGACTGGTTTTTCAAGCTTGGGCGGGTAACCGTATCCTTTTGTTGTTTCATCAGGCGTCTTTCCTTCTTTTACTTCTTTGCCGTCAATAGTAAAAACAACTTCAACGAAATTTTTACTATTGTTTGCAAAGTTTATTGCTTGTTTTCCTTCAATATCAATGACAGAAATTGTGAATTGGGACATATTATATTTTAATTTATTTTTCTGTTTTTTAATATAAAATAGCCAGTTGTTATTGTCATTACTGATATCGTCATCAATATAATATGGTGGAAATTGTAATAGTAGGAAATTCCAGGCGAATAGGTATTATTTAAAAATGAAAAATTTTGACTATAAGAAAAATTAAAGAGGCCATAAGTAAACGCACCTGATCCAATAATTATTAGTAATTCTCCTGTATATTTTTTCATAATGTTTTGCAATTATTTTATTATAATTTTTCATTTAATCAAAAAATCTGTGTTTGAAAGCTCGCCTAAATCCAGCATCTTCAGCCTCTTTAACTGTAAAAGCATAAAATTCTCCTGACCGATTGCCAATTATGGTTCGGTCGTATTGTTGATCCATTGGCAGATGATAAATTTTTGTTGGTGAATTAAACTCGTCGCTGTTTATGTTACATTTAATTCTTGGAAATTCTCCAAGTGATTCATTTTCTCTAATTTCAACATCCAAGGCATTTGCCATTTCCTTGGCTTTGTCGGACAACTTTGTTGATGTAAAAAATATTGGTTTGAGTTTGTTTTCGTTTAAAAATTTTGCAAACTCTTCAAAACTTTTTGGGTTTTTACACTCACCTAAATTATGTGCAAACAAATTCAATTGATTTCTCATGGTTTGGTAATTTTTTATCCAGTATTCCATTGTTGTTCCAAAAAGTTGAAATATGTGTTTTTCATGTATCGTTTTGTATTGTGCCCAATTTTTACATTGGATAATGCAGACCTCGCCACCCTTTGTAGCAATAATGTCCCTGCCGAGGTCTTCAAAGCCATCAAGAATTCCTTTGTATTCAATAGAATATCCAGCTTGCTCATATAAATATCCTACATACATTTCATAATCTCTGCCAATTGCCCATTTTGACTTGTTTCTATTTTTCAAATATCGATCTAAGGCCATTTGATTTCTTTCTACTGAGGGTAGACTTTTGTATTCTTCCGGGGTAAGAAAATCTTTAACCCTATCTTCGTTGTTGTCAATATCAATATCATCATCAATTTTGACTGGAATATATTCGTCCTCATCATCAGCAATTAGTTCAGAGAGCCATGGAAATAATTTTTCAAAATAATTGATTTTATATCTGACTATTTTGTTTTCTTTAAGTAATTCTCTTTTTTCGTTTTTTATAATTCTTACATTTTCTGCGGTTGTAGGGGCGGGATGTGACTTATACTTTAAATATGTTTCTAATTTACCATCTTTTAGGGCGAAATAATCAGCGTATGCTTCTGCTAACCACGGAAATCCCATTGATTTTTGTTTTGCTATTTTTTGTATTTCTTCTTTATTTTTCCGCATCTCTTCATTCCAAGAGTTTACTTCCAATTGAAGATTTTCTTTTTGTTTTTGTAAAGCGTCCTCATCTTTTTTAGTTTTTTGCGAAAATTCGTCTAATTTTTTCTTTGATTCTGCCTCTAATTTTGCTGTGTCATTTGCAATTTTCAATTCATGCGTCTTTGTCATTCTTTCTAAACTGTCTAGTTTTGGTTTTAATTCTAGATATTTTTTTGAATTAGAAATAGTTGTAATAATCCAAGAAATTATTCCCCAGATTATAGCGATTCCAATTATAACGAGTATCCAAATGTAATCTTCCATATTTTTTTAAATAAAATCCGTTTGAGCCCATTTCGCAATGGGCGAAAACACCTAATTTCCCCTCAATTCGCTCGTTCGTCGCCCCCCCCCCTCGCCGTTCGCCAATCACAAAAAACAAATAATCAAAAAATTTATTACACATAACGTTCGCGTGTATGCGATGTTTGCCACTGGTATAATATGCCGAAGGCTCACCAGTGGCAAATATGGGTGCAGTGAGGAGGAGGTACGACGACGAACGGAACCGCATACACGCTGTTAGCTGATGTATTCCTTTTCTTTTTTCCGACAGCAGTCGGGATTGTTTTAAAAAATTTACAAATTTCTTTTTCCGTTTTGGGCGTAGGGCAGAGGGGAATTAAAGGGGTGAATGCCCGAAGCCCAAAACACCTTATTTCTTTTTCGTTTGAGGGAGGGGCAAGAGGGGAACAAAAGGGGTGAATTGCCCCGACCTCAAACACCCACTTTCTCTTTTAGTAATTCTTTTGCAGATTTATTCCAGCTGCATTTCTTTCGATCTTCCAGTTTTTAAATAGTTTAATGAAATTATCATCAACTTCATTTTTAGCGAATGGATTGTTTACAAAGATACAGTCATTTCCAATTGGCTCTGGATGATTAAGCACAGTTTTGTCTGAATAAATAATTCCGCTCACGAAGTTAAAATTTTCGTTTGCAAAATATGTTACGGGCACGCCATCTCCTTTTTTAATTTCTGTTCGCCAACTATAGGTTGAATCACCATCTTGATTAATTTGCAAAAACTGAAGTCCAAAAAGAGCTTTTATGACAAGTGGTATTCCCAAATAATCTTGAGGATATTCTAAGTCGCCAGTATTAATTGCAATAATGAACGGTTTATTTGAATCAAACCAAACTTTGGTTTTCCATTTTTCATATTGATCTATTGCTTTGTCTTTTAGTGCCTGTGTTATTCGAAGAATCATCTTGTCAACCGGCACATCTTGTACAATTATTTCTGATGTCTTTTTTGCTACATACATTGGTGGCACAGAGTCAGGTTTTCCTGCCTCTCCCTTTGTAGAAGCAATACATTCAACGTAAAAATTATCATTTACCACAAAATCAGGACCTTCATTTTTCGATGCAATTGATAAGTTTTTTTCAAGAAGTACGTTGCCAACATACATTTCCCAAGTTCTTTGATGAAAATTTGTTTTTACCTGACTAAGAAAATGTGTATCTGCGTATAGTCGAAATTTATGCCAGAGCTTATCAAATTTTTCTTTCCGGTCTTTTACGCAACCGCTTGCTATGAAATATGGATCACATTTTGAATATAATTTCATTACATCTTCTAATTCACTGTTTGTACTAATAAGTGGGAGCTCAATTGTGAAGATTGAATCTTGCATAATTATTTTATTTTAAATTCTTTATTCAAAGTACCTACTACAACTATGTATTCGGGTGTCTCCGTGTTTGCAAAGAATTTTAATCTGACAATTATCAATTGTTTATCTGATTTTGTTGGCTTAAAAATACCTAGTTTGAGGACGTTTTTCCCGTTTTGTATGCCAATTTTTGGTAAAATCTTTTCTTCGGAATCACATCCTACCCATAGTCCAATATCGTCAGATTTTCTCAAAATACTTGGCAAAACAAAGCATTCCTCAAAACATTCTGTTCCCCAACATGCAATAACAAATCCGTATGCTATTTTGGTCAACATCGTTTCAAAGTAGTTTTGTTTATGGCTTACTGAATATGAAAACTGCTTAATATCGTGTGATTTCTGAAACTCCTTAAGATTTATTCCGAAACCAAAAGTTGAAACGGCTGTAACAGTAATGCCACTATTGTTTTGACCAGTAAAAATGGCAGGCAACCCATATTCCAAAAATTGAGTAATTCCTAAAATTTCTGATTTTTTGAGAGATAATGTTTTCTTGTCGCCATTTCGCAAAACCACTTCAAGTGTAAAGTCTTCATTGTTGAAATCCCTTCTTCTCGATGGATAATCTAAGCATGCTCTTGCCTCAGCCCAATTTTCGTTTAATGGGTTACGTTCACATTTTGAGGTTATTTCCCTGCAATTTTCACAACAGCTATTTTGGAGGATTAAATTTCCTCCAAGAGCAAAGGGAATTACATGTTCTGTTGTTAATTTGCATTCCTTTTTGTGACAATAGATGCATTCACCAATATCAAAGTATTTTTGTGAGATTGTGTCCATGTTTAGCTCGTTAAACTTTCACTAAATTTTTTCCAATTGAAGAAATCACCTGAGTTGTTTTTAACTTCGTCTTTTTTGTGATTTTTGCTAACAAAATGGGAGAAATTAAAATGATAAGGGCCTTTGTCTTTAGATGTTGACCAACTTTCAACAAAATCAATAAATTGCTCCGCAACTTTTTCAGAGTTAGACATTTGCCAAAAGAATTCCAAATCGTCTAGGTTTATAATGAATGGTTTGTGCTGTTTCAGATTTTCTAAATTTTTACTCTCGATATTCTTATTGAGCTGGTCATTAAATTGATCTAGCATTTCGAAATCTCCAAGATAGTTTTCCGTAACTAAAATTGGTATGACAGTTTTCTTTGAATTTTTATATTCCTCCAGGTAGTTATTCAGCTTATGGAACTTGCCCTTATCTTTTTTACCTCTTGCATTAAGATCGTGTATACCCTCATTAAATAGAAGTCTGTACACATCTTGTTGAAATGGCTCTAGGCTTTCACTGTATAAGGCTGCAAATCTGTAATATTCGACGGTAAACTCAAATATGAGTATGTGTGTATCTGTTTCTAAAATTGCATCAGGACTTTTGTTTTTATTCGGTCGTGTAATTTTTTGTTCCCCAAAAATATTTTTCAGTAGTTCAATAAAGTATTCCTCCAATAAATAACCATATTGCTCTTTAATTCCTTGGATGTTCTGAGGAGATATTTCGTTAATTCTCCAAATAAATCCAGCACACAATCCTTCAAACAAAAATTTAAGGTCAATAATGCAGTAATTGTCATCGTTGATTTTGAAAACTGGGCAATCAAAAAAGGTTTGAAAGTCTTTATAAAATCCTTCTGCCGAATCTCTACGAGTTTTTTGGAGCTTTTGCTTATAATCGTTCAGGCTATGCGATAGCTGTTTAATAAGTTTAAAAAGATCACTGTCTTCTCCAAAATTCTGTTTTTTAATGTAATAGGTTTCAATGTTTTTTGGTGCAAAACCAATTTTTTTCAATTCATCGACTTCCGGTTTTTCCCGTTTAGCGTTTGGTACAAGTAAAAACCAAATGAAAATTCCTGTAAGAACGTGGAAATACTCTTTGAGTGAAAGATTAAATTCTTTGGTAATTAAATCTATGCCCTCTTTTACCTTGTTGATTTTGCTGTCATCAAGCTTTTTAACTAGGTCATTGTATATATACCAGTATCGCTGAAATCTCATTATAAATACTGTTTCAACTACATCAGGCAAATAATAATAAGGGTATGCCCTCAAAAGGTAATCCCTTAATAGGCTCTGTTTTGATTGTGCTTCGGGTGGATCAAAAGCAGCTTTGCTACTTATTACCAAAAGGGTTTTATAATAATCTGCTGCACTTTTAAGCGTTTTTTGGCCGGTAATTTTTATATCACCTAATTTATCCTTTTTTATCAATTGGGCAATCATATAAAGCAAATTGTCTCTATGAAATACGATACTTGCATTATTATCGCTTGTGACCAATTTGCAGTGTTTTAGCTCATCCCATCCGATTTTTTGAGTTTCTTCCGCCGTGTGCGTTTGTACTATTGCATTAAGAAATGAGCTGTAGGATATGCCCTCAATACTGTCAAAATCTTCTATGAAATCGCTCACCAAACTGTCTATATTTTTGTCATTTTTTAAATATGTGCTTGGTATCAGCAATCCACCTTTTTCTATATGAGAAAATAGATTTTCATAACTGATAAATGTCATTATTTTGGTGTCTGCCATACCTCAACTTTATAATTCCTTTAGCTTTGTCAAAACCTCCTCCACATTCCCATTGTGGGCCAAAAAGAAATGGAGTTTGCCCTTGCCGAGTTTTACCCATTCGTCAGCGATAAGGATTTTGTATCCAGTATCTTCGTTGCTGATTCGGTCTTCGCCTTTCCATTCAAGGGCGACGATGTTGCCTTTTTTGGTTAATGCGACAAAATCGGGGTAAAATTTGTTTTTCTGCCAGCCTAAAATATAGAAAGGGTCTTGTTTTTCTCTGTTGCGCACCCAAAATTCAATATTCGGCAGGCTATCAAGGTCTAGGCGTTCAACAAAACTCAATTCTTCTTTGTTCAGCTTGTCGATTTTTTCGTAATAATTCTTGTTAAACTCTTGCGGTATTTGCTCTTTGAGCGTGATTGTTTCGGGGAAGCTCTCAAACGCTTTGGTAGCAATCTTCTTTTTGGCTATAAAATCCACAAAGCGTTTTTTGGCGTATGTTTCTAGTACGCTGTTTATGGCTTCATTCAAACGATTAAGAAACAAGTACCGATTGACGGAAAGTTCAGCCAACGATTTTTGTTTGAGCTGATAATCAACGGCTCTATCAATGAATTTTACTTTGTTCGGTTTATCAAGCAGAGTGAAACGGAGCTTTTTATCAAGCCATTGCACGAGTTCCTGTTTTGAAAAGTTTTTGTCGCGATAAGTAAGATTAAGAATTTGCTGTTTGCCCTTGTGCCACTTGTTGTCGTCCTCAATATCAATAATGGCGCGACCGTCATTGTCATAATGAATTTCAAAATCAAATTCGGCATTTTGTTTGGCAAGTTCAAAATCTTCGCCGATCAGTTCCTCAAAAGTCAGTTTTTCGTCTTCCAAGCTCATCATTGGAACGGCAAAATCCTTTTTTACGGCTC
>Ga0208373_1004736_pt1 | contig 11925 bp, 7 predicted proteins | sample RifOxyC2_FD_184036 | JGI IMG/M metagenome (GOLD analysis project Ga0208373, IMG submission 184036) | Soil microbial communities from Rifle, Colorado - Rifle Oxygen_injection C2 (SPAdes) | ecosystem: Environmental > Terrestrial > Deep subsurface > Rock core/Sediment | place: Rifle, Colorado... | reverse complement strand
CCAGCTTCAGGATCCTTGACGTCAAGGATGAAAGGCAGCCCCCCAAAGAAAGGTTGGAGTAACGCCACTTCTGAGACTGACTGCACTGAGAGGAGCGGTACGGTCATGTTGGTCCCTTATTTTTTCGCTTGTACACAATAAACCACTTTTGCCATTGATTGCAATCAACCTGTTCTAGGGTCAGCAATGAAGAGTGAAGCGTATGAAGGCAGGAACTCACAAGCGATCAGGGGAGGAGAACATTGCCACCCTTCGATTACGCCTGCTCAGGGTGGCATGCTGACTCAAGATCACGAGCCGCTACATCTGGGTCCGGCTGACCAACCATGGCCCAGCTCTGGATTTCAATAATGTTGAGAGACAGTAGGTTTTGGTAAAGAATCCCAGCAAGAAAAAATCTTCCTGTCGATTTGAGGTTGTGTTATAGAAAAATCAGTGTGTGCATGTTTTCATCGATTAAGGGGGGACCATGAGCCTACGATTTCCTTGGTATATATCTCGTTCCTTTCTACGCGTGGGGCAAAAAGATCGGGCAGTTTCAACCTTGCCGAGACTGAAGGCCATTGTGACTCATGCTTATACACACAGCCCTTTCTACAAGCAACACTTCGACGCTGCGGGATTCCATCCGAGGCACCTCCGCACGCTTGGAGATGTCCAGTATATCCCCCTGCTGACCAGAGATGACCTGGTAGCACATTACGACCAAATAGTAACCCAACCTGCTTCCAAGAAGAGTAACTCCGTAACCTTCACCTCCGCCGGCACAATTGGCCAGAAGATACCCATCACCTATGAATCGAAAGGGTTGGAACTTTATGCCGCTGTCTTCGGGCGTTGGCTCTGGTCCGTCGGTTTTCGGCCTGGTGAGCGTATTCAATGCTATACCTACGCTCCTACTGCCTCCACGGAAGCAATGGATACTCCTGCAATCAAAGCACCACCATCTCAACCGACACCGCCGGCCTGGCGTGCTTTGGATGTGTGCAGAGATTACCGTTCAACCATGCCGACCCGGTTCTACCACCGCATGGGTATGGTCAAACGCGGTTGGTTCGACCAAAGTTTTCCCGCAGAGTTACAGCTTCAGCAAATTCGATCCTTTCAACCCGATTGGTTGATGGGTATGCCTTCGACAATACGTCGCATTGCAGCCCTCATGCGACAACGTGGCGAACAGCCTGGTTTTGCCGCACGCGGTATCGTGCTCGGTGGCGAGTTGCTCACCGAGACAACTCGAGAACTGATCGAAAGCTCGTTCCACTGCCGAGTCTACAACCGTTACTCATGTGTGGAACTATGGGCCATGGCCTATGAATGCCGCCACGGCAACCTGCATGTAGAGGACGATTTAGTTCATCTCGAGGTAATCAAAGACGGTTTACCGGTATTTCAAGAACACGGTCAACTAGTCTGCACCAGCTTGATTCATCGTCATCTTCCGCTCATTCGCTATCAGAACGGCGATGAGGGTAAACTCAGCTCTCAATCCTGTTCTTGTGGAAACACCGCCCTGGTATTGTCGGAAATTGGTGATTATCGCGTGCGCGAAAATTCGTTGGCTCGTCTCTGGTCACCTGTGGTTACCCTTCTTGAAAACAGCTTCCAGCGTAATTTTGTCCTCGGTGAATTCCAACTTCGACTCGCTGCTGACGGTCACGGTGCCTCCCTGCACTACGAACGTGGTCCTCGGTTCACCGCGAGCACACCGCAAGCTTTACGTCAGGCCCTCGCTGACTTTGCACCGGAATTGAACATCGAAATGGTGGAAAATGCCCGTTTCGATACCGAGATGAGTTTCAAATTCTCCCCCCTCACTGTCGTCAACCCACCGAACTGTTCGAGAATGCTGTTGCATTGAGCATGAGGAACTGGCTCAACGAATACTCATTCTCCCCTCGTCTCATTCTGAAAAGCTAATACTGGCATGGATCTCCTGCTAATCACCCCTCCGGCCCCAAGGTTCACCCGTGAGTCCTTTGTCCATCTCGGCCCTGCCTTGTTGAAAAGCCATCTTTCGAGTCAGGGAAAGCAGGTAAAACTGATCGATCTTACGGCCAGAATTCGAGCCAGGATACCGTGGGTTGATCCATACGACCATGCAGTGCTGTTGCTCAATGATAGCAAGGATTTATCCGCCTATCTGCATGGATTTCACCGAGAAGAGATCGATCGGGCGGCGGGAAGATTGTGGGAACTCATTCCTGCACGAGACAGAACAGCCCGAGTTATCGGCTTTTCGGTGTTTTCTCGACATCTTCTAAAACCCGCTTTGGCTATGGCTGCCTGGTTACAACGCCATGACAAGAAAAAGAAGATCGTCTTCGGAGGTTGGCTCTTCAGCGACCCCCTTTATCATGACATAACAGCATTTCCTTGGGCTAACCACGTTGTATCGGGTCCTGGGGAAGATACCGTGGAAAAGCTGACCAATGGCGAACCAGTCTCACAACGCATCATCAGTGAACCATTGCCGCTTAAAACATTGCCCTGTCCCGTTTTTGAAAACGAGGACTTGTTGTGGTATCGCCGGGTCAGTATCCGAAGAATGCTACTATTGCCATATTTACTCACCCGAGGCTGTCGCCACCAATGTCAATTTTGTCCCTCCTCCAGAGCTGTTCCGGAGTTCATGCCCATCGAAAAAGCCTCGACAGAACTATTAGCACTCCAAGAAACGTATGCACCCGATGCTTTTTTCTTCTCTGAAGTTAACCTCAATAACCAAACAATGTACCTGAGTGAACTTTGCCAATGCATGTTGGATTCTGGCCTGAGAACCCCTTGGGGTGGCTTTGCTTCACTCATCGGATTGAGCCCTACACTCATTCGTTTGATGGCCAAGGCAGGGTGTAGATATTTACAGATAGGCATCGAGAGCGGCAGCAAGAGAATTCGGACACGTTTTAACATCTTCAAAGTACCTAACCTACCAGAAGTCGAATCTATCTTGGCCAACTTACGCGCTGCAGGGATTCGGCTCAACCTTTACTTCATGCACGGGTTTCCCCATGAAAACGAAAGAGAATTTGCCCAATCAGTAGATTGGCTCCATCGGCTCAGCCGGTATGCAGCAACCTGTGTGGTCAGCATTTTCAGTGTAGAACCAGGGACGCCGATCTTTCTGCATCCAGAAGAATTCGGAATCAGACTGCACCCACCTATTCACCGCAACGATAGCCTGGCTTTTCTTGAGCCTATGTTCTCGCTTCCAAAGACACATATGGTCACTATTCCCTTCGATGAAATCAACGGCATGAACTGGGCCGAAAAATTCTCCCAGAATCTTCGTCGACAACAAAGCCTGCAGAGGTTCCTGACCAATGAGGTCTATGCACGGCACCTTCTTCGGATCTCTCCCTGTAGTCCATTATACGCATTGAAAAAAAAGTGGTTCCGGCCGTACTTTCACTACGATGTATACCTGTAATTTCTAGCACTACCAAAAGGTATACAACACAAGGTGCCCTTATTAGGTCAACTTCTCATCGGGAACCTCCTAGCCCCTGGAAGATATATTCCAACCGACGATAGAATGGTAGCGGGCGAAGAATGACCTCTGGCCTCGCGTTTCTCCTTATGTGAAGCAATACCAGATACTTATGAGTTGGGCTAAATTCCGGTTCGTGCCAGTCTACACGCGCCATCGGCCAAAAAGCTTGTACCTCGACGGCGATCGACAACCCCGATTCTTTGACCAAGTCCCTGAGGGAGGAATAGAGTATATTCTCCCCCTGGACCACCGGTGCACCTGTCAGTAGTAATGCTTGCCCATTTTCATGGAGCGCTTTCTCAATATAACGAATGACTTTTATTGTCTTTTCAATGCCGTACTTCCCTCCGTAAGCATTTCGGACCCCCTGGAACGATGAAGGGAGATCGGCGGCGGGAGGATTGCCAACGATAAAATCAAAACCAGTTTCCTGGAACTGGTTGAAGTCGTCCGTGATGAATTGCACTCCGCTGATATTATTGAATGTACGATTCAATGAAGCGGTTGTAGTCGCTTCATCTGAAATGTCGATTCCCACAACCTCCCGACAGAAGCGACGTAACATGAAGGTGAGGATACCGGAACCACTGCCGATATCTAACCCACGACCATGTGCAGGCCAGGAATGCGACAAGAGATACTGGGCCATAAAACAGGAAGTTGCCCCGAGGTACACGTGATCTTGATGACTGATTGGAAAATCACAAAACAGATAATAGTTTTTAAAAGGAACAATACATTGACGAGCTCGATATCCATCGAAACCTACCTTGAACAGGAGCGAGGCGTCGAGGAGTTCCGTTAGCACCCCATCCAACAATGGTTCAACGAGGTCGGGACGTACAACAAGGCCGCGAAAGAATAATTGATACAGTAGATATGTCTCTGGTTTCAGACACTTGATGGAATATTCAATCAATCTGCGCAGTCGAGAATACGAAAAAAGAAGGGTTGTACGTTGCCGATACGAAGAGAGTAGAGTCAATAGACCCCACTCGTTTCGAGAAAACGCAACGTCCATATCGGCGGGTATCATCGAAATGTACCGGTAGTGGTGTCGGTCGAGAATCTCTCGCAACGTTTCGAACATGAAGCCTCCTTCCGATAACGTCCAGGGATTAGCATGGATTGACGGTACATATCATTAGAGCGGGCAACACTATAGCATACAATAGCGTAGAGCAATATTCTATTCTTGAAATATTGAGAGTAACTTGCTAGATTGCCAACTCTCCGTTTGGTTAATTTCCGAACGGGGTGTTCCCTGGAAGTAGGTTGAAATAGGTTGTAATATTTACCATGCTACGCAGCATTTGCCTTCAACACAAACCATACAGGGCAAATAGCCGACCGGATCTTCTCCTGGTGACCGCTCCATCTCCCGATATTACCACCGATTCTTTTCCTCATCTGGGCCCCGCTTACCTAAAAAGTCATCTCGAGAGCCTGGGGTATTGTATACAAACCGTTAATTTCACCTCAAGGGTACGTTCCCACATCCCTTGGCTCAACCCCTATCGAAAAGCTTTGGCTCAAATCGTGAGTCGCGAGCCCTTGAAACGCTATCTATTGGGGGAGCGTGTAGAAAGTGTCGATAGCGCAGCAGGGGTTCTATGGACCCTGCTCGGTAAACGTCCGGAAGCCAAAGTGTATGGTTTTTCAGTTCTTTCTCAATATTCGTTGCATGCTACTCTGGCTATGGCAGCCTGGCTCAAACGCAGACAACCACGGCAACGGTTGATCATTGGAGGTTGTCTTTTTTCTGATCCCAGGTATCGTGACCTGCTTGCGCTTCCTTGGCTCGACCATGTCGTATCCGGGCCAGGAATGCATGTTCTACCTCTCCTTCTTGATCGGTCTGATGCTCCACGTTGGATTTCTTCAGTAGATGAACCCCTTGCTTCCAATCCCCTTCCCAGTTTCGAACGGGAGGATCTTCAGGCATTTAGAAAAAGTGGTGTCAGAAGCAAATTGATTCTCCCCTATCAAGTCACAAGAGGTTGCCGCTATCAATGCCGTTACTGCACGGAAGCAAACACTCTTCCCCAGCATCTGCCGATCGACAGAGTTGTCACTGATCTCGGTATTCTCCAGACAACGTATAAACCCGATGCTTTCTTCCTTACTGGAGTCAATCTTAACAATGATCCATTATTTCTCCAGGGATTGTGCGACACCCTGAGCAGCAGAAAACCGGCCCTTCGCTTCGGGTGTCCAGTTTCAGCAAGGGGACTCGATGCTAATCTTATCAAGTCCCTGGCCGCAGCCGGTTGCAAGTTTGTCTTGATCGGCATTGAAACAGGTAGTCCGCGCATCCGCACGTTGTGCCGAATAAAAAAAACACCTTCCTTACTCGTAATGGAAAGAACCTTGCGCTATCTTCGGCAGGAAAATATCAACGCACATCTGTATTTCATGCACGGTTTTCCTGGAGAACTGGACAGCGATTTTGAGCAAACCCTCACCGCTGCATTCCGTCTTGGTTGGCATGCCGCAAACGGTACCGTGCATGCTTTTGGTCTCATGACCGGCGCACCTGCTTTCAAAGAAGCTGCAGAACTGGGGATAAAACCTCGACACAACGATAATTCTGCTGACCCGCTTTCTTGTCTCGACCCCCTTGATCCGACAAGACCAGATTATCTCATATCAATACCTTTTGATGAAATCGAGGGGATGTCTTGGGAGGAACGAGTTGCCAAGAATAAAAACAACCAAGACAGGTTGGCAGCGGTCTTTCACTATTATACTTATCCTCATCAACTCTGGCGCATGGCTGCATACGGCCCGTTATACCAGTTAAAAAAGATGCTTCTGAGACCGTACTACAATCTCGAGTTTCTTTTATGATTCATGCATTCTGGTAAACACCGCTCCACGAGAAAGGAATATCGTCGCTATTACTTGCATACACCCTCTCAACTTGGTAGATGCAGTACTTGAGATAAAGGTGCAATAGGACATATTTTTCTTTTTCATATGAATGCTATTTACACCAACCATTAGAATAACTTATATGAAACACGACCTTCTACTTCTGACCGCCCCTGTCCCTGATGGTATACCCGATTGTTTTCCTCATTTAGGGCCTGCATTTCTCAAAAGCCACCTTGAAAACTTGGGTTTTTCAATTCGAACAATCAACATGACCACAATGATTCGATCGCATTATCCATGGTTCAATCCCCACAGGAAGGCGGTATCCCAACTCATGGCGATCGAACCCTTGAAAAAATATCTTCGTGGGGAAAATGTCGAGAACGTTGATAAAGCAGCCGGGATATTGTGGAACCTCCTTGGTGAAAATATTTCCGCCAAAGTCTTTGGTTTTTCAGTGCTAACACAATATTCTTTGCCAATTGCGCTTGCAATGGCTTCGTGGCTAAAACGTAGGCAGTGCAAACAAAGAGTAATATTCGGGGGAAGTGTCTTTCTCGAACCACAGTTTCTTTGCCTCCATAGGCTACCTTGGATCGATCACCTCGTTGTTGGTCCTGGTATTCATATCTTACCGATTTTACTCGTAAAAGCAGATGCACCACGTTTGATAACAATGCCTGATGAGCCTCTACCCCTCAATTTAATACCTCGATTTGACCTGTTGGATTTAATGACTTCAAGAAACAGTAGCGCAAGAAGAAAACTGATTCTCCCCTACCAACTCACCAAGGGGTGTCACTTTCAATGTCAATATTGTACAAATGTCGGCATCCATCCTGAGAGTATGCCGGTGGGAAAAGCCATTTCCGATCTTCATTATCTCCAGAGAACCTATCGGCCTGACAATATATATCTGACAGATGTAAACCTGAACAATGATACAAGGTATCTTGATGATTTTTGTAATAGATTAATCAAGAATAATCTTTCTCTTCATTTTGGTGGATCGCTGTCAGTAAAAGGACTGGATCAACATAGCATCGGATTATTGGCTACTGCTGGTTGCAGATATGCCTATATAGGTATTGAAACCGGAAGTCCGAGAATACGGAAATTGTTCCGAATTACGAAAATTCCATCTTCACCAAAGCTTGAAATGATTTTGCGCCAATTGTATGCAGCGGGAATCAATAATCATCTGTATTTCATGCACAGTTTTCCAGGAGAAAGCGACAGAGACTTTGCATTAACACTTACGCTAGCACGACGACTAAGTTGGTACGCCGCTAACGGAACCGTATATCCATTTGCGCTCAAGTATGGTGCTCCAGCTTTTCACAGAACCGTTGAGTTAGGAATAATACCTCGTCACCTAGAACAAAGCGCTGATGCACTCTCTTGCTTGGACCCCTGTGATCCGAAGAATCCGATGATGATTATGTCACATCCCTACGATGAAATCGATGGATTGTCTTGGGAGGAAAAACTCCACGAAAGCGCATTTCGGCAGAAAAGGTTGGCTGAAATATTTCATTATATTTCCTATCCTCGTCGAGTAATCAACATGCTCCCAATCGATCCATTGTACCAACTCAAGAAGGTCATTAAACCATACTTTTTCATGGACATCATGTTATAATCATAGTCAGGAATAGTCCGAGGTGGTTGAATCATATGAGATGTTTTCAGGGGTGAATATTGAGTTCACGCAGCAATCGACCACATAATATGCCGGTAGAGGTATTTTTCCCCAGGCGTAGGCATTCTTCTATCTGTTCGATGGTTTTTCTCGGTGAACCTTGCTGTTCGTGAACGAGGCTCAGGCTGTAGTGGAGATCTTGTCGCAGTCGATCCACACGTTCTTCGTGTAGTACCCTTTCGAGGAGTTGCGACAATCCAGGAAGTACCGTTTGAGCGGGAAGTTCATCAAGCCTCGAAACCAGTCGTTGCCCTAACATGAGACGAAAGGCATGGTTTCGCCAGGGTAACACTTCGGGATTCAATCGTTCCAACAACCACAGTAATTCGTTCAAGCCAAGTTTTGAAAATAATTTATCGAGATAACATCCAGAATACAACTTCTCGGGAAGGATCACCATTTGCGCTTGCCGGCTGGAATTTTTATGGAGGTCGACTAGAAGATCTTGAACATCGATAATCAGACACACGGAAATGCCATTTCGAGAAAAAAATTTCATCTCAATGTTTTCATGATACATGTGTGTACACCCAGCGTCCATCTGAGATCCAGATTGGTGGTTCAAACCAAGTGTCACATAGATCAGTGGTTTGCGGTCATGATCATCGAGTTCATATCCTGGTCTAGTAGTGCCTAAATGTGACAGGAGAAGATAACGAGCCGATTCAAGAATGTTAGACGGTTCGTTATCAACAACAAAGGGAACATCTAACGCGATAAGATATCTCGATAATCGCTCGAAACTTGCAGCACCCATATTAAAAGGACTGACAAGGGGTGTATCAGTAGTCTCAGTAGTATAGTGTCCAGTGCCTGAAAGGTTATCAGGCGAAACATCGGGATCAATGGCGGAAGAAAGGGTAATTTCAACGATATCTGGGCAGAATTCACCGATGTTTGTAAAGGTACGGAGTATACGAAAATCGAAACTGGAGAACATCCGGTGCAGACAGATGTCAATCACTCGGAGATCCCCTGCCTGGTCAGCGAAGAGTCCCGGGGGAAGAAAGAGCAACAACTGCTTGGATGCGGTTGTAATCGATGGCCAAGTACCATCTGGAAGGCGATCTGGCAGAAACACCTCCAGGCCAGGTTGGCGGAGACCATAAAGATAGCGATGATACCGTGGACTAATAGCACCATTATCGCTACAATCGAGCATGATGATGGCAGGTGAGGAGGTCAACTCCAGGTTCGGAACGCAGGATTGGTCCAGGGGTTCGGGACGGTGGGGATAATATCCAAGCATATTCCGATCAAACTGATCCCGTGGTATTGCAGATGCGAGTCGCAGAGGATGACCGAAGGAAGCATCCCAACCGATGGTGACATTGAACAAGACGATCAGGGTGCTAAAAATTACAGTCATGGACCGTGGAAGCTTCTCGAGGGAGGTCGCTGTTATTACAGCAACCAATGGTAATACAGGCTGAAGGTAATTCAGATTTTTCAAGCCAATACAAGTCAGGAAGAACGCCACAGAGCAGATTAATCCAAAGAGATGAAGTATCCCTTCTACATGCGGGCGCCCCCCCGACCATAGACCCAAAAGCATGATCAACACGCTTGGGAAAAGAATCGCCTTGAGCAGGTAGTAAGGGTAGAACATGAAAAATACCCAGAGTGGGGTACCTTCGGTGCGCAACATGATGGTGTAGGGGTTTGCCAGGAAAAGGTAGTACCATGGAGCATGAATATATCTTTGAACCAGTTCGAGAAATTGCACCATCCATGATGGCAGAAGCGCTGGCCAGTACCATTGTATAGTCCAGACCACAAGGAAACCGTAACCGCTTATAATGAGCATTCCCAATAGAAAAAATACCCAATACTTACGGGCTGCACGCTTTGCCCCCCAGAATAATGCTGCCACTATGTAGAGCGGAGCAGTACTCTTGAGGCCAATACCGACCAAGAAGAACAAGGGAAGGATGATCACTGCCCAAGGACCGAAAACCCGAGTGGGATGATGCCAGATTACGTAAACCACACCGAGGAACCAGACAGTTAGCGGCAAATCGATGGTATAGTACCTTGTCAAACCGATGAAAGCTGGGAAACTCAGCAGTAATGCAACGCTCAGAAATCGGTCAGTCAGTCCTAGTCGTTTGGAAAAGGAGACAAGGAGAAGACAGATGAGCAGAACAATCACGAGGTTTAAAGCCCAGGGGGAAAAAAAGGATCGGCCACCAATGGCCAGAAAGGGAAGGGTCAAGATATAGGTCAGAGGGCGGTGTACCGGGTCGGGCCCGATCAGCAAGTTGTACAGTTTGGACAAGGATGGCGCATGAACGAAATCGAGCACGCTCGTTTCGTAATCCATCAGGCCAGCAAGATGGGGCAAATTATCGTGACAGGACAGATCGTTAAAAGTAGAATGCCAACATACCTGCAATATGACCAAATTCATCGCGCAGGCAAGCAAGAGAAGAAGAGGATACCGCAAGAACATGAGTCTCCATCTCTTGCATTCGTGCTTCCTCAGGACCCCTCCAAAGCTATAGAAAGAGCTTGGAAAGGCCATCAGCGTTTGATTCCATCGTGGCTGGGACACCCAACGAAGGAGGAACGCGATGGCGCCCGATGCCCGAGATTAGCGATCCAAGAAGAGCTCAGCAACTTCTTTTCACAAAGTATTTGAACGGACTTGCAAAGAAGACAGCTCTGTCCGGAGGGACCGCAAGGTCAAGGTAGGCGATGCGCCAGAGTTCGAGCAGGTGCTCGCGGGATCTCGGGGTTTCCACAGGGATGCTCGTACCACCCATCAGCCGGCGTGTATACCAGGTCTAAGCAACCCGAGCAACGCAGGGGGAGGAAATCCTTCCTGCACCAGGAATCGGCAAGGTAGCTCAGAGAGAATGGGTAGCGACAATGGTATCAAGGATATTGGACAATCAGGCCTCATCGTGGTAGGGGCACTACGTGCATGCTACCAGGAGGGACGGATATGACGAAGCGTCGTCGAAATGAAAACTACCTCCTGTCCTTCGTCTTCCTAGCCTCCCTCCTCTCTCCGGCAGCCCTCGCCGCAACCCCCGAGGCTTGGTGGAGAAGTGCGGTCCTGTATCATATCTACCCGCGCAGTTTCCAGGACAGCAACGGTGACGGTGTCGGCGATCTCAAGGGGATCACCTCGCGGTTGGAGTACCTCGCAAGTCTCGGAGTCGACGGCCTGTGGCTCTCTCCGGTCTACCCCTCGCCTCACTACGATCACGGGTACGATATCGCCGATTACTATGGGGTAGACCCGCTCTTCGGCACTTCGGCGGACCTGGAAGAACTCATCGCCGAGGCTCATCGCCGCGGGCTCAAGATAGTCCTGGACATGGTCCTCAACCATACCTCACACCTCCACCCCTGGTTCCAGGGTGCAGTGAAAGGCAACAAGACCCCCACAAGGGATTTCTATGTATGGCGGAAGGGACGGGGGAAGCACGGAGAGCTGCCGCCCAATAACTGGATCACCAGCTTCGGCGAACGGGCCTGGACCCGGGAAGCGCAGAGCGGCGAGTGGTACTACCACCAGTTCTCGCGCTTCCAACCCGACCTGAACTATACCAACCCGGCCGTCGAGGCGGCCATGTTCTCGGTGTTCGACCATTGGATCGCCAAGGGCGTGGACGGTTTCAGGCTCGACGTCATCGGAGCCCTCTTCGAGGATCCCGACTTTCCCGACAACCCTCGCTGCTTGCAAGGCCCCCCCTCGGACCTGAACATGCGCTGGCTCTTCCAGGAACACCGCTACGATTGGAACCGGCCCGAAACTCTACGGTTGGTGCAACGCCTGCGCGCCCATGTCGAAGGGCTCGATCCGCGGGTGCTTCTTCTGGGGGAGACCCTCGGCCCACCGGAG
>Ga0208373_1004729_pt1 | contig 11946 bp, 9 predicted proteins | sample RifOxyC2_FD_184036 | JGI IMG/M metagenome (GOLD analysis project Ga0208373, IMG submission 184036) | Soil microbial communities from Rifle, Colorado - Rifle Oxygen_injection C2 (SPAdes) | ecosystem: Environmental > Terrestrial > Deep subsurface > Rock core/Sediment | place: Rifle, Colorado... | reverse complement strand
GTACATATGGATTTTGTTCGTTCCTTATGATCCACACACTACCGCGTCTGTCCCTGGTGCCTAGTGAATGAGTAGGTAAACTGTAGGTAACCCTTGAAACTCACTTTTTTGTGACAAATAGTGTTTTTGTAGTTTTAGGTGAAATATGAAATAATTTATGCACTTTGTGTGCTAGAATCAGCAAAAATTATTGAAATTATGAACGAACAGGAAACTCGAAGTCGCCTTATTCGCCCTGCAATTACTAAAGCTGGGTGGTCTGACGTACAAATTCGAGAAGAATACCCCTACACGTTGGGACGTATTCATGTCAGTGGAAATACATGGAAGCGCGGCGAGAATAAAAAAGTCGACTTCCTGCTTGAGTTCAAGCCAAACCTACCACTTGCCATCATTGAGGCGAAACACATTGGGAAGTCGCTTGGTGCCGGGATGCAACAAGCTCTCAATTACGCTGAAGCGCTTGATGTTCCTTTTGTTTTTTCAACAAACGGGAAAGGATTTTTGTTCCATGATCGAACAGGTCAATCTGCCACGACGGAACAAGAACTCGATCAACTCCCATCTCCAGATGAACTATTTCGGATGTATAAAACGTGGAAGGGTGATCAATCTTCATACACCGCTGTCCTTGAGACTCCCTACTACAGCGATGCACAGAGTAAAACCCCACGCTATTTTCAACGTGTCGCCATTAACCGTGTTGTCGAAGCAATTTCTCAAGGGCAGAAGCGTGCGCTTCTTGTAATGGCGACGGGTACTGGAAAAACGTATACTGCAGGCCAAATTATGTGGCGGCTTTGGAAGTCTGGGAATGCAAAACGTATCCTCTTTCTTGCTGATCGCAATATTCTCGTTGATCAAGCGAAAATTAATGATCTGAAACATTTTGGAGACGCACTCACGAAAATTTCTCGCCACAGTTTTAACGACGTCGGATCACTCATGTCGTACGAGGTTTTTCTCGGTCTCTACCAGGCGATGAGTGGTGTGGCTGAGGAGGAAAAACTCTACAAAAAACTTCCAAAGGACTTCTTTGATCTTATTGTTATTGACGAGTGCCATCGCGGTAGTGCTTCGGAGGATGGCCAGTGGCATGAAATATTGGATTACTTTAAGAATGCAACTCATCTTGGATTAACTGCAACTCCAAAAGAAACAACAGATACAAGTACGACTCATTATTTTGGTGATGCTGTTTACACATATTCGCTAAAACAAGGGATTGATGATGGCTTCCTCGCTCCATACAAAGTGCTTCGTGTCTTGTTAGACAACGACATTACTGGCTGGCGTCCAGTGGCGGGAACCATTGATGACAACGGTGTTCCCGTCGAAGATCGTGTGTACGAACTTGGTGACATTAATAAATCGGTTATTTTTCCCCAACGCGATGATATTGTTGCGAAAAAGATTGTTGAATATCTTGATGCCATCAATGATCCATACGCCAAAACGATTGTATTTTGTCGAACAACTACGCACGCCGAGAGAATGCGTTCTGCTTTAATAAATGCCGCTGGAGAAAAGGCACGAAAAAACATGCGCTACGTCATGCGTATTACTGGAGACGATGAAGAGGGAAAAAACCAACTCGATCGTTTCATTGATCCCGAAGAAATTTATCCAACCATTGTTACCACGTCTCAATTACTCTCCACGGGTGTAGATGCCCAAACTTGTAAACTTGTTGTGCTCGATAAGCCTATTGAAAGTATGACCGAGTTTAAACAGATTATCGGACGCGGTACTCGAATCCGAGAGGATAAGGGAAAAATGTGGTTTACCGTCATCGATTTTCAGGGGGTCACAAAACTTTTTGCTGATCCTGGTTTCGATGGTTTTGCAGAGCGTGTTTTTGAGGTTAGTGAAGATGAAGATATTGCAAAAAAGCTCGAGGAACAAGATCCAACAGAAATGCCTATTGAAGAAAAAGCAGACGAAGATAGGCTTGTTGATTTTATTTTATCGCAAGGTAACGTTAAGGACGTCATTGATCGTCCACCAGTCTATACTCTTGGAAACGTCCCCTATGCGGTTGTAAAAGAACAGGTGCAGTATTTGGGATTGGATGGAAAACTCATCACCGAATCTTTGACGGACTTCACAAGAAAAAACATTCTTGTGTATTACCCAACTATCGATAGTTTTTTTGGAGCATGGCAATCAGCAGAAAGTCGTCAAGCAATCATTGATCAAATTGATGCAAGTGGTATTCCACTTGAAGAATTACAAAAACAAGTTGGAGTTGAGTTTGATCTTTTCGATCTCATCGTGCATGTGGCTTACGATAAAAAAATGATGAAAAAGCGCGAACGTGCGGAGCTGGTTCGCCGTTCAAATTACCTCAATAAATACAGCGGAAAGGCTCGTGAGGTGCTTGAAGCTCTTCTTGATAAATACGCGGATTCAATTCTTAAAGATATTGAAAGCGTTCGTATTCTTACACTTGAACCATTCCGTTCTTTGGGGACAGATTACGAGCTTGTCTCGTTGTTTGGTGGAAAGGACGGTTACCATGTGGCAGTTGATGAACTGCTTGATGTTGTCTACGCGCACTAACCTATGTTTACATCTGCAACAATAAAATCCATTCAGGACATCATGCGTCAAGATGTTGGCGTTGACGGAGATGCTCAACGTCTCTCCCAATTGGTTTGGCTAATCTTTCTGAAAATTCTCGACGATGAGGATCGTGCGCTTGAAATTCGCAAAGATACTTTTGTTCCAACACTCCCAGAAAAATATCAATGGCGAACATGGGCGCAACCTCTTGATGGGCGCACAGGTGATGAGCTTATCACCTTCGTGAATGAAGAGCTTATTCCTGCTCTTCGCGAACTTCCAGAAAGCTCAAACCGTAGAACCGACCTTACACGCATGGCATTTCAAGATGTCTATAACTTCATGCGCAAAGGCACACTTCTCAAACAGGTAATCAATAAAATCAATGAGATCGATTTTAATGCATCGAAAGATCGTCACGCATTTAATGAGATTTACGAACGCCTTTTGAAGAGCCTTCAAAGTGCGGGAAACTTTGGAGAAATGTATACGCCTCGAGCGGTAACGCAATTTATCGTCGAGATGGTTGATCCAAAAGTTGGTGAATCAGTATTTGACCCAGCTACTGGCACAGGAGGCTTTTTGGTTAATTCACTTGAGCATATGCGTGTTCAGGTGAAAACCGTTGAAGATGAGCATGTCATTCAGAAGAGTATTTACGGGGTTGAAAAGAAACCACTTCCTTACATGCTGCTGATTACCAACATGATGCTCCACGGCATTGAGGAACCCGTTAACATGCGTCGAGGCAATACGCTCGAGAAAGCGATCCGTGATTATACGGATGCGGATCGGGTTGACTGTGTCGTTACGAACCCACCGTTCGGTGGCACGGAAGAACCTGGTATTGAGTCTAATTTTCCGAAAGAATTTCAAACGCGAGAAACCGCCGATTTGTTCTTGGTTTTGATCGTTCGACTCTTGAAGGCAAACGGTCGCGCGGGTGTTGTTCTTCCTGATGGAACGCTTTTTGGTGAAGGCGTAAAAACATCACTTAAAAAGATGTTACTGAAGGAATGCAACCTCCACACCATTGTTCGTTTGCCGAAAAATGTTTTCGCTCCATACACGAGCATTTCCACGAATCTTCTCTTCTTCACAAAAGGAGAACCAACAAAAGAGGTCTGGTATTACGAACATCCGTATCCTGCCGGGCAAAAAAGTTACTCGACAACGAATCCAATGACTGTTGAAGAGTTTGCGCCAGAAAAAGCTTGGTGGAATAACCGTGAAGAAAATGATCATGCATGGAAAGTCTCGATCGAGGAAATCAAAGAAAGAACCTATAACCTTGATATCAAGAATCCTCGAAAGCCCGTTGATGCGATTGAGTCACCGGAAATTCTCCTGGAAGAATATTGTGAAAAGCAAAAGGAAACTCGAGAGATCCTCGAACAAATTCGTTCCGTTATCAACGAGTCCCTTTCGCTATGATCTTGGACGATGTAAAAACAGTTGTCGATAATATTGAAGATTTTATCGAACTACCAGATGGTATTAAACAGCTCCGAAAAATGGTGCTAAATCTTGCATTTTCGGGAAAGTTAGTTCCGCAGGATTCGATAGAAGGAACGGCCGATTATCTCTACAAAAAAATTCAAAACGAATCCGTCGTTAAAACAAAAAAAAGTCTTCAACTTTCATTAGTTAGAGATGACGAGTCTCCCTTCAAATTGCCCGACTCGTGGATGTGGTTACGTCTTGGAAATATAGGAAAGATTGTGGGAGGCGGCACTCCATCAACTAGCAATAAGCATTTTTTTACAGATCCTTCGGATATAGATTCGGTTCCGTGGCTAGCTCCGGCGGACATGCGTAAACAGACTTCCATGTACATATCGCATGGCAAGCAAAATATCACTCAACTCGGTCTTAACTCGTCTTCAGCGACCCTCATGCCAGAGGGTTCGGTCATTTTCTCTAGTCGTGCACCGATCGGATATGTGGGTATCGCGGTTAATAAATTAACTACTAATCAAGGCTTTAAATCGATTATTCCCTTTGACGGCATTAAACCCGAGTATATTTATTGGTATTTAAAGTTTCGTGCTCCAGACATCAATGATCGCGCGCCTGGAACTACATTTAAAGAAATATCAGGATCGGCATTTTCGAAGGAAATTATCTCGCTTCCGCCAACACAGGAACAAGTACGTATCGTAGAGAAGATATCTCAAGTAATGGAGTATCTCGATAAGTTAGAAAGGAAGAAAACCGAACGCGAAAAGATTCGTGCAAGTCTTACTCACAGCGCGATGCACTCGCTAGGAGTCGGAGATGCGGATATTGCACTCCAAAATCTTGAGGATTTAGTAAAAACGTCGAGTGACTTGAAGGAGCTGGAAAAGAGCGTTCTTACTCTTGCGGTCTCTGGAAAATTGGTTTCGCATGACTCTAACGAAGGAGACACCAACGATTTCTATTTTCGAATTCATAGGGACAACCTCGGTCGAAAAAAGAAAAATGAAGTCATAATGCCGGAAGACATAAATAAAACGCCTTTCAACATTCCTAACACATGGAAATGGGTTAGCCTTGGCGACATCTGTGGTTTTGAATATGGGTTCACGGATTCCGCAAAGGACGAGGGAGATGCGCGATTTGTAAGAATTACTGACATAGGTAATGATAGTCGTTTAATTTCTGAGAATCATAAATTTATTGAGCTAAACGATGAATCTAAGAAGTCGATGCTTAGAGAGGGCGATGCTTTAGTAGCTCGTATCGGTGCGACATTTGGAAGAACAATTCTTTTTAAGGAGAAATATCCCGCTGTTTACGCCTCCTATCTAATAAGAATTACTTTTGATAAGAATTTCTTACTCCCGGATTACTATTGGATTTTTGCACAAAGCAATGCTTATTGGGATCAGGCTCTTTCGCTAGTGAGCGGTTCGGCGCAGCCGCAATTTAATGCCAATCTGATTAAAAAGATATTGTTACCAGTTCCACCTCATGCTGAACAAATTCGTATTGTAAAAAAAGTTGAAGAAATGATGGAACTTATGCGGTCTTTGAGTTCGATTCTTTCAAGATGAGTTTGGAATGCCTCTGTTTATATGCTCTCCAAGTCGAACTTCATGCAATTTCTTCGCTGCTCGTGTGAGCTATGGCTTGTGAAGCAACGCCCTGATTTGGTTCCACCAACCGATCCCATGCTTCAAAGGATATTCGACGAAGGTAACGTAGTAGATCGATGGGCACAAAAGCTTTTCCCAGGAGCCGTGAACGTTGATGGATTTGGAAGGCTTGCTGCGGTGAAAACCAAGAAAATTATCGCAAGTGGCGCAACCGTCTTGCTTCAGCCCACGTTCATGACGAGTGCGATCTCGTGTCGTTCAGATATTCTCGTGAAGAACGATGATGGGACGTGGGACATCTATGAAGTAAAAAGCTCCACCGACGTGAAGGAGGATCACATTATCGACGTTGCGTTTCAGCGTATCTGCATCGAAGAATCCGGCATTCGCATTTCTCGCACGTTCCTCGTGCACGTCAATAACCAATATGTGCGTAACGGTGAGATCGACCCACAGAAACTTTTCACGAAGGTCGATATCACGCACGAAGTTGCAAACGCCATACCATTGGCAAAGAAAGAGATTCCTCGTGCTCTTGCTATATTCGACTGGGACAAAGTTCCTGAGATGCTTCATGTCGCTTCTTGCAGTAATCCAGCCGAATGTGAGTTCCTTTCGTACTTTTTCTCTGAGCTAAAAGATGACCACATCTATTCGATCGCAACATCGTTTCCAAAGGAAAAACTCACAGCATTTCTTGAGCGCGGACTTCTCAAACCAGACCAAATTCCTGCTGACATCATGGCGGAACTTGGTGAAATAAAACTTCCAGGGGCAAATGAGGAACCGACTCTTTTGGTTGATAAGGAAACGATTAAATCTGAACTCGACAGTCTTCAGTATCCGCTCTACTTTTTGGATTATGAGACGTTCTTTCCAGCTGTCCCACTTTTTGATGGCTATCGTCCCTACCAACAAATGGTATTTCAGTATTCTGTTCACGTTGTACATCAACCAAATGCAGAACCCGAGCATTACGAATATCTAACTGAGGAGATGATAGATCCTGCTCAAGGCATTGCCGCCTCGCTCAAGAGTCATATCGGGGATACAGGAAGTATCATCGTTTGGAACGCTCGGTTTGAAGCATCGCGCAATGCGGAGATCGGTGAACACCTTCCCGAGTTTGCTGACTTCATGACGAATATCAATGATCGTATGTACGACCTCATGATGATTGTAAAGAAGGGTTATTACGTCGACTCACGATTTGGTGGTAGTGCCTCGATCAAAAAGGTGTTGCCAGTCATGTATCCCGAACTTTCGTATAACGATCTTGCTATTCACGAAGGAGGAGCAGCGTCCGCAAGCTGGGCAACTCTTACCAATCCTCAAACTCCACCACAAGCGAAGGAACAGCTCAAAAAAGACATGCTAGCTTATTGCGGACTCGATACTTTCGCCATGATTGCGATTTATAAAAAGTTTCTCTCAGTATGCAGTATTCTTTAGAAAAAAGAGCTAATGAATTTGATACCGAATTCAATTCAATCAATAACTACTGTGAGTGGCTTTTTAATGAACGTTTTTTCCCCGTTGGATTATTGCCAGCATCATTTTGTGTAAAGAATGCTTCAATTAATGCTAGCCCTGTTTTTAATAGCGGTGGTTCAAGTGGTCGATGGAGAAGTTTTTTAAAAATCTCTCCACCAGATGATAAATTTACCAGTACATACTTTGGCGTTCATCATCCAGATGCTTTGCACGATTTTTTACATAAGTTGAAATCACTAGATTTGAAAAATTTATTGAAGCAATCGTCGAGAATCACCAGTTATTCTCTTCCTCTACCCGCTCGTTCAAACGAGCAAGATAAAGTACGAGGCGTTTCTGACTATCTGAAGCTCGAGGAGGACATCATCGGCGATGCGTGGGATTTTTCAATATTAATCAAGTTGGACATTAAACACTGTTATCCGTCCATCTATTCGCACTCTCTGCATTGGGCAGTTGACGGTTATGTGAATGTTCGCCCCGAAGACCCAGTGAACTTAACCATTGGCGATATTTCAGGTAGCGGAGAAGGTAAGCATATAGATAAACTAGTTTCTGCAATGCACGGTGGAATCACCAAAGGAATCGCCGTAGGTCCTGGTGCGTCTGATCTTGTTGCTGAGCTATTGCTTAGAGTTGTTGATGAAGAAATATCACAGGAACTGACTAGGAAAGGCATTGAAGCAATCGGCGGTAGATACAAAGATGATTATCGAATTCTTGTAAAAGAAAAGAAACATGAGTCTGAAGTCATTGAAATCGTGCAGGGTGTAATAACAAAATACTTATTACATCTCAACGAGGACAAGACTCGAACGGGCCATCCGTTTGAAATTCTCCAGCGTGACTGGATGGTCGAATACCATGCTGTTATGAGTGATACTCCGAGCAATCTCAAACAGTTTCTTTGGCACCTGTCTTACGTGGCGGACTTGCAAGAAAAATATCCTGGGAAGCGCTTATTAGCAAAGTATCTCAGCAAGTTGAGATACCAACCAAAAAATGTTGATGAGATGCATCAAGTAGCATCGGTTTTACTTTCGCTCTCGGATGTTTTTCGATCTACTGTTCCTTTTGCCATTTCCTATATAGAACATGCTGCGGAAAAAATTCAAAATCATAATCTTGAGGAACGTATTCTGAATAAACTCCTTCGTGAAACAAATTCATACAATGGAATGTGGTACTTGCATTACCTTGCCACGTATGTGAACGACTACAAAGAAAAGATCACTGGAAATATCAATAGTCGTATTGAAGACAATGTTTTTTGGAAATCTTTGTTCGAGCAACAGGACTTTTTGTTTTCAAACTCATCAACATCCGCCACATTCTTCACACCAGTACCCCAAGGAGTCAAGATTTATGAACAAACTCAAATGTTTGCTGATTTGTATTAGAATGGAGATCAACTGAATTCAAAAGAACAAAAAACGTTGGAGAAACTTAGGAACGGTCATTCTTCTCATCTTCCGGCGTCGAATCCTGTCCCCCAATATCTTTCTTAATACCATCGATCACATCCTCAAGCGTCACGGGCTTTGTCTTATTCTCGCGGTCAGGACTCCGGTGTTCCAAAATTACCTTGCTGTCATACCTTGGACGATAGTGTTTCGAGTTATTGGCGAGGGCGAACCTAATCGCGGGAAAATACTTCTCCTTGATAAGAAGTATGAGGCTGTGCTCAGCAAGATCACAGAGATTTTCTCTGCCGAGTTTCACAGCCTCTCTCAACTTCTTTGCAAACGCTTTTTCCTTATTCTTCCAGCGATAGACCGTTGCTTTAGCAATTCCAACCTTACGGCAAGAAACATAGATGTTGCCGGTTTGTGCGACTTCCTCGAGGAACTTAATTTTGACTTCAGAATTGATCATGCAATTTTAAGAGGTTTTTGGCCGGTTTGGTTTTCCCATCGTTGAAGAATGACCTGAGCATAGGTCGGACATTTTTCCATGAGGTAACAGCGACGTTTCATACGAATGGCTGCGATGAGCGTCGACCCAGACCCGCCGAAGGGTTCCAGGATAAGTGCATCGCGTTGTGTAAGCACTTTGATGTAGGGAATGAGGATTTCGATGGGTTTGGTTCCGAAGATCACCCCTTGCCCTGAATGTTTTTCGTCGGAGGCCATGAACTCAATAAAATCTGTGGGGCAATCCTTTTTTCCTTTCTCATACGTTTCCCAGTGAGGTTTACCACTGGTCGCAAACAGTGCTGTTTCAAATTCGTCCTGTAGCGGTTGTTCCTCCTCCTCAATGTTGTAGGGAACATCACCCGAGGCACCGACCACTGCGATGTCGTGTTTGTTAAAAAACTTATTCTTTGCGGAATACCCTTGATGACGATTGGGTAGGTGCCAGACGATCATATTTTTGACCTTCCAGTGCTTTTCCATTTCACTCCATATCACGCGAAGATTTTTCCAGTTTTCATAACAGATGATCGAGAAGTCGGGTTTAGAAATCTTTGCCACGTTCCCCATCCATTTTTCCGTGAAGTCTGGCGGCAACACATCAGTCTCTAGGTATTTGCGATCACGTTTGTATCCAAATCCTTCGGTAGCTTCTCCGTGTTTCTTTTTTCCTTTGAGATAGTCAAGAATGTAGGGCGGATCTGTTAGACACATATCAGCCTGCTGACCACCAAGAAGTTTAAGCATGTCTTCCTCGACGGTTGAATCTCCGCACATGAGTCGAGACCCATCCAATTCGTAGACGTCACCCTTTTGAACCGTAATCTCATCAATGTTTAATTTCTCGAGTTCCTTTTTGAGATCAAAGACTTCGGGATTGTCTTCGGCAGGAAAAATGTCGTCGAGTTCTTCTGAATTAAAACCAACATCCTGGAGAAACGATTCATCAAATTGTGCTAGCAGGTCGAGATCAAACTCTCCCGTGTTTTTGTTAAGACGAACGTTCAACTCTTTCTCTTTTTCAATCTCCGGAATGTGAACGTACACGACCGGAATCGTCTTGTGACCAAGTGCCTTTGCCGCCTCCAGACGAAAGTGACCACCGATGACGATGTTCTTTCGCTCTGGAGCGTTGTTGCAGATGATTGGATCTACCAAACCGAAGCGTTTGATGGATTCCTGAAGCTGCGTCATCTGTTCTTGAGAATGTTTTCGCGGATTGTACGCCGCGGGTTTGAGATCAGTTAACGGTACTTGGACGATATTAATATCAGTCATAATAAAAGTTAAGATTGAATAAAAATTGAGGGTTTTTCTTAGGGGGGAGAATGAATGTGGATACACATAAAAAATGAATGGTTAAACAAAAACGCCCGGATAAACGCTTGTACATGGTTGGTACAAACGAATATCCGGGCGTTCCGAATGATGCTCGATTCAGTTGTTGTTTATGATTACTTAGCTAGCTCATAGCTCAGATTCAATTCAACCTTACTAGTCAGAAAAGAAATCGTCTCTTCACATTTATTACATGTGACCTTACAGCTATCTCCAGAGTATTCTACAAAGACATTTTTCAACTCCCTTCCTTGATTCTTCCGAAACTGAAGCTTTCGACTGTTTACTCGTCTTACGACGGGGGTTCCACAAGAACATTTTTCAAGGTGGTTATGAGGTTCATTACCGTACATATGTTAAAAGCATACGAAAATCTATGGTGGCTGTCAACAGTGTCAAGAGTGTAAACAAATTCCTTGACGAAATTATAAATGATTGATAATCTGTTTGAGTCGAGGAATGTAGCTGTGTCTTAGGGCATCGGCTTCTCCTCATGACCAAACACATATGCATGAGAATCAAGAAAAATTGCTCAAACTTGCGGAGAAAAAAGATCTTTCGAAGATGAGTTTTCGAGAGATTGCCCGCGAGCTCGACATTGAGAATCCGCAGACAGTGATCCATCACATGGAACAGCTCAAGAAGAGAGGACTCCTCTACGTGGATACCAAGAAACAACACCGTGTTGCCAAGCCTCTGACATACGTTGTGGATAAGATATACAACATTCCGATTGTTGGATCTGCGAACTGTGGTCCTGCGTTGGAATTTGCACGCGAAGATATTGAAGGCTTCTTGAAAATTTCGGAACGATCGCTCGGCAGAACTCGTCCGAACGGTCTGATTGCTGTCCGTGCCGTTGGCAATTCCCTAAACAAAGCCGATATTTCTGGAGAGTCAATTGAAAACGGAGATTATGTCATCGTTGATACAAAAAAGGCTCCGGAGGATGGAAATTATGTCCTCTCCATTATCGATGAGGCAGCGAACTTCAAGCGATTTTACAAAGACAAAAACAAACACGAGATCCGTCTCGTTTCAGAATCAACCACACCAATCCCCCCCATCGTGTTGCATGAAGAAGATTTACGTACTTCAGGATACTTGGTAAACGGTGTTGTTATTAAAGTTGTTAAAAATTCGTAATTACTTAAATGTATGGCTAACTATCACGTGACCAACAAAAAAGGCGATCCTGATTGGAGAATCGTCAAAGAGGGAGCAGATCGCGCTTCCGCAATAGCAAAAACTCAGGCGCAAGCAGAAAAGATCGCGAAGGGTTTTTCAGGCAAAACAGGAGGAGGCGAAGTCTTTATTCACAAACCAAATGGTGGTCCGTTCCGGGACAAAGACACTGTGTCTCCAGGAAAAGATCCGTGTCCGCCGGTTGATAAGAAACACTAAGTCGCTGTTCTGGAAAGCCCGGCAAACGTCAAGTGACTCTCTAAGAACCTTGGTTCACTCTTAAAAATCGAGCTTGAGCTGGTCTAGATAAAGTATTAACAAGCAATTTCAAAATTATGGCAAAACAGCGTGTCTTTATAAGTTTTGATTAC
>Ga0208373_1004727_pt1 | contig 11950 bp, 12 predicted proteins | sample RifOxyC2_FD_184036 | JGI IMG/M metagenome (GOLD analysis project Ga0208373, IMG submission 184036) | Soil microbial communities from Rifle, Colorado - Rifle Oxygen_injection C2 (SPAdes) | ecosystem: Environmental > Terrestrial > Deep subsurface > Rock core/Sediment | place: Rifle, Colorado... | reverse complement strand
CTCCTTGGTTTTTTCCAAAAGATTTAGGAGAGTACTCCCCTATCTATTTTACGGTTTTACCTCAATTTCAACTGGAAAGAGGAGGAGGGCCATCACTCAGTTATTTGGTTGACACCAAAAAACATAAACTATATATACAGCTATTCTGCAATCCTCCCTCTTGATATGGACTTCGAAAACAGGGACATCCTATCAATAAACGACTTCTCAAAGGAGGAGATTCTTTACGTCCTTGAAGTAGCAAAGAGGTTTGAGAAGCCTAACTATGACCTTCTTAAAAACAAAATACTTGCAACATTATTCTTCGAGCCTTCAACCAGGACCAGGCTCTCTTTCACTGCAGCGATGCAGCAGCTGGGAGGGCAGGTCTTGGGATTTGCCACACCCACAGTCTCATCAGTCAAGAAAGGCGAGACCATCTGGGATACCGTCAAAATGGTGGAGCAGTATGCTGATGCCATTGTGATGCGCCACAAGCTTGAGGGAGCAGCAAGGCTTGCTTCTGAAGCATCACAGAAGCCCATCCTGAATGCAGGGGACGGGACAAACCAGCACCCGACGCAGACATTGCTTGATCTCTATACAATCCTCAAGGAGAAAGGGACGCTTGATGGCCTCAGTGTGGGGATGCTTGGCGACTTGAAGTACGGAAGGACGGTGCATTCGCTGGCAACCGCATTGTCGCACTTTAAAACCAGTTTATTCTTCATCGCTCCGGATGCCCTGAAAATGCCAAGAGAGCAGCTTGACACCCTTGCTGAAAAGGGAATCCCCTGCAAAGAGGTGACGGACATCATGGAGGTAGCAAAGGAACTTGACATCCTCTACGTCACAAGAATCCAGCAGGAGCGCTTTGCTGACCCTCTGGAGTATGAGAAGTACAAGGGAGTCTACCAGCTTGACAAATCGCTGCTTGAGCACATCAAGAAAGACCTGAAAATAATGCACCCGCTGCCGAGGGTTGACGAGATCCACCCTGAGCTTGACGATACTCCGCATGCCATCTATTTCAGGCAGGCAGGCAACGGGCTGATTGTAAGGAAGGCATTGCTGGCATTGGTATTAGGCAAGGTGAAGTAGAAAAAAGGATTCCATCCATCATGAAACCTGAAGAGAACGAGCTGAGGATCAGCGCAATAAGGGAAGGGACAGTGATTGACCACATCCCTGCGGATAGCGTCTTTAAGGTAGCGCACATCCTGTCGCTTGCAAAACACAAGGAGATTCTGTCATTAGCGACAAACCTTCCCAGCAATGTCATGGGCACCAAAGGAGTCATCAAGATAGCAAAAAAGAGGCTCACCAAGACTGAAGTCAATAAAATTGCAGTTATTGCGCCACACGCTACCATCAACATCATCGAGGACTATAAGGTGAAGGACAAGCGAAAGGTAGCCATTCCCAAAGAGATAGCCATGGTTATCAGGTGCTCCAACCCGCAGTGCGTTACCAACAGCCAGCCAGTTAATACCATCTTCGAGGTCACAAGAAAGGAGCCGCTGAAGGTAAGGTGCAGATATTGCGAGCGCTCAATGGATGCTTCTGAGATTGAGTTGAAGTAAAAGCAAAGAAAAAAGAATGCCAGCAAGATGCCCATAGGTGAAGGGCTTTTGCCTTGGGAACCAGTCAATATCCAGGGTCATAACCGCTTTAGAAGATACCCCCGCTGCTCAAAGAAAACTTCAGCCTGTGCCTTGACGAGCTTCTCAGTTTCCTCAGTGCTCTTGTCAGCAACCTCAGTCATAAAGGTATACATCCTGCCGAACATCACGGGAATGAACGCCTTCATCACCTCGCTTGAGGTATCCATGTCCCTCTTGAAGGCAATAATGAAGTCATACACGATGCGTGCCCACATCTCAGCAGGGATGTGAACACTGTCATGCTGGACAAGGTTGCGAAGCCTGGTGAAGTCCTCATCCGTTATGCAGGAGGCTATCATCTCCCTGTGCTTCACAAAGCCTGTCACGAACTTTTCCTTGACGCCTTCAGGGTCTATTGCGGCAACAGGCGGCTCATCAGCCTTCTCATCCCCCATGTGCGGGACAGGCTGCACCCTTCGCAGGTCCTTGATAATCCGTGCGTTGTCTAGTACTATCTTGAATAGGGTGCTGACGGTCTGGCGAAACATGGGAGAGATAGTCTTTGTGGGGTCAATGACGTTGTGCTCCTTTGCCCGAAGGTTGACCTGGCAGATGGAAGCGCCAGAAATTATGGCATAGCAAGTCATGAAGATGTCAATGCCGAATTGGCTGGCATTCACTGGCCAGTTCGCCTGCAGCCAGTAGTTCGGCAGCATCGAGGTGAAGGCATAATCCCCTCCAATGGGCTGGCGCAGGTCATGGCAGAGCAGGCCGTACACCAAAGGATAGACTACGTGGTTGGTCACATAGCCGTCAAACTTGTGGCGGGCATAGAACGGTGCTGCAAAATCATAGCCCTGCTCAAGGATTGATTGCGTCTGCAACTTCACCCATTCAGGATTGAGGTTTCTGATGTCGCCAGAATTGACGAGGATGGCTTTTGGCTTTGCCTGCTTGGTGAAGGCAAAAAGGCTCTTGAGGACAGTTCCTTTGCCAAGCTCATCCCCTGCAAGAGAGAACACCTTTTTGGGAAGGAACATCTCAAGCTCGCTGAATGCCTTGATGGTATTGTCTGTTGAGCCCCCGTCACAGAGGGCAAGAAGGCTGTGCCTGTCAGGAAAATAGGCCTGCAGGCTCTGGCTAAGCTTTCCTGCCAGTGGCCTGATGTTGCTCTCGTTATTGAATGCCACGATGCCTGCAAGGATATCAAGTTCAGCAGGCAAAAACTCCTCTTCTGCCATTGTAGGAGAAAGGGATTCATTCCTCTCATTTAAAAGTGTTGTGGCACAGGGTACTCCTTCACTCTCCTGAAATGTAATCTGGATAGCCATGAGCGGCAAGCTTTGAGGAATAAAAGTGGATAGGCTCGTTGGAGTTGGCATTCCCCATAAGCTCATTCACAAAGGGCAATAGCACTCCTCCCATCACTCCCACAGCCAATGCGTAACCTCATCCTTTGTATTGCAGGGCATAGCGCACTTGCCAATACCGAGGGGGAAAAGAAAAGTGAAGAAAGAAAAGTGAAGACAAAAAAGGCTCTGGCTGCGCTGGCGGTAGGGCATTTGTTGCAGCCATCGCCTCAGGTATTGAGCGCTGCACCATCGGGTGTGAAGGATGGGCGTGGGCAGCAGTGCACGACGGAATGTTCATCATCCACATTTGCTGCAAAACAAGAATGAAAGAAAAACAAAGTGCTCGGATGAGAAAGAAGCCATAGGCAATGAGCTTTCAGGGAATGCCCTTTTTCGGGAATGATGCCCTGCTACCCTGCTACGGTATAGTCGGGGCAGGCAGGCTCATGGAAAAGGGGCATTCCCTAAAAAATCATTCAAAAAAATGCATTAGCACTCCTCCCGTCGCTTCCACAGCCAATGCGTAACTTCCTCCTTTGTATTGCAGGGCATGTGCACTTGCCAATTCCGAGGGGAAAGAAAAATAAAGAAAGAAAAGAAGAAAAAAAGTGAAGAAAAAAAGGTGAAAACAATAAAAGGCGAAACCAAAAAAAGCTCGGGCTGCGCTGGCAGCAGGGCATTTGTTGCAGCAATCACCTAAGTATTGAGCGCTGCACCTGTGGAGTTGAAGGATGGGCGACAATGCAGTGCACAACGGAACTATTATCATCAATTTCATCGTAGGCAGGAGGAGAGAGAACAGTAGCGTCGCTTTTGGTAAAGTTGCTGTAGGCAATGAGTTTTTAGGGAATGCCTTTTCCCATGCAGGCTCATGATGGTGAACTATTACGGCACAGGCTTATCACCTCACCTACAAGATAGATGGATCCTGCAATCACTATCAGCCCTTCTTCTCCTGCAAGAGCCTTTGCCTTCTGCAGAGCCTCTGCCACAGTCTCAGCGGTCTGGTGGGAAATGGTTGCATGGATGGCAAGGGCGGCAGGATTAGCTGCCCTGCTGATGCCGGCCCTCGTGAAGATGATGTGCTCAGCAACCCTTGAGAACTGCTTAATCATTGCCTTGGCATCCTTGTCAGTGCAGATGCCAACTACCATTATGATTCGCTTGCCCTGTATTGCCTGCAGTTCCCTGGCAAGGACTTCAGCGCCAGCAGGGTTGTGGGCGCAATCTACAAGAATATGGTCAGTGATATACTCGAACCGTGCAGGCCATCTGGCCCTGGCAAGGCCTTCTGCAATGGCCTCCCTGTTTCCCCCGAGAGTGCCACGCTCGCCAAGCGCCTCGATAGCTGCGACGGCGATGCTTGCGTTCATGCGCTGGAACTTTCCTCCCACCGACAGAGACAGGTGAGGGTATCCACCAAGGGTGAAAGTGCCGTTCTCATGGATGACCTCTTTTGGGCAGATGACGTTGCACTTCTCAGCAGCGGCTTTCTTTTTGATGGCCTCAAGTGCTTTCCCCGTTGCGCCGGTCACCACAGGCACTCCTTTCTTGATGATGCCTGCTTTCTCAATTGCGATGTCCTTAATGGTATTGCCAAGATGGTCCTGATGCTCAAGAGAGATGTTAGTGATGACAGAAACAAGTGGCGTTACGACGTTGGTCGCATCAAGCCTTCCCCCAAGGCCCACTTCAATGACCGCAACCTCGACCTCATTCTCAGCAAAATAGCAAAAGGCCATTGCTGTGGTTATCTCGAAGAACGAGTGGTGCTCCCTGACAGCAGGCTTTACCAGTTGATACACTTGTGCAAGCCCCTCGTCTGTGATTTGCCTTCCGCCTATAGCGATGCGCTCATTGAAACGGATGAGATGCGGGCTAGTATATACTCCCACCTTATGGCCCGCTGTTCGTAGTATGGAGGCAATCATTGCGCAGACGCTTCCTTTGCCGTTAGTGCCTGCGACGTGGATACACCTGATCTTTTTGTGCGGGCTGCCAAGTGCCAACATAAGCTCTTCAACCCTCTCAAGCCCCAGTTTCCATGGTTTAGCCTGATGGCTGTAGAGCTCAGCAAGCAGCGAGGTGATGCTCATTCCGCCTGCTGAATGGGCAGGAGTTTTAAAGGTTTTTTGCGCAAAACCTCAATTTTTCCTTCATCGAAAGTTATATAAACGGACTTTTAGTCCGCATGACCATTGGGCCTCCGTAGCTTAGCAGGTAGAGCGCACGACTGTTAATCGTGAGGTCGGCAGTTCGAGTCTGCCCGGAGGCGTTAAAGGATAAGTACAGGATACCATTTTTCTGGGCATTCTCTCTGTAGGTCAAAAAAATCAGCCGAGAGCGGCTGACCATGCCCAACGGAAAATAGTGCCATTGCCTTAACGCCAGGAAAAAAGAAATATTTAAATAGATGATACTACTGAGCAATGAAAATGAAACCAGTATTTATCTGCATTGCATTACTCTTAGTGTTCTGCGCAAGCGCGCTTGCTGCAGGTAGCCTGAATCTTCCGGTTGACGTGAATTTTGGGGCAGTTGACAGGAATACCAGCATCTCAAAGGCGTTCACCATAAAAAATGACGGCAACGAAAGCCTGACAGCTATCAACATATCAAGTGATGCAGCATCCAAATGGAATGTCCTGTTCGCCCCGTCAAGCATTGCAGTGCTTGCGCCTAACGCGTCACAGTCTGTGACCGTCAGCGCTCACGTGCCTACTGATGAGTCAGGCAACGTGAATATAGGGAGCGTGAGAATCTCCTCAGCAGAGCTCTCTCCTGTGATCTTTCCCATCAAAGCGGCAGTAGGGGGGGATTTGTTCATCGAGGACCTGAATGTGTTCATCATTGGCACTACTGATACAAACGACAACGTGACGGTCCAGGCTGTCAAGGACGGCGAAACCATCAAGGAATCCATCAGGCCAGGGGGAATGGTTGAGTTCTCGGTCAGAGTGAGAAACGAGCTTGTGTCTGATGACAAGGAAGATGCTGAGGCTGAGGATGTCTTTGTCACCATCACCATCGAGGGTATTGATGATGGCGAGGATGTTGAGGAGGAATCAACTACCTATATCCTTGGCCAGGGAGACAGCGAATGGATTGACGTAGCGCTTGGCACCCCTACGTTTGTTGAGGAAGGGCTGTATGACGTCATCATTGTGCTTGAAGGGGATTTTGAGGGTGATACCATCACTCAAGAATGGGCTGTGAAGCTTGAAGTGAAGAAGAAGCAGCACGACATCATCATCGAAAAAGCCGAAATATTTCCTGCATCAATCAAGTGCTCGGGGGCAGGGACCATCACGGTCATGCTTGCAAACAGGGGTGGCTCATATGAGGGCATGGTGAGGGTAACTGCTATGAATCCAGCTCTTGGCATCAATTGGGAAGAGAAGGGCATAGCAATAGATGAGATGGAAGGCCCGGATGACGAAAAGCATGCTGCAACCGTGCCATTTGAAATCAGAGAAGGTACCGCTGCGGGGGATTATCCTATCACTATCAGCGCCTATTACAGCGATACGATTATTGATGATACAACTGTTGTTGAACTGATAGTGGCTGCGTGCGATGGCACAGTTGAGCCTTTGGAGGAAGAGGCTGCACCCGCAGCCGAGCCTCCTGAAGAAGGCACGTCAGAGATGACCACTCCTACAGAGGCTGCGCCAGCCGAAGAGCAGGGTTCAAGCGGCATCACCATCCCAAGGCCAGCGAATATTGCAGCAACAGTAGAGAAGAGCATCTGGGAAGAGCCTGTCTTCCTTGCAATGGTCATAGGCGCAAACGTTCTCTTCCTTGGCATTGTTATTTTTGCTATTGCTTATTTTGTACTTATCAAGAGGTAACTTTCACCACTTTATAATGGAAATATTTTTATACTCCTTTTCTTCAGGAGAGGGTATGGCACGCAATACTACCCTTTGGTCTTTCTTTGCAACTGACGTTCTGCTGCTGCTCTCGTTCATCGGTCTGATAAGCATCATCTTCACAACGCAGAAGCTTTTGCTTGCAGCTGAGATTGTGCTGCTTGTTGTGCTAATGATAGCATCGCTTGCTGCCCTGTTCATGGCATATGCCGGGATGCGCGTTGGCTGGACTGTGTTCATGGTTGTGTTTGCGGTGGTGCTTTTTGACCTCTTGTTCCTTCTTGGTTATGGGAAGGCTGACAACCTGCTGGTGTGGTTTGCTACAGCAGCAGCAACGCTTGTCGCTTTCCTGATTGCTGTCAGCAACATCAACAAGAATCCTGTTGTAAAGGCATTGGCCAGGCAGGCGCACGTAAGAGCAAGCGCTCAAAAGCCGGCAGTAACGGCTGCCCCTGAAGAGAAGGCTTCTGCAGCCAAAGAGGCAGCCGTCAGGCGGAAAGGAACCAGAAAGAGGACTGCGAAAAGAAGGGCAGGAAGGAAAAAGAAGATATGAACATCAACTTCTCTTTTTTCTTCATTCACCATAGAGCGCTTTTCGTATCTTTCTTGCCACGAGCAGGATGAACCATGAAATGTCTCCCTGCGAGACTGAGAGTCAGGCAGCTGCAATATACACGAAGAAAAATCCTGCCAGAATGAGGCCAAGATTTGCAACATAGGTCACAACAGGATTTAATGCCATATGTATTCCCTTAGCTAGAAATATTTTTAAAGTTAATGGAAGGACGCCATAGTTTCATGGGACAAGAGGACACCAAGACTGACGAAAAAGACACTGTCTACGACGAAGAGGGCCGTGAGAACATGATCGAGTCCGATGAGCTTTCTGCTGAGGAGGAAGGCTTCATGCGCGGCTATGACGATGCCGAGGATGACATTCTTGATCCTGATGACGATGATGCAAAAGAAGAGGAATAGCCCTCTTTTCTTTTTTTTGCCTGAGTTTGCTGTACGAAACCTTTAAGTACACTTTACCAAAACTTTCTGCTCCGTTGCCGATGTCGCATAACCCGGTATTGCGCTGGCCTTGAAAGCCAGTTTCCGAAAGGATATCCCGGTTCAAATCCGGGCGTCGGCGTTGCCTTTGCCCATCTTTGAACCTGCGGTTCATGCACAGAAATGCCAGCGCATTTCTGGCACACCGCTCAAGCTGCGCTTTCGGGTGAATCCTGGCGTCGGCGTTGCCTTGCCGGCCAGCCTATTTTTCGGCAAGCTTTGCTAGAAACCGCTCCCTGTCCCTCCCAGGCACATCCTTTCCCCACCTGACAAAGACAGGATTGATGCGTGACCAGTATTGCCTAGGAACAAGCCCCATCAATTCCTTCTCAGTCTGTGCTGGCGCTCTTGTCTGCACAAAGCCAAATACATTTGCAATCCTGTGGACATGGGTATCAACACAGACTGCAGGCTTGTGAAAGACCTCAGAAAGCACCAATGCAGCAGTCTTTCTCCCAACACCAGGAAGCCTGACAAGCTTATCCATGTCATCTGGCACCTTCCCTCCATGGTCAGCTATGAGAACCTTTGCACACGCAATGACGTGCCTTGCCTTTGTCCTGTTGTAGTTGAGAGATTTGAGGACTACCAGGACGTCAGGGTATTGCGCTCCTGCTAATGATCGGAGTGTTGGATATTTTTTGAACAGCTCCTCAGCAATGGGGATGGTAGTCTCGTCTCTTGACTGGGCACTCATTATTGTCACGATAAGTGTCTGCCATGGCTCTTCCCAACCCTCGCTAGCCAGCCTCACGTTGCTGCTCTTGTATCTCTTCTCGGCTTTTTTGAAGATTTCAAGGAAGCAGGCTGTTTTGTTCATGGTCAAAAGCTATTGTGATGGACCAGTCGGGATTTGAACCCGAGACCTCACCGCTGCCAGCGGTGCGTTCTACCGGATTGAACTACTGGCCCACAAGAAAAAGGAATCGCTCTGGGAAGGTTTAAATGGTTTTTGTTACGGAGTAATGCATTTCCCATCCTGAAAAGTAATCGTGATAGCCATGAGCGGCAAGCTTTGAGGGATAAAAGTGGATAGGCTCGTGGGGGGCTGGCATTCCCCCCAAAGAATCATTAGAAAAAAGGCATGAGCACTCCTCCCGTCGCTTCCACAACCAATGCGTAACTTCCTCCTTTGTATTGCAGGGCATAGCGCACTTTGAAATTCCGAGGGGAAAAGAAAAATGAAGAAAGAAAAGAAGAAAAAGAGTGAAGAAAAAAAGGGCGAAAACAAAAAAGGCTCGGGCTGCGCTGGCGGTAGGGCATTTGTTGCAGCCATTGCCTCAGTATTGAGCGCTGCGCAGGTGAGCATTAAGGGGGAGCGCCCTGATGTAGTGCACAACGGAATGTGCAACATCACGCATGCAACACAAACAAAGGCTCAAAGAAAAACAAAGGGCTCGGATGAGAAAGAAGCCACAGGCAATGAGCTTTTGGGAATGCCCTTTTTAGGAATGACTACCTCCACAAGCCTTATTACCCAAAGCACGCTGGGGATGGAAAGGCCAATGAGCAACATCACCGCGATTAATGTTTTCTGCTATTAGTCACTCCCCGCCCCAGTCCGTAACCGCACCCTTTGAAGCGCAACTGACAAGCTTAGCGTACTTGTAGAGCACGCCCTTGGCATACTTGAGGGGAGGAGCCTTCCATGCTGCTTTTCGCTTTGTTAGCTCTGCTTCATCTACATTAAGTTGAAGAACCTTCTTTTCAGCGTCAATGGTTATCATGTCCCCCTCTTTGACTAAAGCTATAGCTCCACCTACCTGAGCTTCAGGCGCCACATGGCCGACTACGAGGCCATGCGTTCCTCCAGAGAACCTGCCGTCTGTTATGAGGCCGACATCCTCTCCCAATCCCTGGCCGGAGATTGCTGAAGTCGGGGCTAGCATCTCGCGCATACCAGGGCCTCCCTTAGGGCCTTCATAGCGGATGACGATGACATCGCCCTTTGCTATCTTCTGGTTGAGGATTGCTTTGAGCGCCTCCTCTTCAGAATCAAAGACGCGTGCAGGGCCTGTTATTGAGGTGTGCCTGAGCCCCGAGACCTTTGCGACTGCGCCGCTCTTTGCAAGATTGCCTCTAAGGATGACCAGTGGGCCAGTAGGCCTCAGGGGATGGCTGAGGTCCCTTACGATTTCCTGGTGTTCTCTCAGGGGAGAAACGCTCCTGAGATTCTCAGCTACGCTCTTTCCCGTTACGGTGAGGCAGCCGCCATGCAATAAGCCTGCGTCAAGAAGCATCTTCATCACGCCTTCTATTCCCCCTACCTTGTAGAGGTCATACATGACATATCTGCCTGATGGCTTGAGGTCTGCAAGATGGGGGACTTTCTTTGCAATCATCTCAAAGTCTTCCAGACGGAGATCTACTCCTGCAGCATATGCAATTGCCATGAGATGCAGGACCGCATTAGTTGAGCCGCCGAGAGCCATGACGACAGTGATTGCGTTCTCAAAGGATTTCTTAGTGATGATATCGCTTGGCCTGATGTTCTTCTTCAGGAGATTGACCACAGCATACCCTGCCCCATTGCACTCCTTAAGCTTGTCTTCGTGGATTGCAGGGATTGACGCACCGCCTGGAAGGGACATTCCCATCGCCTCGATTGCAGAAGCCATGGTGTTTGCAGTGTACATGCCGCCGCAGCTGCCTGCACCAGGGCAGGCATGGTCTTCTATTCCCTTGAAGTCTTCAGGTGATAATCTCTTCTGTGAGAATTTTCCCACAGCCTCGAAGATAGAGACAATGTCAATGTCCTTGCCTCTGTATTTGCCTGGCATGATGGTTCCTCCATAGACAAAGACAGAGGGGATATTGAGCCTGCAAAGGGCAATAAGGGAGCCAGGCATGTTCTTGTCGCAGCCACCAATGGTGATGACGCCGTCAGCCCGCTCAGCAGCGCAGACAGTCTCTATAGCGTCAGCAATGACTTCTCTGGAACTGAGGGAGAATTTCATGCCTTCTGTTCCCATGGAGATGCCGTCAGAGACTGTAGGGGTTCCGAAGGTTATCCCTGCCCCCCCTGCCCGCTGTATTCCCTCTCTAGCAGCTATTGCAAGCTTATCTATGTGCATGTTGCATGGCGTTAAGTCTGACCATGTTGATGACACGGCAATGATGGGCTTCCCAAAGTCAGCGTCCTTGAAGCCTACGGCTCTGAGCATCGCCCTATTTGGCGCTCGCTGGTCCCCGTCTGTGATAACTTCTGATTTTATTTTGAGGTTTTGATAGGTCATTGCATGCATCACCCTGCCTGCTAAGCATGAGTTGGGATTTTTAAAAGTATCATTCTGTAAACCTTGGATTAAAGGCATCTATTGACTTTCTCAAGTCACTGTCCAGCGGCCTGACAAGAAAGCCCAGTGAAGAAAGTTTTTTTGCCAGATCCACGTCTTTCTTTATGCCTTCCCGCAGGGCATAGTAGGCGATGAGGATGTAGTCAGGGCTTTTCTCGCTTACAATGTCCTCAGGGTCATAGCTGACTTTCACCTTCCCTGATTTCCAATCCTTTTGCAGAAGCATCTTTGCTGAGCCTGTGCCAGGGCCGGCAAAGGATAGGCAGAGGCGGTCTTTGACATTATTTAGCTCCTCTTCCACTTCTGCAGGAGATTCGATTGAGACAGCATCAAATGCCTGAGCGCCTAGGGCGGTAATGCCCTGAATTCTTGCTGCACGGGTGAATATCTCCTTAAGGGAGTCATGCGTCATTATGAGGACGTCAAGTATCACCTGCCTGGAATCTGTCCTGACCTTAATGGTAATTCCAGGATATTTCTCGCCAAACTCCCCCATAATCTTCTCAAACTTCGGAAGCGAGTCTTCCACAACATCAGCCCGCTCAGCATAGTCTCTGTCAAGGCCGGCATGGACGCGGAGAAGCTCGAAGAACTCTTTTTTGAAGGTCTCACGCTCAGATATTGGGAATTCGCCCAAGAGAGAAGCCATATCGCATGGCATTCGAGTGAAGTATTTATAGGTTTCGAGTGGGGGTGTCAACCAAATAACTGAGTGATGGCCCTCCTCCTCTTTCCAGTTGAAATTGAGGTAAAACCGTAAAATAGATAGGGGAGTACTCTCCTAAATCTTT
>Ga0208373_1004726_pt1 | contig 11953 bp, 6 predicted proteins | sample RifOxyC2_FD_184036 | JGI IMG/M metagenome (GOLD analysis project Ga0208373, IMG submission 184036) | Soil microbial communities from Rifle, Colorado - Rifle Oxygen_injection C2 (SPAdes) | ecosystem: Environmental > Terrestrial > Deep subsurface > Rock core/Sediment | place: Rifle, Colorado... | reverse complement strand
ATCTCTGTTTTCTTCTGCTGAGTTATTGCCTTTGGTCTTGTAAATTGCTCCGGCTTTCTCTCTTCCTCTTTTGTTCTTTTATCCTGCGTTTCTTCCGGCTGGCCGGGAAACTGCGCCATGAGGTTTTCCTTCGGTTGACCGATCTCTTCCGGCCGGCGCGCCTCTTTTTTGAACAAATATACCGCTATAAGAACCGCTACTGCTCCGGCTATGGCAAACCTTGAAAAGAACGGGCTTATTGAGAGCCTCTCTTTTACGGGTTCGGATTCATTCAGTTTCGAAAATATCCTGGTGTATAGTTCTTCCAATATCTCAGGCGATGGCATGGAACTGGCTATTTGTTTCAGCTGTTTTATTTCTTCAAGATACTGGCTGCATTCTTTACAGGTATTGAGATGGTCTTTTATGGTTTGTTCTTCTTTTGAATTTATACATCCGTCCATGTATAAATGGAGTTGCTCTTTTATGTGGTTATCTTTTGCCATCTTTTAACTCCGAGAATATAATCCTCAGTTTTTCTCTCGCTGAAAAGAGTCCCGCAGTCACGCTTCCAAGGGGTATTTCCATGATCTCTGATATCTCTTGGCAGGACTTATCCTGTATATCTTTTAAGACTATGAGCGTCTTCTCTTTATCCTGGAGTTGAGCAAGCGATTTCTGAAAGAGTCTCTGCGTTTCGCTGAATTCAATCTGTTTTTCGGGGGTGATGCCGGTATCGGGTATGATCTCTGCTACTGTTTTTGATTCTGTTTCGGTATTGTAGGACAGTTTTTCATCAAGCGACCCGGTTTTATTTAATCCGTGGCAGTCTTTATATCTTTTTGTATTCTGAAACTGGTTGATCAGTATCCTGTATACCCATGTGAAAAAACTCGAATCGGATCTGAACCGGTTTATGTTCCTGTATGCTTTTATTGTCACTTCCTGCATAAGGTCTTCCGCGTCATGTATGTTTCCGGCGAAATGATACGCTGTCTTCATGATTTTATCTCCGCATTCTCTTATCAATCCCTCAAATGCGCCCCGGTCTCCTGCTTTAGCCCGTTTTACGAGCTTTTTTTCATTGGATTGCATCAAAATCTAAATGTTGTGGAGAAGTTATGGTTTGCGCCTAGAGCTTTTGCCTCATCAAGACGCTGGTTATAGCTGTAGTCTATCTGTAACTGTGAGTTCCCGAACCTGCAGATGTAGCTTAATCCTATTGCATATCCTGCGTATCCGTTATTGCCTGTTGCGTAACCTGTTCTTATTGCCGCTTTTCCCTGCCAGCGTTCTATTCCGAAGAGATATCGTTTGTCTTTGTTGGAGTTTTTCATGGAAAGGTAATCTAATGCTAGTTTTGTTCCAAATAGTGTGTAATTGATTCCTGTTTTGTATTCTTGTGGCACGAAGTCTCGTTTATATATATGGATGTTGGGTCTGTTTAAGTTCTTTGCCATGTATCCGAACCCGAGTCTATCTTTGCGGTACATGATCCCTATGTCTATTCCAGTGCCCTGGGCTGTGTATCCTCTTGTGAATGTGGGGTCCAGGGCCGTATAGAGGTTATTGCCGTACTGTTTTTTCATGAGTTTAAGATTCGTTCCCATATGCCAGTTTTTTAAATAGGGGATTTTGCCGGCTAATGTAAGCCCTATGACGCTTTCCGAATATAAATCTGATCCGAATAATACTGAGCTTATTCCTATGCTGAGTTTATTCTTCAGGGGATGGACATAACTTATATATCCTAAAGATAATGAATCGTCTATTTCGGGGAACAACTGTGTATACATTCCTGTGAATTGTTTATCTTTTATGAATGATATGCCTGCAGGGTTCCAGTATATTGCGGTTGCGTCGTCTCCCATCGATACATATGCTCCTGACATCCCTAAGGCTCTTGCTCCTACGTCAAGATACTGGAAGGCAGCATGGAGTGAAGAAGCAACAAACAAAAGGACAAAACAGGTTATGGGTTTTAGGTATTGGGTAATGGGTGATGGGCAATAAGTTTTAGTTGTTTTACCCCTATAACCTTTGTTCATCTTAATTAACTGATTTCCCCAGTTTATTAACAAGACTTCGGATCATTTTTGCTATCTGGGTAATCTCCTCAATGATTTTATCTGCTTCGCTTTCTGAAAAATATTTTAACTCTCTGGCTATTATTGTCTGCGTTTCCAATTCTGCGGAAGAACCTAATGCTATGAACAGAAACTGGATATACTCATTCAAATGATGTCTTGCTTTACCTTCGGCTATATTCGACGGTATTGAAACTGCACTCCTTCTCATCTGATTTACCAAGCCATACTGTTCCTCTTTGGGAAATTTCTTTGTCACAAGATATATCTGTTTAACCAATGTCATGCTCTTCTGCCAGACTTCCAAATCCTTATAACTCTTTATTCCCATATCTTTTTTCTTCTTTCTATAACCTAACACCCAAAACCTATCACCTGTAACCTTCTTTCTATTTCGCAAGTACAATCGTTCCTTTTGCTGTATCTCCTCCTAATGTGAGATAATAAATATAGACTCCGCCTTCGACGAGTCCGCCGTTATTGTTTCTTCCGTCCCAGTATGGGACTACTCCGGGCGTTACTGTTACGTCCCGCACCATGTTTCCGCCCATGTCGTATATCTTAAGCGTCACAGCTTTATTCTCCGGGTTATCGAAATAGAAATGCACTCTGTCATACATTCCGTCAGGGTTTGGCGTAAACGGGTTGGGCCCTATTCCGTTCATCCTGAAGCCGCTGCCTGTGTCTACCGCTATGACTGCATATTGCGAGAGATGCGTTATTTCGGCTGTGAGGGTCTGCTCTATCGTATCTACTGTTCCTCCGATCTTCTGCCATCTCACTCCATCATTGTAAGAGATTGCTAACTTTGTCCCTGCGTCAGTTGAGGTTATGTTTGTGTTTTCTATTTTGCCGTTTGAATCTATATTGTAATGCAACGTTAATGTTATGGGTGAGTTTAAATCTGTTATTGTTTCTCCGGTATCGTCATAGGCTGCTCTGATATCGTATTTTACGCTCTGGTTGGTTGAGACTGCCTCTGATACCATCGTCACCTGGGTTTCTCTGTTTAATATGCCGGGTGGTATCTGCAACCTTGTTTTTGTGTCTGTGCCTGCTATGACTATTCCGCCTGCGGTTGTGATCAGCGCAGATACTTCTATCTCTATATAGACAGGCTCCAAGTCTCCGCTTGTGATGTATATCCTCACTTTACCCGCTCCGTCTATATCAGGAGTGAATGTTGCTGTTATTGTTCCATCGGTATCTGTTGTTCCTGTGGCTGGACTTATTGTTCCTGCTCCCTGGGTTATGCTGAATCTTACTTCAGCTCCGGGGATCGGGTTATTGTAATAGTCTTCTATTGTTGCCTGGATCTGGCTGGTCTGGCCTATTAGTATGGATAATGGATTGGCTGTTACCGTTAAATCGGCTTCCTGATATGAGATGAAGCTGATTGTCTGGCTTAGTCCTGTGTAATCTAATGAATCTGTTGCTTTGAGTTTTATGTTTTCTACTTTTGTATAGCTCTCTCCTGTGGTTGTTCCTTCGCCGTTATAGATGCCAAGCACAGGCACGCTTAATATGCCGCTTCCTGCTAAATTTATGTTATCTGCCTGCACTGCCTGAAGTATTACTGAATTGTTTTGTGATTCTATTGTGTCGTTGGTATTGTTCTTTGCATGGACTGTTACTGTAAAGGGGCTTCCTGTTACTGCAAGTGTAGGGCATATTACTTCGTAATGGTCTAAGACTGAGGATGCGACTCGTATTCCGTCTGAGGATACTGGTTCGCTTAATAATCCTGCATTGTTCTCTGCCTTCACACTGAAATAGTAGGTTGTTCCTATGTTCAAGCTTAATCCTGAGACTGTGACTGTTGTTGCTGTGCCGTTATATGTCCAAGATTGTATATCTGTTCCTTCCTCTGTTGTCCCTACTGCATACCAGTAGCCTTTTATTCCGCTTTCGGGATCGGTTGAGACAGGCCAGTTTGAATATAGTGTATATGTTGAGAAGGTTACGTCTGAGTCTTCCTCTAAGCCGTCGTTTACTGTAGAAACTACTGTCGGTGAGGATTTGTCTACATAATCATAGGTTATTGTGAAATCATTCAGCACCGGTGTCTGACTTGAAATAGTTGTCGAGAAATTGGCTCGTACCTGGATATATCGTGCTGACGGTGAGGTTATGCTTGCGTCGGAGTCTGTATAATTATCCGACCAGCTCGACCAGGTTTCGTCTGGAACTGAGGTGTTTCCGCTCCGGGTTTGGAAGGTTAGGTCTGTGCCTGCTGGCTCTGACCCATTCCAGGAAATAGTTTCCCATTCAGCTGTAGAGTTGCAATCTTTTGCCGGTGAGAGAAAATAGCCTTCTGAAGGATAATTATTAAAATTAAACTCGATGATAGTATTAATTGGACCATCGACCGGCCACCCTCCAAAAATAAAGAATTTATTATTAGAATAATTCGCAACCGAAGTACAATTCATTGCCATTGGAAGACTTTGGTCTAATTTTTTAACACCTCCTGTTACAGGATCGAATTCTATTATATCTGAAACACGCGGATATCCTCCGAATATATAAGCTTTATTCGTAAAAATATTATATTCTGCAGAAGCTTGAGCTCTTGGAGCGGGGAGACTTTCTTCCATAGTAATAACATTGCCTGTTTCTGGATCATATTCTATTATCTCTGAATTAAAACTACCTGAATATCCGCCGAAAATATAGATCTTATTGTTGTTTGTAACATAAGCAGCTGAAGTCCGCATCCTCCCGGTAGGTAATATTTCTTCTTTTTTAGAAATGCTGTCTGTTTCTGGATCATATTCAAGTATGTCTGACAGGTAACTGCCGTCATAACCTCCAAAAATGTAAATTTTATCATTGGATGAACAATATACCGATGAAACAGCATATCTCGCAGTAGGAAGAGTGCTGTTTTTCTTAACGACACTCCCTGTTTCTGGATCATATTCTAATATATCATAAAACGGTTCTTCCCCTCCAAAAATGTAAATCTTATTATTCGGCGGGAAATAAACAGCTGCTGTCCCAAACCTCTTTGAAGGAAGAACTTCAGATTTTATAGTGACATTTCCGGTTCCGGGATTGTATTCAATTATATCTTGAAGATCTTCCCCATTACTATTCCCTCCAAAAATGTAAATTCTATGATTAGACAAATCATATACCGATGATGTCCCAATTCTTGCAGTGGGGAGAACTTCAGTTTTAGTAGAAACAATTTCTATTGGATCAAGTCTTATTGAATCATCTCCCGAAAATACAATATTAGATGAACTCCCCACTACAAAATCTTCATCACTTGTCTGTACCCAACTATTTCCAAAACAATATCCCGATAACAAAATTATTTGTGAGATTATCAATCTCCTCCTGAGGGTCTGCATGTTCTTCATTATATCACTTCCTCCTCAAATAGGTTCTCGGTTTTGGGTTCTAGGTTATAGACTTAAAACCCACCACCTATCACCTATAACCTATCACCTTCTTTTTCCCCTCACTATATTAGACACCGAATTTTCAAAAAAAATAGCCTTTTTTAAAAAAATTACAAGTTTCATATATGATTTCATGAGGATTATGTTATGGTCTTGGGTTTTAGGTGCTGGGTTTCCTGACCTAAAACCTGACACCTATCACCCATAACCTGTATTTAGAACTTTGCCTGAAAACTGACCCTATGTGTTGTGCCTAATTCTCTGTAAGGCACTATGGCATAATCAAGATTATATCCGTAAATATTGAACCCTATTCCTCCGGATAATCCTTTTGATTCAAGTGAGGTACTGTTGTCATTAATGCTTCCGCTATATATAGTCTCTATTGCTTTTATGAGATACCCTGCTCTTAATGATAGAAACCCGAATGGAACAAACTCTGTTCCCAGTCTGACCGATTTTTTATCGTCTATCGGTTCATAACTCACGTCCAGCGCAACCTTGAACGGGTCAACAATATTATACCCTGCTCCTGCTGTTATTGTTATGGGTAGTGAGAATTGTTCTTCTATGAACTTCATCTTTGGGCCGATGTTTCTGATGGCCAATCCTAAATCCAAGGCATGGGTTATGGGTGATAGGTTATGGGTGCTGGGTTTTCTATCACCTAAAACCGAAAACCCAAAACCTATATCAATTGCTACTCCTTCTGCTGATTCGTCTGCTATTGTCTGGCGTATTATTTTAAGGCTTGTTCCGAAATACACGTCTGTTCTGAATTGTCTTACATGACTGAGACTGACTGCTACATCGTTTGCTGTGAAATTGCCTGTTGCTTCTCTATCTGCGCTTCTTCCTTCCATTTCTCCTGTATTAAGATATATCGCAGACAATCCCCAGGGTCCTAATTTTGAGGGTATTATTCCTCCTGCGAATTCATAATTCATTCCTGCTATCCATTCTGTATGCATGGCTCCTATTACTGTCTGGTTCATGTTTCTCATTCCTGCAGGGTTATAATAGAGGCAGTTGATGTCATTGGATATGGCAGTATATGCTCCTCCCATGCCTACGGGACGTGCTCCTGGGCTGATCTTGAGAAAAGAAGCACCGGATTTGCCTGTGCCAGTCCATAACGTGTAAGGTGAAAAGTTTAACGTGAAAAGTAGGAATAAAAATAGTTTACGTAATTTAAAATTCATATTTTACTCTCCATAATTTATAAACTTTATGACGAATATTTCTTTCAACATAACACTTAACACGTTACACTATTTAATTACCGCCATCTTCTTCATTACTTTTATTTCATTAAATCCTGTTCGTCTGGCCCTTACAAGGTAAATATACACTCCCGACGCTATCCCAGATGTATCCCAGACATATTCATATGCGTATTTGTTGCCGATCATAAGAGGATTGCCTGCAAGTTCTGTTTTATACACAAGTTCGCCTGCGATGTTATAGATTTTTACTTCTATTGAATCTGCGAACCCTACTTCTATATGAAGACACGGATTATATCTTTTTGCCGGATTTGGGAATGAATATACTTCTCCCAGTTCAAATGGATTTATCGGAGCTCTGGGCGCGCCTTGTCCTCCGCCTGAACCTGCACAGGCAAATGCTGAATTTGAAAGATTGGAGATATTATCATAATCGTCTTTGCTCTTGATCGCAAAAAAATATGTCACACCTGCTGTCAGCCCGTCAACTGTATGCGTCTCTGTGCTTCCTGCAACCTGCGGAGTCCAGCTATTGGAATAATTTGTCGCTGTATTAAATTTTGTTTCTGTATCTATGGCTGCTGTTGAATGTTTTACAACATAAGAATCTGCCGAACCTGTGAGTCCATCGTCTCCTGGAGCAGTCCAGGTTAAATTCACTTCTCCACTTCCTCCGGTTAATGCGGAGAGGTTTGTTATTAATGACGGAGCGAAAAGCTCAAAATGCTGTTCCGTAGACCATGCGCTTGCTCTTAATCCTGCGTCTATCGTCTGCACAGACCAGTAATAGGTTGCGTCTCGTTCAAGATTCAATCTGACACCAAGAGTAGCTGAAGAAATTCTAGGTCTGAGATAATTTCCTAAAAGCGGTGATCCGTATTGCCCTGCAACAATATTATCGAAACCGAATTCTCCCTGGGTTTTACTCGGGCACGTTCCAACACGGATGTTGTAGTACAATCCATCGACTGGAGTTTCGTCATTATCGTCTGGGGGATCCCATGTTAATGATATTGTTGAAGTGCTATTGTTTAATTTAAAATTTGATGACGGGGCAATTGGCGTAGAATTTAAAACATCCGAATAATTGCAGCTGTTTAAATATATTCTGGTAACTTCATTGTTCATTCCTATATCTCCACAAATAGCTAAATCCAAATCCCTATCATTATTGTAATCACTCCAAGCAACTTTTCCCACCCAAAAACCTGCGATCCTTTCAGATTCATAAAACTTACCATCTCTATTTTGGTAAACAATGCTTATCTTATCACCGCCACCCTGTTCTAATCCGCAAATAAATAGATCTAAATTTCCATCATTATTATAATCTCCAAAAGCTATTGACGTATATTCTAATGAACCCTTCAAGTTTTGGTTAGTATCTTTGGTTAAAATGCCCTCGTTATTTTTATAAAGTTCAGTTATACCTCCAGAAGCAGATAATCCACAAACCGCCAAATCTAAATCGCCGTCATTATCATAGTCTCCCCATGCAATCTCTCCATGCATAATCCCTGGCAAATTCTGATTTGTGTCCTCAGCAAAACTTCCATCAATATTTTTATATAACTTCATCCTTTGCGTATTTCCTCCACAAACTGCTAAATCTAAATCGCCATCTCCATTATAATCTCCCCAAATAATTTCTTCTGCAGCATCAAAAGTCTCTCCTGTGTCTGTAAAAGAGCTGATATTATTTTGGTATAACTTCGTGAGCGAAGGGCCACAAACTGCTAAATCTAAATCGCCATCGTTATCATAGTCTCCCCATGCTAATGAACCACCACTTACCCCTTCTAAATCCTCCTCTAAATCCGTAAATGAAGTGGAACCATTACGATAAATTTTTGTAATATCTCCGCCATTATCTCCGCATAGAGCAATATCTAAATCTCCGTCATTATCATAATCCCCCCAGGCTAAAGCACCTACCTGGACACCTACCAAACTAAAACCGGTATTAACAAATGAAGTAATATCATTCCTATAGATTCTTGTGATCCAAGCATTTAAATAATAACCGCAAACTGCTAAATCTAAATCTCTATCGTTATCGTAATCGCCCCAGGCTACAAATTCGCTTTTAAGATTAGGAAAATCCATATATCCCAAATAAAATATTTTAGTAAACGCATCATCTGTGTTAGAAAGGCTACCATTTCCTCCATTATCTACGGCTTTAATCGCGAAATAATTGGTAGTGGATGGATAAAGCCCGCTTAATACTTTTTGTTCTTTCACTCCAGATCCAAGTGGAGTCCATGATTGGGAATACGTTTCTGCGCTTGGAAAATTCTCCGCAGTAATATTAAACGTCGCATATTTTAAAATATAATTGACAACTGTTCCTGTTTTTCCGTCATCTCCAGGAGCTGTCCAAGACAGCTTAATCTGCTCTCCGGTCTGTGATCCCTGTGAAGCAACTAAATCTGTAATTGAAGATGGTAAAATCAAATCATACTGAGCATATGTTCCCGTACTGTTAGAAAGCAGCGAACCATTTCCTGCTTCATCAAAAGTCTCCATTGCAAAATAGTATGTTACTCCAGCTATAAGACCTAAACCTGAAATAGTCATTTGTTGTGTTGTGCCGGAGATTAATGGGACAGGTTCATTATTAATCTGGGTAGAAATCACCCAAGTACTTGTAGAAATGACAGAAATAGAGCTCCATCGGATATCATATAGACTCGCAGTCCCGTATGTGCCATCATCGCCCGGGGCTGTCCAACTAAGCTTAATTTCTCCTTCCGACACACCTGGAAATGCCTCCAAATTTGTAACTTGAGATGGCGGAAACATCGGATAAAAGCTTGCCGTATTATTAGGCCAATTACTTTTTCTTAAACCGGTATCAATGGTTTGTACGCTCCAATAATAGGTACTCCCTTCTTTGATATTGTTAATTCTAACCCCAAGTGTTTCATCTGTAATTTTAGGTCTTAAATAATTTCCCATAAGAGGAGAACCGTAAACTCCGCTAATGATATTTTTCCCATCATCGTAGTTTTGATAAGTAGATATTCTAATGTTAAAATAAAGTCCCCCGGTTGATGTTTTAGCATCGTAATTATTTAAATCCCATGTTAAAGTCAGAACTTCATCAGTGTAACTGGCATAAAGATTATTTTCAACATCTGGAGAAGATGGAGCATTATTTATATTTCCAAAGTCTCCTTCTAAGTTTAAATAAATTTTACTATAGCAACCTGAATTTGTGGCAGTCCCACCCGTTAAAAAAAAGTCCAAATCCCCATCATCATCAAAATCTCCGAATTTTACATCTCCCTGATCTATACCCGGAAATACCTGTAGATTATCTTCTTCAAATTGCGCCCCTTTATTTAAGAATAGTTTTATAATTTTATGAACACCTGTATCGTTTCCACACAAAGCTAAATCTAAATTCCCATCGTTATCGTAATCACCCAGACTTAAATCAGCATAGCGGATACCAGTCAATTCTGACACTACGCTAAATGTTTCATCCCCATTATTTTTGTAAACTTTGGTTATATATCCGCTGCCTGTATCTCCGCTTAAAAATAAGTCTATATTCCCATCATTATCATAATCTCCCCAGATAATGTCACCCCAAGAAACACCTTGAAAAGGTATTTCGCTATCTGAAAATGTGCCACTTTCATTTTTATATACCCGTGTTACCCGCTGGCCTGATCCATGAACCATGCTGCCACAAATCGCCAAATCTAAATCGCCATCGTTGTCATAATCTCCCCACGCTAATTTCCCAGTTGAAAATCCATCTATATTGATGCCCGAATCCGTAAAAGAACTGAGTTCATTTTTGTAAATTTTCGTGACATAAGAAGAACTTGTATCACTACCACACAAGGCAAAATCTAAATCTCCATCGTTGTCATAGTCTCCCCAGGCGATACTTCCTAAATATACGCCTACAAAATTTTTCTCAGTATCAATAAAAGTGCCATTATCATTTCTGTATAACTTAGTAATTCCGCCAGAACCTGGGTCTCCGCATAATGCAAGATCCAAATCCCCGTCACTATCATAATCCCCCCACGCAAGTGCTGGATGCCCCACATCTTGTATGGATGCTCCAATATCTTCGTAAGTTTGAGAAACAGAATTGTAATGGTATATCTTGGAATCGCGTGTACTGTCTGAATTTACACCTGCTATGGCAAAATCCATATAGCCATCCCTATCATAATCTCCTAAAGCAAGTTCTGACATTCTTAATGCTTCAATTGTTATTCCAGAATCAATATATGTTCCAGTTTGTGCGGCATCGGAATTCGAGATTTTGGATTTTTGGTATTCGTCGTAGGTTTGAAGACAGAAATAATATGTGGTGCGAGGGATAAATCCAGTCAGGGTTTTAATTTCCTCTGTTCCTGCAAGAGATGGCTGCCAGGATTGGGGATAGATTGTAGCTGAACCAAAATTGTTTTTATCTATAGGAACCTGGGAATATTTGAGGATATATCCTTTTGCTGTGCCTGAGTTGCCGTCGTCGCCGGGAGCTGTCCAGGAAAGTTTTATCTGAAGTCCTGTTTCTGCAGTTAAATCCGTTATTTGCGCAGGAGCTTCTATATCCTGGAGCGTATAAACATATCCTGCTCCTAAATCCCACGCTGTTCCACCGACCTGAGAATGCCCAATTGCTCCCTGCCCGCCTGCATCAATCAGCTCCCATCCACCATCTGCAGTACTTATTTTTCCATTCGAATCTGCCTCGTGCGACCAGAAATATGGATTGGAGGCAAAAACATTTATCGTTGGGAGTATCGCGCAAATGATAATTACCGAAAACTTTTTCATTTCTTTTCTAATCCCTTATTTTTATTCCTATTCACTATATAAATCATTCATTTTTCAATTTTTCTATTTCCGATTTTAAATAATCTATTTCTGTCTGCTGTTCTTTGATGGCCTCAAGCAATACAATTGTAAACTGACTATACGCAACAGCCTTTATTCCATTTTCGTCTGTATTAACAAGTTCAGGAAAATCTATCTCCAGTTCCTGAGCGCTGACTCCAATCTGTACCCTGTCGCAAAAAGCCAACTGTTCCTCTATTGAAGCTTCCTCTTCGGGAGTTATTACCCCTTCTTCTGACATCCTTAATTTGCTTTCCAATAAAGATTCTATCTTATCTTGTCTGAATTTTTCTTTATTCAATTTATATTTTATCCCTTCCAGTTTTAATACCTTCTCCAAACTGCCTTCAGGAAGCATTACGATATCTTCTTTTAACCTTAT
>Ga0208373_1004724_pt1 | contig 11955 bp, 13 predicted proteins | sample RifOxyC2_FD_184036 | JGI IMG/M metagenome (GOLD analysis project Ga0208373, IMG submission 184036) | Soil microbial communities from Rifle, Colorado - Rifle Oxygen_injection C2 (SPAdes) | ecosystem: Environmental > Terrestrial > Deep subsurface > Rock core/Sediment | place: Rifle, Colorado... | reverse complement strand
AGGGACAACGGTTAATATGTATAATAGCGCCTCGAAAGAGTTTAAAAAAATAGACAAGGATATTTTAAAAATTACCGGCGAGACAATGGGCGTAGAAATATTAGAACTTGACAAGCCGCGGGATGATGAGTAAAATTTTGATAGATTTTGTTTTGTCAATTTATTTAATGGAGGCGTCTGAATGTCGGAAGCAAGCGTTTTTGGTAATGCGCGGCAGATAGGTTGTAGGAAAACTTTAGTTTCAGGGATACGTTATGACATTCCCGTGGACGCCACGCATGTTTTGGTGCGGCCTGTGAGGCGAGGAAATCAAATTACCGTAGTCATTGCCTTTTTCAAGGCAGGGCTTCCTGTTGACTACAAGCCGCAAAATAATACTGGCAAATACTTTTACCGGCCGGATGGCGCGAAGCAATGCCAGGTTGAAGCTTATCTGCGTCCAGGCGGCTGGAACTACGATGTCCAGTGGCTGGCCGGAGAAGAATAAATGCCAGCAAGAGTAATTGCCAGCACGCGTGGCCGCGGCAGCAAGCCGGCTATTTTAATATTAGGAGGTTGCGGCAATAAGAGATGCCATCCTGGCACCATAGCCAGAGTGAACGAAGGAAAACGGCAATACTGCCAGAAATGCCGCAGTTCGCTAAAGAAAATTTTGACATTAAATACGGTTGGCAACGAACGCATTACCGCTGTTATTAATCCGGTTGACGAGGTTATCGTTTTGAAAATAATAAGGACTGACCTCTCAACAAGTAAAAAACGGATTAAAACCTACCTTTTTCACAAAGGCGAGCTAGTGGAAATGCGGATTTAATAAAGGAGAAGAACCAGAATGGAGAAAGCACAGCACTATTTATAGCCTTTAGAGAGGGTTAAGTAACCCAAGGGAATGTACAATTCCCTTGTTTTTTTTGGGAAATGGTGGTAAAGTGGAAATATTGTAATGGATTCCTGCTTGTTCGCGTTGCTAGGCAAGGTGTTGCGGGCGGGCGCGGGAATGACAAATCTATGTTGGCTGTAATTAAAACTGGCGGGAAGCAATATAAAGTTTCTCCCGGGCAAAAAATTAAAATAGAGAAATTAGAAATTCCTGAAAACCAGGAAGTTATTTTTGATAATGTTTTATTGGTGGAAAAAGATGGAAAAGTTGAAATTGGAACTCCGGTTGCCAAGAATGTAAAAGTAATCGGCAAAGTTTTAAAGCAGGGGAAAGGCGATAAGATTATTGTCTTTAAATATAAATCAAAAAAACGGTATAAAGTTAAGAGAGGGCACCGTCAATTATTCACTGAAGTTGAAATTGTTGAAATAAAATAATTAGAACTAAAATCCGCCATATGGCGGATTTTAGTTTAAAGCAGTTTTTAAATATTTTCTATAAATTTTTGGTTATCCTATACTTACGATCGCTTCTTTAGGATAAACGAGATAAAATAAATAATTGGAAGATATTTTTAGCGGCGGTTTTGCAAAGCGTTGGTTAATGTTGTCTCATCAGCGTATTCTAAGTCGCTGCCAGTGGAGAGTCCGCGGCCAAGCCGGGTTATTTTGATTTTAAATGGCCGGAGCGCGCGTTCTAAATATAAAGCCGTTGTATCTCCTTCAACAGTGGGATTAAGCGCAATAATTATTTCAACAGAATTAGGATCTAATTTTTTTATGCGTTCGGCTAGTTCTTTAATGCGCAATTTTTCGGGGGTTATGCCTTCAATTGGCGCCAGTAGCCCGCCTAAAACATGGTATAACCCTTCATAGCGCCTGGTTTTTTCTATTGGCAGAATATCTAAAATATCCTCTACAACGCAGATAAGATTTTTGTTTCTTTTTGAATTAGCGCAAATCGGACAAAGCGTGTCGGACGCAAGATTAAAACAATTTTTGCAAATTTTAGTTTTTAGCTTCAATTCCTCGATGGCTTTGCTTAATTCTTTGGCGTAGGAATGCGGCTGGTTCAATATAAAAAACGCCAGGCGGGTGGCGGCTCGCGGCCCGATTTCCGGAAGCCTTGACAATTGGTCTATTAAATTTTTAAGAGGTAACGGCATCTATAATATTTAAAAATAATTTTAAATTCTCGTATTATTCCCCAAGGCGCTTTTCTAAATTTTTAAAGCTGGTTTGCGCTTGATTAAAATATAATTCAACTTTGCCAATCGGGCCGTTTCTGTGCTTGGCGATAATTATATCCGCAATATTAACGCGGTCGGTATTTTTCTTAACGCGGTCTTCGCGGTAGATAAATAGCACAACATCGGCGTCTTGTTCAATGGAGCCAGATCCTCTTAAATCGGAAAGGCGGGGCATTTGGTCTGGCCGACCTTCGGGAGCGCGCGAAAATTGGGAAAGAGCTAAAACTGGAACATTAAGTTCGCGCGATAGGCCCTTGAGCGATCGGGATATTTCGGTTAATTGGCGGACTTCGCTGTCAGAGGCGTTTGTTGGCTGGATAAGTTGAAGATAATCAACAATAAGCAGTCCGATTTTTTGTTCTGATTGAAGCCGGCGGGCCATAGTTCGCATTTGCAAGACAGTTTGAGTTGCGGCGTCGTCAATAAAAATCGGAGCTTCTGATAAAGATCCAAGCGCTTCCTGCATGCGGGAAAAATCATTATCAAATCCTTCGGTAGTGAGCCGGCCGGTCCGCAGCCGCCAAAGGTCAACTCCGGCTTCCGACGCTAGCAAACGGTCAACAACATCATGCTTGGACATTTCAAGCGAAAATATTCCAACCGGTAATTTTTCTCGAACCGCTACATGGCGGGCAATATCAAGAGCTAAAGATGTTTTTCCTAAGCTTGGGCGCCCGGCTAAAATAATTAAGTCGGATTTTTGCAAACCAGCCAAATAGTTGTCTAAATCGGTAAAGCCCGTTGGCACTCCGCGGAATATTCCTTTTTCTTGGTGGAGCCTATCTAAGCGCTCAAAGGCTTCTTCTAAAATATTTTTAATCGGGCGGAATTCTTGTTGTACTCCGCTTTGGGAAATGCTGAAAATTTTTTGTTCCGCTTGGTCTAATAAATTTTCCGTGTCTTGGTTTTCATTATAACCAAGCTGGGCAATTTCATAAGAGGCCTTAATTAAATCTCGGAGAATTTTTTTTCGGTGGACAATTTTAGCGTAATTAACAACGTGGGCTGATGTTGGGACAGTATTAATTAATTCTGCTAAATAGCTGTTGCCTCCGATTTCTTCCAGTTTCTTTTTTTCTTCTAGGCGGTTAGCAACGCTTAGTAAGTCAATTGGCTCGCTTTTTTGGTATAAATCAATTACTGCTTCAAAAATTGCGTTATGGGTATTGCGGTAGAAGTCGCCGGTTTTTAAAATATCAGCAACTCGAATAATAGCTTCTTTATCAATCATTAAAGAGCCCAAAACTGATTGTTCTGCTTCAATATTTTGCGGCGGCAACCGGTCTGGAACATTTATGCTTGAAATGTGGGAAAAGTCGGACACCTTAAAAAGTCAAAAGCCAAAATCCAAAAGTCAAAATTTGATTTGATTTTTTGATTTATGAAATTTGCTGTTTTTTAATAATAATCTTTATCTATCTGTTGTCATATATTAGCCCGTGTTTAATTTCTTGGCAACCCTTGATTTTTTAGTAAAATGCGGATAGAGTGGGGAAAAGATAGCAACAAAAAATAGGGGGAATATTCCTTTGTCTAAGAAAATTTTGGTTGTTTGCCCTGACGTAATGTTTGCTTCAATGTTGATTCGCGCCCTAGAAGATTTAAAAGCCGCTGAGATATTAAGAGAGTTTTCTTTCGCGGATGGACTTGGCGCTATGATTGAAGCAAAGCCGGATTTGGTTGTTTTGCAGACTGATTGCCGCGACGAAGGCAGGGGATTGCCATTAATAGAAATGGCTGAAAAATTAGGAATTCCTTGTGTGGCAATAGTTTGCCATTGTTTTCAGCCTCGATTACAAAATACGCCGAAAAGAGTTTTATTTCAGTGGCTTGGACACGACCTTATTGGTAAAGTGGAGTCCGCCGCTAAAAAGCTATTAGGGCTTTAGAATTTTTAAGGGCTCATTAAGCCCTTTTTTATTTGACTTTTTATAAAATTATGAGTAGAGTGGTAAAAAACAAAAGTAGGAAGGAGTGAATTGTGGCAAGGATTTTAATTGAGGGAAATCATGGTGAATTGGCTAAAAAAATAAAGCAGGCGCTTGATTTATCAGATCCGGAGTTGCAATTAACGCATAACGCGCGGCTTTCTTTAGCTGAAGCAAGGCCACGCATTTTGTTGCTTAACTATTTTGGCTTTGATTCAACGCAAAAAATTCTTTTAAGTAGTTTGCGCTCAGAAAAAATTCCTTTTATCGCGTTGATAGCGAAAGGACGGTATTGCAAAAAAGAACAAGGAAAAACTCTTTTACTTGTTCGCGAGGCAATGGAGTGTGGCGCTCGAGGCGTGTTTTATACAGATTGTCACGAGAATGCCTATTGTCTTGAAGAAATGGTTAGGCTGATTAAAGAAGCAATAACTAAATTTTAAAAAGGCGCCTTTTCGGCGCCCCTTTTAATATTTGACTTTTTTATAATTTATAGGTAGAGTGGAAAAAAATATAAGGAAGAATGATTTATGCTGATAAGGAAGATTTTGATAGTTGGGGCGTGCGATAGCCGGCTGGTTTTTCCATTCGCGCCAGAAGATGTAAGCGTGATTGGAAAGGAAGAGGAAGTAGAGTGGCTACGAAGCGCGCCAGGCGTGGATTTTGTCCAAAAAATGGAAGGGGTGAGGGTGGCTGTAGTGCTTTTTGATTCAGCCGGGGGGCAGATTTTCAAGCGCCTTGTTAATCGGGGCATTCCTTCTGTTATTATTCTTATCGAAAAACCAAGAAATGTTAATGCTTCTTTTATACGCCGGCTGATAGAGCAAGGGGCAAAGGGAATATTTTTTAACAATCTTGTTGAAAATCCTTTGGCAATACAGGAATTTTATCGACAAGTCAGAAAATTTGTCGAATAACCAAAAGGGCAGCTATTCAGCCGCCCATTTTTATTAATGATATTTTAATTTTTAAAGATTGGTCCGTTATCTGTATCTTCAATTTGATAGCCAAGGCCTTCTATCTTTTTTCTAATTTCATCCGCTTCATCCCATTTTTTTTCTTGGCGCAATTGTTCGCGCTGTTTGGCAAGTTTTTTTATATTTTCCGGAATTTCTACTGGCTTTAAATTAGTTAAGCCTAGTCCGAAAATTTTATCAAATTCCAGAAGCAAATTTTTTTTGTCGTTGGCCGATAGACTTTCATCTTTAACCATTTCCCACATAACAGCCAATGCTTGGGGAGTATTCAAGTCATTGTTAATGGCATCTAAAAATTGTTGTTTATATTTATTGTTAACGGAAGTCGGACTTTCGTTGGTTTCTGCAAGAAAATTTAAATATTCACTATATAAATTATTCAGCGCGTTTTGCGCGGCCTCTAGCCCTTGCCAGGTAAAATTTAATTTAGAACGGTAGTGGGCATTAAGGCAGAAATAGCGGAAAGAAAGGGGATTAAAGCCTTTATTTTTTACATCTTCAATCGTGTAAAAATTCTTTTTGGATTTGGACATTTTTTCATTGTTAACCAGGATATGTTCATTATGTAAAAAGAAATTTACGAGCTTTTCTGTGCCATGACCGGCAGTGCTTTGAGCAATTTCGTTTTCGTGGTGGGGGAATTTTAAATCAACTCCGCCAGTATGGATATCAAAAGTAATTCCTAAATATTCATGGCTCATGGCTGAGCATTCAATATGCCAGCCTGGCCGACCAGGATAATTTTTCCCGTTGTATTCAAAATCCCAGCTTGGTTCGCTTTTTTTGGCGGCTTTCCATAAGACAAAGTCCTGAATTTCTTCTTTTTCATATTCATCTGCTTGAATTCGTTCAGTTGATTTCAGCTGGCTTAAATCAAGTTCAAGCAAATTTCCATATTTAAAATCCTTTGAATATTTTTTTATATTAAAATAGAACGAGCCGTCTTTTTCATATCCATAGCCAGCTTCTAGTATTTTTATAATTAATTCCTGCATTTGCGGAATAAATTCGGTGGCTCGGGGAATTTTATTCGGTGTTTCAATATTTAATGTTTTTAAATCCTGCCAAAAAATTTCTTCATATTCTTTGGTAAATTTTAAAAGCGCTTTCATGGGCTCTAATTTAGGATATTTTGTCCGCGAGTCGTTGATTGTTTTATCATCAACATCAGTTATATTCATTACCCAATTGACCTGGTAATTATTAAATTTTAGTGTTCGCTGTAAAACATCGGCGAAAATAAAAGAGCGCAAGTTGCCAATGTGCGCCACATTATAAACAGTCGGTCCGCACGTATAAATTCCCGCTTGCTTTTTTTTAAGCGGAATATTTAATTGCGGAGCAATTACAGTGAGCGAAGCGAGCGGTTTGAATTCTTCTTTTTTGTGAGCGAGGGAATTATAGAGTTTCATGGATAATATTTAATATTGTCATCCCCGCGAAAGCGGGGATCCAGGTGTATATGATGGAATTTTTGGATTCCCGCCTGCGCGGGAATGACAGTGGTTATGATCTCTGCTGTCATTTTCGCATATTAGAAAAGAGGAAGCAAGGCTGACATTATTTAATAGGATTAATAGGAATAGTATTAGTTGAAAGAAGATTTATGCCAACTCGATTATTTTATACGATCGTATAGAATAATAGAGTTGGCTTGTTTTTTTTTATGCTTGACAACATATTCAAGAATAGTTTATTCTTAAATTAGCACTCAGGTAGCTAGAGTGCTAACGCGATGCGAATGATGCGAATATCATTCGAATTATGCGAATGGGTTGCGTAAAATAAATTATATTAATGCAAACAAGGCAGCAAACAATTTTAGAATTGTTAGTTAAGGAATATATTCGAACAGCTGAGCCAGTGGGGTCGCAGGTTTTGGTTCGAAAATGCAAATTAAATTACAGCCCGGCAACGGTGCGCAATGAAATGGCGGAGCTTGAAGAAACTGGCTATCTATTCCAGCCGCATACTTCCGCCGGCCGCGTGCCAACTGACAAGGGGTATAGGTTTTATGTTAATTTAGTTATGCCGGAAATTAAGAATAGCGGGAAAAATGATAAAACGGGAAGCCGTTTGAAAAAAGCGGCTGATGAATTTCAGCGTGGAGAATCTCATAAATTTATTAAAGAAATTTCAAAAATAATGTCTGAATTTTCGCGCGGCGTCGGGCTTTGCGGATTTTTAGATGATGATGAATTTTATAGTTCAGGATTGTCGAATCTTTTGAAAGCGCCGGAATTTGAAGATAATTTAGGAATTGCCAACGCGCTGGGAATTTTTGACTATTTAGACCAGGAAATGAAAAAAATATTTGCTGATATGGAAAAAGATATAGAAGTTTTTATTGGCAGAGAAAATAAAGATAAGAAATTTAATGATTTTAGTTTGGTTATTTCAAAGTGCCGGACAAAAGAAAAAGAGAAGGGGATAGTTGGGATTCTGGGTCCAAAAAGAATGGATTATGCTAAAAATATCGCTTTGGTTGATTTAATGAGAGACATAATAAACGGAATTAAGAATTAAGAATTAAGAATTATGGATGACAAAAAAAAACAAGAAGAAAAAAAAGTAGTTTATGAGGAAGCGGAGGAGGCCAGCGATGGCATTAATGATGATGCGGATTTGGATATGGACATGGCAAAAGAAAAAATAATTAAGCTGAAAGAAAAGCTTAAAAAATGCAGTAAGGAAAAAGAGGAATATCTAGACGGCTGGCAGCGTTCCAAAGCGGAAATGATTAATTACCGGCGCCGGCAGGAGGAACAGATGGCAGAGTGGCTTAAAATGGCGCAAGCGGGATTAATAAAAGATTTGTTGCCAATATTGGATACAATAGAGGCGGGAATTAGGAATTGGGGATTAGGAATTAAGGAAAATAAAGAAAATTATTTAGAAAAAATAAAAGAACAATTATTAAAAATTTTAACGAGTTATGGCTTGGAAGAAATTAAAACAATAGGGGAGAAATTTAATCCGGAATTTCACGAAGCGATTGAGCAGGTTGAGTCGGTCGAAAATGAAGATGAAATTATTGTGGAAGAAGTTCAAAAGGGATATTTGTTAAATGGAAAAGTTTTGAGAGCGGCAAAGATAAAAATATCAAAAAAATAAAATTTATTTGCTTACCGACTACTGACTACTGACTACCGTAAAATTGAATGCCGTAGTCTGTTAGCCTTAGTCTGTAGACATTGATTACTATGTCAAAAATAATCGGAATTGATTTAGGAACATCTAATTCAGCGGCCTCAGTTGTTGAAGCTGGCAAGGCAATAATTATTCCTTCGGCCGAAGGAACAACTGTTGGCGGCAAGGCCTTTCCTTCTTACGTTGCTTTTACCAAAGAAGGCGAGCTTTTAATTGGCGAGCCGGCAAGGCGGCAGGTGGTAACTAATCCTGAGCGGACTATTTTGGCGATAAAGCGGAAAATGGGAACTGATTGCAAAATTAAAATTAATGACCCTTCAACCGGTTTAGGGCAGGCAAAAGAATATACTCCCCAACAAATTTCCGCTTTTATTTTGCAAAAAATAAAAAGGGACGCAGAGGCTTATTTAGGCGACCGGGTTGAAAAAGCGGTTATAACTGTTCCAGCTTATTTTAATGACGCGCAAAGGCAGGCAACTAAAGACGCGGGGTCTATTGCCGGCCTGGAAGTTGTCCGGATTATCAATGAGCCAACTGCGGCGGCGCTTGCTTACGGAATCGACAAGGCAGGCAAAGAAGAAAAGATTTTAGTTTTTGATTTGGGCGGAGGAACATTGGATTGCACGATTATGGATTTTGGCGAAGGCGTTTTTGAAGTTGTTTCAACATCTGGCGATACGCAATTAGGCGGAACAGATATGGATAATTCGTTAGTTAATTATATTTTGGAAACATTTAAGAACGAGTCAGGCATTGATTTGTCTAAGGATAAAATGGCAATGGTTCGTTTAAAAGAAGCGGCGGAAAAAGCTAAAATTGAATTAAGTTCAACCTTAGAAACAGATTTGAATTTGCCGTTTATAACCGCGGACGCGGCTGGACCGAAGCATCTGGCTATGAAAATTACTCGCGCCAAATTAGAAGATCTTATAAAGCCGATTGTTGATAAATGCCGCAAGCCCTTGGAGCAGGCGTTATCAGACGCTAAGCTGACTCCAGATAACATAACAAGAATTATTTTAGTCGGCGGGCCAACCAGAATGCCGATTATTCAGAATTTTGTTGAAGGTTATATTGGCAAAAAAGTTGAGCGCGGGGTTGATCCAATGGAATGCGTGGCCATGGGCGCGGCAATTCAAGGCGCTGTTTTGGGCGGAGAAATGAAAGATGTTTTGCTTTTGGATGTGACTCCGCTAACGCTGGGAATAGAAACAATGGGCGGAGTAATGACCCCTTTAATAGAAAGAAACGCAACAATTCCTATGAGTAAAAGCCAAATTTTTTCAACGGCTTCTGATTCGCAAACCTCGGTTGAAATTCATGTTTTGCAAGGCGAGCGGCCAATGGCTGGCGACAACCGCGCTTTGGGAAGGTTTATTTTAGACGGAATTCCTCCGGCGCCAAGGGGCGTGCCCCAGATTGAAGTTACTTTTGATATTGATGCTAATGGAATTTTGAAGGTTGCAGCCAAGGATAAGGCAACGAGCCGGTCGCAAAATATAACTATTAAAGATTCTTCGGCTTTATCCAAAGAAGAAATAGAAAAAATGAGGCAAGAAGCGGAAGCGCATGCAGTTGACGACAGGAAGAAAAAAGAAATTATTGAAATTCGCAACCAGGCAGACACTTTAATTTATAGCGTGGAAAAAACTTTAAAAGACGCGGGCGATAAAATTTCAGCAGATGTTAAAAAAACAGTTGAAGAAAAAATTGAAAATTTAAAGAAAATCAAAGATAATAACGATTTGGACGCAATTAAAAAAGCTATAGAAGAATTGTCAGCGGAAATTCAAAAAGTTGGAGCTGAAATGTACCAGAAAACAGAAGAAACAAAAAAAGAAGTTACTGAAGAGCCGGAAATAGAAAATAGCTCGCCTGCTGGCGAAAAAGGCCCGATTGAAGGAGAGTTTGAAGAAAAATAGACAAGCAAAAGAATGTCATTGCGAGTTCGCCTTCGCTAATTGGCGGATAGCGGACGTGGCAATCTTGTGAAAATGCGCGAGATTGCTTTGGGCTTCTGCTCTCGTAATGACGTTTTTTGTAAGTTATAATATATTTTAATGGCAAAAGATTATTATGAAATTTTAGGCGTGACCAAAAACGCTTCTGATGATGAGATTAAAAAATCTTATCGGCGATTAGCGCATCAATATCATCCTGACAAGGCCAGCGGAGATGAAAAGAAATTTAAGGAAATAAACGAAGCTTACCAAGTTTTGTCGGACAAGCAGAAGCGCGCGCAATATGACCGGTTCGGAACAACATTTGAACAAGCCCAGTCGCAGGGCGGCTATTCTGGTTTTAATGGTTTTAGGGATTATAGCGGATTTGCTGAAGCGTTTTCTGGACAAGGAGGAGATTTTAATTTTAGCGATTTAGGCGATATTTTTTCAGATATTTTTAGCGGTTCTAACCAACGCGGTTCAAATCGAGCCAGCCGCGGCCGGGATATTGCCATAAAAATAGAAATAAGCTTAGAAGAAGCGGCAAAAGGAATTGATAAGGAATTGGAAATTTATAAAGCAGTTGTTTGTCCAAAATGCAATGGCCAGGGAGGGGAAGAGGGAAGCAAAATAGAAACTTGTTCGGCTTGCAAGGGTAAAGGAAAAATAACTAAAAATCAGCGCGCCGGATTTTTTTCTTTTTCAAATATTGAGATTTGTTCAGCTTGCCGCGGGCAAGGCAAAAAATCGGAAAAAACTTGCTCTCGCTGCGGAGGCGATGGCAAAATAAATGACCGAGCCAAGCTTCGGGCGCGCATTCCGGCGGGGATTATGGATGGCCAGATTATTAAGCTTAGCGGACAGGGAGAAGCCGCTTCTTTGGGCGGACAGGCAGGCGATCTTTATTTAACAATTCATATAAAGCCGCATTCTTATTTAAAGCGCCGGGGAGATGATTTGTATTATGATTTATTTATCCACATTGCGCAGGCGGCGTTAGGTGATAAAATAGAAATACTGGTTCTTGATGGCAAGGTTGATCTTAAAATTCCGGCTGGAATCGATTCGGGAGAAATAATCCGCTTAAAAGGCAAAGGAATGCCAAGGATTGGCGGACGAGGCAAGGGAGATATGATGGTTAAAATTAATGTTAAAACGCCAAAAAGAATGTCGAGGAAAGGCAGGAAATTAATGGAAGAATTAAAAGGGGAATTATAAAATTACAAGCAGCAGAATTTAAATTTTTGAATTAATTATGCTTTCAGTATCAAATAACCTGACCGCCTCTGTTGGTTTTTCTCCAACTTGGGATTTGCTGATTTTTATCGGCGCTATTGCGGCTGTTTTTTTATATGGAATGACTTCTGGAAAAGGGAAAATTTTGATGCTTATTTTATCCACTTATTTTTCTTTTCTAATTACAACTTTGATGCCGTGGAAAGAAATTGGCGAGTATTTTAATTATGCCAAGGACTTTCCTTCAATTATTTTTCAGGCATTTGTTTTTTTAGCTTTAATTGTTGCTTTTTGTTTTTTATTGCCAAATTCTGTTTTGGGTTTAGTTGCCCGGTCAGGCAGAGGAGGCAGAGTTGCGTGGTGGCAGGTTTCAATTCTTAGTTTTCTAGAAGTTGGTTTTTTAGCTAGTGTTATTCTTGTTTTAGTGCCAGCAAAAGATTTGCTTAACGTTAACCCCTTGCTTGTTCAGTTTTTTTCCGGAGCGATTCCGAAATTTACTTGGACTTTATTGCCGCTTTTAGCAATGGTTTTTCTTCGCAGGGGGAGAGCGGGAGAATAAAAATTGACAAAATTTCGTACGCGTTGTATTTTT
>Ga0208373_1004722_pt1 | contig 11962 bp, 10 predicted proteins | sample RifOxyC2_FD_184036 | JGI IMG/M metagenome (GOLD analysis project Ga0208373, IMG submission 184036) | Soil microbial communities from Rifle, Colorado - Rifle Oxygen_injection C2 (SPAdes) | ecosystem: Environmental > Terrestrial > Deep subsurface > Rock core/Sediment | place: Rifle, Colorado... | reverse complement strand
CAGAGTCTGAAATCATGGACATCCCGCGATTTGAGAGAAAAATATGCAATCATACGCAAGACCCGGTATGTCGATGACTTCTGGGCATCAAGCTACTATTGCGGAACCGCCGGCCATGTCTCAGCAGAAGCGGTTGCAAGGTATATAAGAGAAAATTCGAAGAGATTTTGATGCGCTTACGCACATTGTGGGCATTCATCTACCCCACTTATGTGGGGAGGCTTAGCCCACGGTTGGCTAATTTAGTAGTGATTAGTAGGTATTAGTATGAGCTACTGATGTTCGACACTTGATCGTTCTTTCTTGACGATAAACCTACCCGCCGGAAGCTGTAACCTCAATCCAAATGTCTGTCGTCGCTGAACTTCAGAAATATTTTTATAGATAAACTGGCTACCCTGCTGCCATGATACCATCTGCACAGGATTATCGTGCATGTTTTCTCTTTAGCGCAAGCTTTTACTTTTTGGGCTAAGGCCTCAGGCCCCTCTCCAATACCAAAGGCCTTGAGGCAAAGCATTTAATACCACAGAGACAACAAAGCAGACACCGGAGGAACAACACCATGATTATCGTGATGAAACAGGGGGCAAAAAAAGAGCAGATAGACTTAGTCATAAGGGGAGTAAAGGAGGCAGGACTTGACCCAAGGCCGCTACACGGAACTGAACGGACAGTGATTGCAGTCATCGGCGACGAGCGAAAGCTGGAGAAGGATAAATTCAAGGCACTCACCGGCGTAGAGAAGGTGATGGAGGTGCTCAAGCCCTACAAGCTCGCATCAAAAGAGGGCAAGCACAAGAGCAAGGTTCGGGTAGGGGACATAGTCATCGGAGGAGAGCGGGTCATCGTGATAGGTGGGCCATGCTCAGTGGAATCTGAAGAGCAGATCATCGCAATCGCTAAAGAAGTGAAGAAGGCAGGAGCCCATCTTCTGAGGGGTGGGGCGTTCAAGCCGCGGACAGGCCCCTATGACTTTCAGGGGCTGGGGGAAGCAGGGCTGAAGATGCTTGCAAAGGCAAGAGCTGCTACGGGCCTTGGCATCGTCACCGAGGTGCTTGACCCGCGCAATGTCGAGCTTGTCGCAAAGTATGCTGATGTCCTGCAGATAGGAACAAGAAACATGCAGAACTATGCCCTCCTCAAGGAAGCAGGAAAACAGCGAAAGCCTGTACTCCTGAAAAGGGGGATGTGGGCGACCTATAAGGAATTTCTTCTTGCTGCCGAGTACATCATGAGCCAGGGGAACAGGGAAGTCATCTTGTGCGAGCGCGGCATCAGGACGTTTGAGACCCACACGAGAAACACCCTTGACATCACTGCGGTTCCGGTATTGCACGAGTTGACGCATCTTCCGGTGGTTGTTGACCCAAGCCATGCTACAGGCATACGAAGCCTTGTCGCGCCGTGCGCAAGAGCTGCAATTGCTGCAGGCGCTGACGGCCTGACTATCGAGACACATACCCATCCTGAAAAGTCAGTCTCTGATGCAAGCCAGACTATAAGCACAGAGGAGTTCATTCAGCTGATGAAAGAGCTGAAGGCGATAGCCAAAGCCGTGGGAAGAGAGCTATGAAGGCAGGCGTAACTGTCCACCTGAAAAAAGAGCAGGATGATTCATATGACATCGTGATAGGAAACGGCATCCTCCCTTCCCTTGGCCATGAGCTTTCCAAAAGGAGGATAGGCAGCAGGTATGCAGTCATCACTGATACGAGGGTCGCAAGGCTTTGGGCAAAGCCCGTACTTTCCTCACTTCGTAAGGAGAGATTGGCTGCCCGCTATGTTACTTTTCAGGGGAGAGAGGCTTCCAAGAATCTTGCGGCAGTCTCTTTGCTTCTTGAGAAGCTTTCCTGGCTTGGTCTGGACAGGTCATCCTGTGTCATCGCGCTTGGCGGAGGGGTTGTTGGCGATGTTGCGGGGTTTGTTGCTGCAACCTACATGAGAGGCATACCGCTTGTGCAGGTCCCTACCACCCTTCTTGCCATGGCTGACTCGTCTGTGGGGGGGAAGACTGGCGTTGACCTTCATGCTGGGAAAAATCTTGCCGGAGCCTTCCATCAGCCAAGGCTTGTGTTCATTGATGTGTGCGTACTTTCCACGCTTCCCAAAAAGGAATTGAGGAGCGGGATGGCTGAAGTCATCAAGCATGCGGTCATAGGCGATGCAAAGATGTTCTCGCTTCTTGAGCAGGAGATAGAGAGGGTGTATGCCCTTGATATGGCCTGCATCGGGAAGCTTGTGAAGAGGAACTGCGCAATCAAGGCACGGATTGTTGAGCAGGATGAGAGGGAATGCAACCTTCGCAAGATTGCCAATTACGGGCATACCATTGGCCATGCCCTTGAATCGCTTACCGCCTATAGGCGCTACTCGCATGGCGAGGCCATCGCCATCGGGATGGCGGCTGAAGCGCTTATCGCTGAGAAGCAGGGTGTGCTTTCTGCTAAAGACAGGCAGAGGCAGAATGCACTGCTGAGGAGGGCGGGATTTGACCTTGCGTTCCCGAAAGACATTGCTATCAGGGAGGTGCTTGCGGAAATCAGGAAGGATAAGAAAGCGATAGATAAAGCCGCACGCTTTGCGCTTCCTGCAGGGATTGGAATGATGCATCAGGTGAAAGGAAGGTTTGGCATTGCTGTTGATGAAAGGATTGTCAGGAGTGCTCTTGAGGAATCACGATGATATGCGTACCCATAGCTTGCGCTACAAATGACGAAATAGTCCGGGAGGCCCAGGCTGCTATGCATGCTGACGTCATAGAATTGCGCATTGATTCTCTTAGAGAGGAGCCTGACCTGACCTATCTTCTGGCATCTATAACAAAGCCTGTCATCGTAACAAACAGGGTGGAGAGTGAAGGAGGAAAGGCGAGGAAGTCTGATGCCAGGATTGCTGTCCTGTGCGAAGCCTGCTCTCTGGGGGCTGCCTATGTTGACATTGAGTATGCTTCAGGAGCCATCCTCCTTGATAACGTGCTGAAAGCAAAGGGACAGACCAAGGTGATAGTGTCCCATCATGATTTCTCAGGAGTTCCTGATGGGCTGGAAAGGCTGTATGAGCGGATGAAAATTACCAGAGCTGATGTCCTGAAGATTGCCGTAACTGCTAGGACAATTACGGATAATCTTGCGGTGTTTGCGCTGCTGAAGAGGGCGACAAAAGAGGGGATTGACCTTATTGCTTTATGCATGGGAGCGCACGGAGAGATATCACGCATCTTAGGGCCTATGTTTGGCTCGTACCTGACGTTTGGCTCTCTTGACTCAGGAAAGGAGACAGCGCCTGGGCAGATACCCTCTCAGGAGCTTTCCGAGGTGTACAGAGTAACGGCCCTTGGCCATTCAACAAAAATATATGGGCTTGTGGGGAATCCCGTTGACAAGAGCAAAGGGTATCTTCTGCATAACAAGGCGTTTGCTGCTGCTGGCGTGAATGCGGTATATGCCCCTTTCCTTGTTGATGACCTGAAAGGATTTGTTCAGGGCTTTCGCGACACCATTTCTGGGTTCTCGGTGACCATGCCGCATAAGGAATCTATCATCCCGCTGCTTGATGTGGTTAGTGATGATGCCAAAGCCATAGGTTCTGTCAACACCGTCATCGTTGAGGATGGGAAGCTGATAGGCTCAAACACCGACGGCAAGGGAGCAGTTGATGCCCTCAGGGAAGTGTGTGAGGTTTCTGGCGGGGCTGCTGTCGTTGTTGGGACAGGGGGAGCAGCAAAGGCAATAGCCCATCAGCTGCATAGGGAGGGATGCAGGGTTATTGTTGCTGGAAGGAACAGTGAGAAGGCGCGGGCAATCGCTGCACGCACCAGTGGAGTGAGCATTCCACTTGGCAAGATACGTGATACCTCCTTTGACATCCTGGTAAATGCGACTCCTATAGGAATGGCCCCGAATACCGAGGTGCTTCCAGTTTCAAAGTCCATACTTTCGGGAAAGGTTGTGCTTGATGCCGTATATAATCCCCCTGAAACGCTGCTTTTGCGGGAAGCAAAGAAGCTTGGCTGCAAAACAATTAGCGGAGTTGATATGTTCGTCAATCAGGCTGCGCTGCAATATTCACTGTGGACCGGAAAGGCGGCTGATATGGAATTGATGAAGGGGGCAGTGCTTGAGTCTTTGCTACCATGAAAACAAAAGCCATCAAACCCGCCAAGAATATCAATGCTGAAGTGGCCATCCCAGGCTCAAAGAGCTTTATGAATCGGGCGCTCATCTGTGCTGCGCTTGCCCCTGGAACGACACGGCTTCAGCAGGCATCGTTCTGCGAGGATACAGCATATATGATGGAGGCACTCAGGCAATTTGGCGTTGGGATTGAGCGGGACGGAACAGACGCCTTGGTGAGCGGAACAGGCGGAGCGCTTTCTGCTCCAGGGGAGGATGTCTATGTAGGCGCGGCCGGGACCACCCTGCGCTTTCTTACCACGCTTGCCGCGCTTGCAAAAGGAAAGACGACACTGACGGGAAACAAAAGGATGCAGGAGCGGCCGATTGCGGACCTCCTCATGGGGCTCTCGCAGCTTGGGGTGAAGGCAAAGCCATTGAAGGGTAATGGATGCCCTCCGGTGGTGGTTGAAGGAAAAGGGCTCAGGGGAGGAAAAATCAGGATTCATGGCGAAAAGAGCAGTCAATATCTAACGTCGCTTCTTCTTTGTGCGCCGTATGCTGCTGGCGAAATCACCATCGAGATAGAGGGAGAGCTTACCTCAAAGCCGTACGTTACGATGACTCTCTCGGTGATGTCGGAGTTTGGCGTTCAGGCAGTGAATTATTCCTATCGGCGTTTTGTCGTGAGGCCAGGGCGCTATGAGGCACGCAATTATCTTATTGAAGCAGATGCGTCCGGCTCCTCTTACTTCCTCGCCGCAGCAGCCGTGACTGGCGGGACTGTCCGTGTCATGGGGCTGAGGCCTGATTCGCTGCAGGGAGACGTGGGGTTTTCAGAGCTTCTGCTGAGGATGGGATGCAGGGTGACCAATGGCACAGAGTTCATTGAGGTCACAGGCGGGAACCTGAAAGGCATCGCCGCTGACATGAATTCCATGCCTGATGCCGTCATGACTCTTGCTGTCGTTGCCTGTTTTGCCACGGGGCAGACTGCCATCACCGGGATAGGAAACCTGAAGATTAAGGAGACAGACAGGATTGCTGCCACGGCTGCTGAGCTCCGCAAGCTTGGCGCTGCTGTTGTAACTACTGGGGATTCTATGACTATTACTCCTCCTGCGTCGGTTTCCGGCGCGAGGATAGCTACGTATGATGACCACAGGATGGCAATGGCTTTTGCAGTTGCAGGGCTTGCTGCAAAGGGAATGGTGATTGAAAATCCTGATGTTGTGGGAAAATCGTTTCCCGAATACTGGGAGCTTTTGGAGAAGCTGCGATGAATGTCGTTTTGATTGGATATAGGGGAACGGGAAAGACTGCTGCGGGGAGAATCCTTGCTAAGAGGCTGTCGAAGGGTTTTGCCGATACCGATGAGATTGTTGTCGAGAGGGCAGGCAAGAGCATCCCGGATATTTTTGCAGATGCGGGGGAGGAAGGATTCAGAAAGCTTGAGGAGGAGGCAGTTGCTGAGGCGTGCAGCATGAAAGAGGTGGTGATCGCTACCGGAGGAGGGGCGGTACTGTCAAAGAAGAACATAGCAAACCTTAAAAACGGCTCTTTGGTGTTCTGGCTGCATGCGACACCTGAGGCTATCCACAATCGGATAGCAGGGGATACCAACAGGCCGAATCTCACAGAGAACGGAGGCATGGCCGAGATTGAAGAGGTGCTCGTGAAGAGGGAAGGGCTGTATGCGGGCTGTGCTGATGCGGTGATTGACAGTGACATGGAGTTGCTGCCAATGGTTGACAGCATCATTGCTGCGTATAACCGTTTAGCGGGGAAAAAACATGGCAAGTAACTCGTTTGGCAGGCATTTCACCATCACGACGTTTGGCGAGAGCCACGGAACAGCCATAGGCGTGGTTGTTGATGGCGTCCCGCCAGGGATTGCCGTGAGCACTGCTGACATCCAAAAGGAACTTGACCGAAGAAAGCCAGGGCAGAGCGCCGTGACGACGCAACGCAAGGAAGACGATGCTGCTGAGGTGCTTTCAGGCATATTTGAAGGGAAGACTACTGGCGCGCCGATTGCTATCATAGTGTACAACAGGAACCAGCAGCCAAAAGATTACAGCAACCTCAAGGACGTCTTTCGGCCAGGTCATGCTGATTTCACTTTCCAGCAGAAGTATGGGCTGCGCGATTATCGTGGAGGAGGAAGGCAGTCAGGAAGGGAGACCTTAGCACGGGTTGCTGCAGGGGCTATAGCAAAAAGGCTGCTCGCTCAGGAAGGGGTGTCCATCACTGGATTTGTGCGCTCAGTTGCTGGCATCACTGCCAATACCATTGACTATGGCCAGATAGAGAAGAATCCCGTGCGGTGCCCTGACAAGGTTGCAGCAAAGGGGATGGAAAAGGCAATCCTTGCAGCAAAAGAGGATGGAGATTCCCTTGGGGGGGTTGTTGAGATCATTGCAGAGGGAGTTCCTGCAGGGATAGGTGACCCTATCTTTGCAAAGCTTGATGCATTGCTTTCGTATGGGCTGATGACGATTGGTGCAGTGAAGGGCGTTGAAATAGGAGCAGGATTTTCTGCAGCTAAGATGAGGGGCTCAGCATCGAATGATGCCTTTGTTAAAAAAAAAGGGAAGATTGTCACGGCAACGAATCACGCAGGAGGCATTTCAGGAGGCATCGCAAATGGCATGCCGATAGTTGCGCGCATTGCGGTGAAGCCACCATCATCCATTGCAAAAGAGCAGCAGACTGTGGACAGCAAGGGCGCAAAGAAGACGCTCTTCGTAAAAGGAAGGCATGATCCCTGCTTATGCCCAAGGGTGGTTCCGGTAGCTGAAGCAATGGTTGCATTGGTCATAGCCGATGCGCTCCTTGCGCAGCGGATGGTCAGGCATTGAGCGTTGGCGGGAGATATGGCAGAGAAAAAGCCGAGCATCGGCATCATTGGGGGGACAGGGAAAACAGGGGGATGGTTTGCACGGTTCTTTGAGAAGGCTGGCTATACTGTCAAGGTCGCATCACGAAGCACAAGCCTTACGCCAAAAGAGGTTGCCTCTGCTTCTGATGTTGTCATCATCTCTGTTCCGATAGCGGATACCGTTCCCGTCATCACTGAGCTTGGTCCGCTTGTCAAGAAGGGCGGGCTGCTGATGGATCTGACCTCCATCAAGAAGGAGCCTGTTGCTGCAATGCTCTCCTGTGCAAAGAGCGAAGTGATAGGGTGCCATCCCATGTTTGGCCCAGGCGTCTCCTCTATGAAGGGCCAGGCCGTGATTGTGTGCTCCGCACGCTCCAAAAAATGGAAGGCATGGCTTGTGAAGCTCTTGAAGGATGCAGGAGCAAACCTGCAGGAAGCAACGCCTGAGGAGCATGACAGGATGATGGCAGTGATTCAGGGAATGATGCATTTCTCATCTATAGCCTTTTGCCATGCCCTCAAAGAGCTTGATGTTAACATCAACGAGGCGATGAGATTCACCAGCCCCGTGTTCCAGCTGAGCCTCTACATGAACGGCAGGATACTGAACCAGGATCCAAAGCTGTATGCGGACATTGAGCTGCTGAACCCTTTCGTGAAGGAATCTGTTGAGGCGTACATGAACTCGGTGTCCAGGCTTTCCGGCATCATAGAAAGCAAGGACGAGCAGGCATTTTTGCAGTACTTTGGCGCTGCTGCAAAGCACCTTGGAAATTTCAGGATAAAGGCAGAGCAGGAAAGCGACCATCTGATTGAGCAGATGAATGGAAGGGGAAGATGAATGTAGCGACCTTAGGCCCAAAGGGAACATTCTCTCATGAGGCAGTGCTTGCCTATGACAAGGATGCTGCTATCTCATTTGAGCGCACGATATGGGACGTATTTGATGCTGTTGACCAGAACAAGGCAGAGGTTGGTATCGTGCCTCTTGAGAATTCACTTTCCGGCTCTGTAGGCATAACTGTTGATGCGCTGATGCGGTTTCATCTGCATATTATCAAGGAGGTCGTCATTCCTATAAAGCACAACCTTGCAGTGGAAGGTGAAGAGAGCAATGAAGAAATCACGGGAGTATATACCCATCCCATCACCTATGCGCAGAGCTATCTTTACCTTCACAGGCATTACCCTAACGTTGCGGTCATCGAGACGACATCAAACGGCGATTCCGCAGTGAGGCTGAAGCGCTCATGCAGGAAGGACAGGGCAGCCATCGTCCCCCAGCTTGCTGCTGAGCTCTATGGGCTTACCATCATCAGGAGAAACATCCAGGACAATAAGGTGAACATGACCAAGTTCATCGTTGTCGCAAAGGAAGAAGTTGCACGGACAGGGAATGACAGGACGTCTATTGCCATCTATCCTCAAGCAGATAAGCCAGGGCTCCTCTATAATCTCTTAGGCGAGTTTGCCAGGCGCAAGATCAACCTGACCAAAATTGAATCTGTGCCCTCAAAGGGGAAGCTTGGCGACTATATATTCTACATCGAGTTCCAGGGGCATAAGGATGAGCAAAATGTGGCGTCTGCACTGAAGACGATTGAGCAGCATTTCTTCATGAAGATCCTTGGCTCGTATCCGAGGAGCTATTAGACAATGGTGAAGGAAAGGGAAGGCAATATGCAGGGCAAGAAGGGGGATTCTGCGCTTAGCCCGCAGGAGATTGCAGAAAGCCTGCATCCCCTTGAGCGGGCTGTGCTGCCGCACGTGAGGGAGTCATCCCCTTTCCAGTCTCTTGTTGCTGATTCACAGAAGCAGGAGATTGAAGTCATGCGCGCGTTGCAATGGCTTGCCAACAAGGGGCTGATAGAGCTTTCGGAATTGTCTGCCTTTTTTGTTGCGCTTGGCGCCAACGGAGCGGCGTACAAGGCATCTGGGCTTCCTGAGAAGCGCTTTTTGCAAGTGCTTGCTGACACGCCGCTTAGCGTTGATGTTGTTGCCAGAAGGGCAAGCCTTGAGAAGCAGGAAGCGTCTGCCTGCCTTGGGCTCCTGAGGGGAAAAGCTGCAATTGAGATTACCAAGGAAAAGGACCTTACGGTTACTATCACTGATGCAGGAAAAAGGCTTCGCGAGAAGGAGTCGCTTGAGGAGAAGTTCCTTGCCAAAAAGTTTCCTGTCAATACGTCAACCCTTGCCCCAGAGGAGCGGTTTGCTCTTGAGTCCCTGAAGAGGCGAAAGGATATCGTCTCGGTTGTTGAGCGAAAGGAGCGCCGCGCTACAATCACGGCCCTTGGAAAGAAAGTGCAGGCAGTGAAGGTATCTTCCGATACTTTGGATGCACTTACGCATGGTATGCTTACTGACGGCTCATGGAAAGGGAAATCGTTTCGCAGGTATGACGTTGCCGTCAACGTTCCTGCAATTGCTGGAGGGAAGCGGCATTTTGTTAGGCAAGCAATCTCGTATGCCAAGAGGGTATGGCTTGACATGGGCTTTTCTGAGATGGAAGGGCCCTTGATCAATACCAGCTTTTGGAATTTTGATGCCCTTTTCACCGCACAGGACCACCCTGTTCGTGAGATGCAGGACACCTTCTTTGTGAAGAAGCCTGCATCTGGCTCATTGCCTTCCAAGAAGCTGGTTGATGCCGTTTCCTGCATCCATGAGTCGGGAAAAGGCGCCAGAAGCTCAGGCTGGGGAGGGAAGTGGTCAGCTGATGAAGCTAAGAAAAACGTGCTGCGAACGCACACTACAGTCCTTTCCGCAAGAACACTTGCCTGCCTGAAAAAAACACAGATGCCCGCTAAATTCTTTGCCGTTGGAAAGTGCTTTCGCAATGAGGCGCTGGACTGGTCGCACCTGTTTGAGTTCAACCAGACCGAGGGGATTGTTGTTGATCCTGATGCTGACTTCTCGCATCTGCTTGGATACCTAAGGGAATTTTTTACAAAGATGGGGTTTCCTCAGATACGGGTGCGTCCCGCATATTTTCCTTATACCTCCAACAGCATCGAATTGGACGTGTTTCACCCTTATCACAAGAAATGGATTGAATTCGGAGGCGCTGGGATTTTCAGGCCTGAGGTAGTCATCCCCCTGCTTGGCGAAGACATCCCTGTGCTTGCGTGGGGCCCTGGATTTGATAGGATAATCCTTGATTATTATGGAATTACTGACATCCGTGACCTGTACAGGAATGACCTGAAGCAGTTGAGAGAGATGAAAATGTGGATGCGATGAGCAATGCCAACCATAACGTTGAACAGAAAGGTGTTTGAGAATCTTGTGGGCAGGAGACTGCCTGATGAGAAGCTGAAGGACCGCATTTCAATGCTCGGGACCGATATTGAGAGCGTCTCTGAGAGGGAGATTGTTGTTGAGGTGTTCCCAAACAGGCCTGACATGCTGTCTGAACAGGGATTTGCCAGAGCATTTTCCTCATTTATTGGTGAAAAGAGCGGGCTTCGCCCCTATACCGCCAAGAAGTCAGATTATGAAGTAATTATTGAGAAGGGCGTTGATGCTGTCAGGCCATGGACCGCATGTGCGGTGGTGAAAGGGATATCCTTTGACGGCGAGAAGATAAAGGAAGTCATTCAGATTCAGGAGAAGCTGCACGTGACCTATGGCAGGAACAGGAAAAAGGTCGCTATAGGAGTGTATCCACTTGAGAAGATTGCGTTTCCTGTCCGCTTTGTGGGGGAGGATCCTAAGAAGGTCTCGTTTCAGCCGCTGGAGTTCCCTAAGGAGATTACCGGGCTGCAGGTATTGAGCCAACACCCTGCGGGAAGGGAATATGGTCATTTGCTTGAAGGGAAGGACAGGTTCCCGTTCTTTATTGACAGTGCTGGCAAGGTGCTGTCAATGCCTCCCATCATCAACTCGCACGACGTGGGAAAAATCACCGAGTCTAGCAGTGAGGTGTTCATAGAGTGCTCGGGATTTGACTATGATGTCCTGCATCGGTGCCTGTGCATAATAGTGACCGCGCTTGCTGACATGGGAGGCGAGATATATTCCGTCGCGGTGAAAAAGGATGGAAAGGCGCTGCTTAGCCCTGACCTTTCGCCCCATAAGCATGCCATCGCCCTTGATGCGGTGAACAAGCGGCTGGGATTGTCGCTAAAGGAAACTGAACTGAAAAAGCATCTTGCTGCAATGGGAATAGGATACGAGAAAGGGCACGCCTTGGTTCCGTGCTATCGTGCTGATGTTTTACATGAGGTTGACCTTATCGAGGCGGTTGCCATTGCGTATGGGTATGACAAATTTGAGGAAAACATCCCGAGTGTCGCAACCATCGCATCTGAATCTCCTTTTGCGGTGTTTGTGGCAAGGATTGCTAACATTTTGGTAGGGCTTGGATTGCTGGAGGTGATGACGTATCATCTTGCAAGCGTTGGGATGCAGCAGGAGAAGATGTGCTCTGATATTCCCCTGGTTGCGCTAGCTAATGCTGAATCCTTAGAGTACAACACCTGCAGGGCTTGGATGATCCCCTGCTTACTAGATGTATTACAGAAGAACAAGCTGCATGAGTATCCGCAACACATCTTCGACTGCGGGACGTGCTTCATGCCTGCTAAAAAATCAGAGGATTCTGATACAGGAGTCGTTGAGCATGACAGGCTGGCTGTTGCTTTGTGCTCTGAAAATGCCGACTATACCGCTATCCGCCAGGTATTAGATTATGTGTTGAGGACTATTGGAGTGGGATATGCTATCAGGCCTGTTGAGCACCCCTCCTTCATTGCTGGCCGTGTTGGAAGGGTAACGGTAGCTGGGAAGGACGTAGCATATATAGGTGAGATACATCCAGAGGTTCTTGCTCATTTTGAATTGAAGTTTCCTGTTGCTGCCTTTGAGTTGAATATGAGTACCCTTTTTGGAGACGTAATACTTCACTATCCTGAAGCTATTTTCTCATCTCTATTTTCCATCACCTAAAAACATAAATAGGCGGTAG
>Ga0208373_1004721_pt1 | contig 11966 bp, 11 predicted proteins | sample RifOxyC2_FD_184036 | JGI IMG/M metagenome (GOLD analysis project Ga0208373, IMG submission 184036) | Soil microbial communities from Rifle, Colorado - Rifle Oxygen_injection C2 (SPAdes) | ecosystem: Environmental > Terrestrial > Deep subsurface > Rock core/Sediment | place: Rifle, Colorado... | reverse complement strand
ATCGTGGATAGTCAGGGGAACGACCTGCGAAATATCACCCTGGGCAATATGCTTGAAACCATCCAGGATTCCCAATACCTTCCAGCCGTGGTTGATTGACTCGATGGTGGCCGCGCTGATAACGCCATTGATGCCCGGCGCCGGTCCGCCACTGGCCAGGATGCCTACATATTTGGTATCAGACATATTTTTATCTTACTCCAATTATTTATAATTGTCAACAAGAAACATACCAAGAAACTAAAGAACGAAAGGACTAAAGAACTAAAAGCTTCATGTTCTTTAGTTTTTCAGTTCTTCCGTTCTTCAGTGCGTGCTGTTCATCTCGCCAGCACCAACACATACACGCCCTTGGCTCCGGATTTCTTGAGGGTGCGGCTAATTTCCGAAGCCGTGGTGCCGGTTGTCAGGACATCGTCTATCAACAGGATATTCTTTCCGTTTATAACTTTAGGGTTAGTTACCTCAAAAGCATCAATCAGGTTTTTCTTGCGGTTGACTGAATCCAACCCGGCCTGGTCCGGCGTGGGCCGGGTCTTTATTAAATTATCTATCTCCAGCCGAATCCCAGTGGCCTGGCTCAGCCGTTCAGCCAGAAGTTGTGACTGGTTGAATCCCCGCTCCTTGAGTTTACCTCGATACAGCGGCGCCGGCATAATCATATCTATCTGCGGTAATAGTTGGGTCACACCCTGCCAGCGGGCAATCAACAAGCCGGATAACTCGTCCAACAATACCCGCTCTTTGGCGTATTTGAATTTATGGATGGCTTCACGGATGACGCCGTCATAACCGGCCACGGCAATGGCCCTGGCAAATCTGGGTGGATGGGCATGGCATTCCTGACAGAGCGTATCTGGCTGGACATACGGACCCAGGTCCAGGCCGCATCTGGGACAGGACGTATCCTGATTGATAAAGGTAATCTTGGTCGTGCAGTCCGGGCACAGCGCCCGGCGGTCTGTGTGATTAAGAGAACTGTTGCACACCAGACAATAGCGCGGATAAATCAGGTCAAGAATAGCGGTTAAGACCTTCATACCATCAATTATACAAAATAATAATATTTTCCCCATTTTTATTGACTGTTATCCGTCTATATGTATGGTGGTGCATATTGATATGGGTAAAGACAAGATTATTAACGTAGCTGTCAACATCAAGCCCCGCTCCAAGGTCTGGCTGGACAAGGGAGGCGAATACGCCTTCGGCGGCGGCATCGCCGCCATACTCTCGGCCATCCGGAAAACCGGCTCCATCAAAGAGGCCTCACTGGCATTAAACGAATCATACCGCTATGTCTGGGGCCGAATTCAGAAGGCGGAAGAAATACTGGGCGTGAAGCTGATTGAGACAACCGTGGGCGGCCAGGGCAGGCAACGCGCCCAGCTGACCGAATTCGCGCACCGTATCCTAGACCCCTACCTGAAATTTGAATCAACTACCCGTAAGCAGATTGACCGCGCCTTTAACCAGATGATGAAAACAATCAATAGAGAAAGGAAACTGAAATGATGAACAGACGCGCCATAAGCATCGCCGCATTATTGGGACTGTCGCTCTTAACCGCAACCGTAATTAGGGCCGAGGATGAATTCAAGCCCAAGATGGATTTCAAGGGCTCGCGCATCGCCGCCGGCTATCTTGATGCCGAACCTGACGCCGCTTCCTATTCAGACAGCACCTTTGGCGTGCCCGAGGTAAAATTCCGCTTAAACTACCAGGTAGCTCCAGACGCCAAGATGACATTCAGGGCTAATCTGAACAACGGTACTTTTTCCGACGTGGATTATGCCTATCTTGATTATTCCAATGCTTTAGCCAAATTGATTCCCTCGCTCAAAGGCAGCGCCTTCAATCCCAATATCCGGCTGGGGAAAATCAAACTGGATATCGGAGAGGAAACCTGGGGCAATAATATGGTAGAAGCCGCCACGATTAACCCCTCTTCAACCAATACCGGCGCCTATGACGAAGCCATCCAGTTGTTCCAGTCACTGCCCAAGGAAAAACTGGGCATCCCGGTCAAATGGTCGCTCAGCGTCAGCAACGGCAATAGCATCTCAGGCGCGGACAACAAAAATGACAAGGCGTTTTGTATGAAACTTGGCGCAAACCCCATCAAAGAATTATATGTCTCAGCCAGTTACTATAATTCAGGTGAATTAGGCACCGGAGCAGCGGCCATGAGCTATGCCGGACTGACCGCCCGCCCGACCAATTCCACAGAGTGGCGCCGGATTATCACCGAAATAGACCTGCGCTATGACATCCAGCCCGGCAAGGAAAACCGCTTAGAGCCGACCGGACCTGCTTTCTCGGATAGCAAGGCATTCTTCCGCGTTGCCTACGGCCAATTTAAAGACGATGGCAAAGACACGGTTGCGCCGATTCTGACCGTGACCGACCGCGAAGGCACCTACTATTTTATAGACGCCACCTATAATGCCACGGATAAAATCTATGTAGCCGGAAGATACAGTCAGGTCGGGTTTAATAAGGACACCCTTCTGGCTTCATTAAATAAGGTTACCTGCAACCAATTCACCCGGATTACCACTGATATCGGATACCGGATGTCTGATAACACCCATATCAAGGCCGAATACATGACCAACTCCGAAGATGTGGCCGCGGGCGTAACCGAACCGGGAAATAACCAATATTCGGTAATATTAGCTGTTAAATTTTAGTGTAATATTTTAGAAAGGAATGGATTATGAGAACCAAGTTATGGATTTTAGTATTACTTTTGCTGCCCTGCCTGGCGCTGGGTTTCTTTACCGGCTGCCCATCAAAGGAATCAACCTCAATACCCGCCAACACCGCTACCCCTCCACCGGTCCCGGCTCCGGCAAACCCAGACGTAATTCTGGCCACCACCACCAGTGTGCAGGATACCGGACTACTGGATATCCTGACTGATATGTTCAAGAAGCAAACCGGCTACAATATCAAGGCCATTGCCGTCGGCTCAGGCGAGGCCATGGCTATGGGTAAACGCGGCGATGCCGATGTGCTGCTGGTCCACTCGCCCAAGGACGAAGAGTCATTCATGAAAGATGGATTCGGCAAAAGCCGTGAACTTATCATGACCAATTACTTCAATCTGGTCGGTCCGGACGAAGACCCGGCCGGATGCGCCGGCTCAGCCTCGGCCAAAGAGGCATTCGCTAAAATAGCCGATAAGCAGGCGGTCTTCGTCTCCCGCGCTGACAATTCCGGCACGCATAAGAAAGAACTGAGCATCTGGAAAAGCGCCAATATCACACCAACATGGGAATCATATATCAAGGCAAATAACGGTATGGGCATTGTCCTGCAGATTGCCAATGATAAAAGGGGCTATACCCTGACCGACCGGGGTACCTATCTGGCGTTTTCCGCCAAAGGCGGATCCGCCTCCGGCGGAAAGTCAAAACTATCGCTCAAGGAGATGACCGGACAAGACCAGGCGTTATTAAACCAGTATTCGGTCATCGTACTGAATCCGACTAAGTTCCCCAAGATAAACCTGTCCGGCGCCGAGGCCTGGGCTAAATTCCTGCTGGAGCCCAGCACCCAGAAGATTATCGGCGAATACGGCAAGGATAAATACGGCGAGGCGCTGTTTTATCCGGTTGTTAAATAAAATATATCGCCACTGAGCGCCATTAGGGCGCCATGGCGCTGCGGCGCCAGAAGGCACCCCGCCCGCAGGCGAGGCTCGCCAAAGGCGGCAAGACACGAAGGAATAAAATACCCCTCACTTGATGGGAGGGGCAAGGAGAGGGTGAGTATAAGACAAATTCCCCCTCACCCTACCCTCTCCCACAAGGGGAGAGGGAATAGGATAAATTCTTCTTAGTGCCTTAGTGTCTTTGTGGCAAGAAATTAGTATGAACGAACTATTTAACATCACCAAAACCTCTTTGCAGGTCTCAGGGATATCGCTGGTCATAGCCGGAGGTATCGGCATCCCGGCCGGAGTAATCATCGGACTATCCGCATTCCGTGGCAAGAAATGGCTGATTGCCTTAGTCAATACCGGCATGGGCCTGCCGCCGGTATTAGTCGGTCTGGTGGTGGCGATGCTCTTATGGCGCAGCGGACCGCTGGGATTCATGGGACTGCTTTATTCCAAGACCGCCATGGTCATTGCCCAGACCATCATTGCCCTTCCGATGATTACGGCATTCACCATTGCCGGCATCCAGAAGATAGACCCGGGGCTCATCCGCCAGACCGTATCTCTGGGCGCCACCCGGCTCCAGTTCTTCCGTATCATCATCCAGGAAGCCCGGCTGACCATCTTGGTAGCCTTGATGGCCGGATTCGGCAGTATCATCTCCGAGGTCGGCGCGGTCATGATGGTGGGCGGGAATATCCGGGGCGAGACCACGGTCCTAACTACCGGAATACTCCAGTCCACCCGGATGGGATTATTCAATGAAGCCCTGCTGATGGGCGGCGTGTTGTTGGCGATTAGTTTTGTGGTTAACCTGGCGCTGACATTAATACAACAGAAAAGAATAAACTAACAGAAATATTAAACACGAATATCACGAATAAATACGAATGGCACGAATAAATTCATTCGTGTGATTTGTCCAATTCGTGTGATTCGTGTTCTGAAATTATGGCATTACTGACTATTAATAATTTATCTTTTTCGTATCAAGAAGGAAGTGATTTTACCCTCTCCATCCCCCACTTTGAACTGAACCAGGGCGAGCGGGTGGCGCTTATCGGCCCTAATGGCGCGGGCAAGACCACCCTGCTCCAGTTAATCGCCCTATTGCAAAAGCCGAGCAAAGGAACCATTCTATTTAATAGTAAGGAAATCAAAAGCCGAGCCGAGGTGATTGACTATCACCGCCAGACCGCCTTTGTGCCCCAGAGACCGGTGATGTATAATCGTTCGGTTATAGATAATGTAGCCATTGGCTTGAAGATTCGCAATATCAGCCCGTCTGAAATATCCGACCGGGTTGAGTCAATACTCAAGGCCATGAAGATAGCCCATCTGTCTGCTCGTAATGCCCTGAGTATTTCCGGGGGCGAGGCCCGCCGGGTAATGCTGGCCCGGGCACTGGTGCTCAACCCCAAAATCCTGTTCCTGGACGAGCCCTTTGCGGATTTGGACGAGCCGGTCCGGCGCTCTATAATAGAAGACACCCTGCCGATATTGAGCTCAACCGGTTGCGCTACTATATTCGTCACGCATAATCAGGACGAAACCTACCAACTGGCCAACAGATTTATGGTGCTGATAAAAGGCCAGATTATCCAGTCCGGCACGGCCTATGAGATATTCGGCAACCCGTCCACCAAGGAGGTGGCGGAATTCATCGGCATCAGAAATATTATTCCGGCTGAAGTAGTTGGTGAAAATGAAGGTATGTTCCAACTACTGCTTAAAACAGGAATCCATCTCTGGTATTCTCCGACAGATGCCGGAGCAGGCCAGCAAAAGGGCAATAAGGTTCTATGCTGTATCCCACCTGAATCTATTACCGTAGCAATAGACTCACCGCAATTACATAGCAGCGCCCGCAATGCACTTCAGGGCATTATCAAGAAGGTCATACCCTCAAGGTATCTGGTCTGGCTGGAAATCGATGCCAATGGCGTGTCGCTGACCGCCTCAGTCACTCATCAATCAGTCAAAGAACTCGGATTAGCAGTTGGCAAACCAGTCAGCGTCCTGCTCAAGGCCACGGCCATACAGTTACTGCCACTTACGTAAGTTAGTGGCAGTTATCCCGATGAACCCGAAGGGACCGCGTATAGCGAACATCGGGGTTACTAAGGAAATAATCAGCAAGACCTCTTCTTAATCTCCGCCAGCAGTTTGTCCGGAATGGGCCGACAAGCGCAGTTCTTGGAGTGCGCCAGATGCCACTTGATTCTCTGTTCCACCGAGGCATTAACCGGCATCTTGTGCTTGAGATGCCACGGCTTATTTATCTTCATAACAAAAAGTTATGATTACCTTATCTTTACAATGCCCGAATAAACCGCTATGCCAAGCGTCACCGTGCCGGTTCCGTCTAACTTGACTGATTTCAGAGTGGCGCTGTTGGAATCCAGGTCATAGTCCGCGCCGGATGAATAAACCACCCGGTCCGAATTCGGGCTAAGCTCCCAATAATTCGTGCCTTCCATTATCAGGGATGACGAGCCGCCGGCTATCGGAACGCGCTTTATCCGCATCAGATTGGGCGCGTAATCAAAATCCGCGCCATAAACCACCTGGGTGGAATCATTGGTAATGGCGGCCTCGTGCAGGTATACGGCAGACCCGATTTTCACCGGCGTTGTGCCGGCTATGGGAATACTATAGACATCAGCATTAGGAGCATTGAAATCCTTCAGATAGACCACCCGGGATGAATCGCGGGATACGTCAGCGAACATCATTGATACGCCGGTATCCAAGGTGGCGCTAACCAGGGTTGCCAGATTTATCACGTTCATCGTAAAGGTACTGCTGACGGCCTCGTAATTATTCAAATAAACCAGCTTGGACAAATCGCGGGTCGGACGGAAACTAAACACATCCTGGGCCAGGGTCACCGGCGCGCCGCCGGTAATGGACACGGCCTTCAAGGTGCTGGAAACCGTATCATCTATGTAATAAACCTTATTGGAATCGTATGACACCTGATAAGTGTATGAAACATTTGCAGCCAAAAAAGTCGGACTGCCGCCGGCCAGTGATTTTACATTCATGTCACCGGTCAAGGAGACATAGACCACCCGGGTGGAATCCGGGGTTAGCCTGAAGCTGGAAACGCCGGAAGCAACAATGGCTGAAACCGTCCCGCCGGCCATGGGCACCACATTCAAGGAATTATCGCTGCTCTTGGAAAAGACCAGCTTGGAGGAATCACCCGTAATCTCCCACATATAATTGGGCACGTTGGCCAAAAGCGTTGCCGCTCCGCCGCCGGATGGAACCGACTGATAATTATAGGTACTGCCGCCCGCATCTTCTATGTACAGAGCTTTGGCCCCGTCCGGCGTGGCGTCATACTCAATAATATCCGTGGCCAAGGTTCGGCTTATCCCGCCGCTGATGGAAATAACGTTCAAATCCGAATGACCGGTCGAGGTAATATAATTAGTCAGGAAAAAGACCTTGGCGACTGCCGTACTTTCGCTGCTGCCGGATGACGAAGAACTGCTGCCGCCGCAGGCGCCGCCGTAACCCACAGCCATTATCCCGGTCAATAATACAAGGCCTCCGATAATAGCCAATCTTTTTCTTAACATACTCTGTCCTTTCTCTGGTTCCTATTACCTTCTTTAGTTATATTCTTAAATAGTATAAAGAATATTTACAACACCGTCAAGGTGCAAAAAATAGGGTAAGAATGGGTATCAAACATACCCATTCCAGACCCGGCCCATCAAGCAGAAGATATAACATTATTATGCCGGAATCCAAGAAAAATCTGGCAAAATCAGCCCATGCTCAGCCGCTTATATTCGACACAGCTATTAAACAGTTCAGCGTCAAGCATACCTGACCGAAACAAGCAATCTGCCGCTAAACCCAGCTGAATAAATAAATTTTATAATAATATTAATATTTTGCTTGACACATCCGATATATACTGTATAATATAAAGTTGTTTATATTATAAAGTAAGAGGTGCAAAAATGGAACGCGAAGAAATCATCAGGAACATCGATTACATCAAGGAAATAGTCGAATCCTCAAACCGCTACACCAATCTCTCCGGGCTGGCCGGGATCTTCTGCGGCCTCCTGGCCCTGGTTGGCTGCGCGGCAAGTTATTTTCTTCTGGGCTCTTTTAGCCTGACGCCTGATTTAATCCAGGCTAAGTTATCGGCGCTGGGCATTCTCTGGCTGATAGTTTTTACCGGCGCCCTCTCGGTCCAGATTGGACTGACTATCCGCAAAGCGCACATAACAGGCATACAGCCCTGGACCAAACTCTCACGCCAGATAATCTTCGCCCTACTGCCCAGTTTACTGGCCGGCGCGATACTAACAATTTATCTGTTTAAATATAACCAATTCGTCTTCATTCCGGGAATATGGATATTGCTCTATGGCGTGGGCATAGCCGCTTCCGGCATGTTTTCCATCCTGGCGGTGCGCCTGCTGGGCTGGGCATTTATCATTACCAGCCTAATCCCTCTTTTTGTCCGCCCGGAATACGGCCTGATTTTTATGGCGCTGACATTTGGCCTCTACCATATTATCTACGGATTAGCGGTGGCGATAAAATACCGAGGTTAACAATGAAAAAAGAAGAGAACCCGCTTGATTTAAATAAGGTCATCCACGAGAGAATCAGACTGGGCATTATGTCCGCCCTGTCCACCAGGGAAACCATGACCTTTACCGAATTGCGGGAACTGCTCAATACCACGGACGGTAATCTCAGCGTCCACGCCCGGCTATTGGAAGAAAACGGCTATATAAAATCAGACAAGAAATTCGTGGAGCGCAAACCGCTGACCGTGTTCCGGATTACCGCCCCGGGCAAAAGGGAGTTCATGGATTATCTGGCCAAGCTGAAAGGAATCATCAGGCAGTCGTCCTAATCCTAATTATTCATATGATGCTTAAAATGGTAACAAAGTGTTTTAAATGTTCGCGCCTATACCATAAAGTAGCCCCGCACATAACCTCCACGTTGAGATGCCCAAATTTATGGTTATGTGCGGGATTGCCCGCACAATCTAATGATTACGGGACGCTCTCCGCAGAATCTTATAGCAGCTTACGAATAATGTGGGCTAATTTTTTTATCCATATACTTTATAATATAAAGTCCTTTATATGAGTGCCATGAAAATATTCGTTGCTCCGTCTGCCGGCGCCTGCCCGGGCGTTACCAAAGCTTTAAAGGTGGTGGAAGCCGCGTTAAGGCAGTGCCCTGATAATATCTACTGCCTGCACGACATCGTCCATAACCGGCAGGCCATGGGCAGACTGCTCCGGCTGGGCCTGCAAAAGGTTGATTCACTAGGCCGGTTAAAATCCGGCGACAACCTGGTTATCAACACGCACGGCGCCGGGCCTTCCCTTTACCATAATGCCCTGTCTAAAAGGATTAATATCATTGATACCACCTGCGCTAACGTGCGCCGGGTCCAGAAATTAGCCGGAGATTTGGCAAAAGCCGGCTACCGGCTGATGATTACCGGCGAGCCGAACCATCCTGAAGTCAAGGGTATCATCGAATGGTGCGGCCAGCCCCCTATCGTCATCAAGGATATCAATGACCTGTCGCCATTAGATATTAAAGATAATATAAAGATAGCACTCATCAGCCAGACCACCTTTCCCGTAAACCGATTCTTAGCTATTGCCCGGCATCTGAAAAACTGCCATTCATCGCTCAGGATTGACCGGACCATCTGCCCTTCCGCCGAATTACGGCAAAAAGGCGTATCAGAGATAGCCAATAAAGTGGACACCATCTGGGTAATCGGCAGTTCGCACAGCGCCAATACCCAGGCATTATTAGAAATGGCCCAGACATATCATCCGGACAGCCGTTTAATTGAAGACATTACTGAAATAAACACAGACCATCTGTATGGCGTAAACACATTGGGCATTACAGCCGGGGCTTCCACACCGGACTGGGTCATTAACACAGTATTGGAACGAATAAAAGATTTATCTGAAAATCATATTAGATATACTGAATCTATTGAAAAAGGCAGTGGCCTTTGATAATATAGCATTAACAATCTACCAACAAAAAAGGAGGCCGATATGGACGCTCTACCAGAAAAAAAGAATTCTCCGGCAACCCCCGAAACCAATCCCCCGGCGCCAATACCAGGTCCGGAACAACCGGCGGCGGCCATTCCGGCCGAGCCATCCAAACCCAAAAATCAGTGGATAGAGGCATTGATTCCGCAAATTTCCCCGCTCATCCTAATGGGAGTTTTGCTTTTAATAATCTTGTTCGACTACTTCATTTATCAGGGCGCCTCAAGAACCGGAGGACTAGGATTAGGCACACTCTTTCTACTAGCCGGGCTGTTAATCTGGCTGATTGAACGCCCGTCTCTGACCCGCGGGGTTTTGATTTGCGGCGCTCTTTTAATACTCTTCGCCTTAAGAACTATCTGGCAGGCAATCTTCTTTACTGAAGTCATCGCCTTTCTCCTTATCTTTATTTTCACCTGTTCCACAAAGAAATTCCCGCTCCACATCCCGGAACTAATCCATTCCTTCCTCTGGACCTGGCTGAAACTACCTATGGTGCTGATCGGATTCGCCAAAACGCTGATAAACCTGGTCGTAAAATCACGCCTATTCAGTTTTAAAATATTCCGTCTCGGGCTTGCCTGGCTGATTCCGGCCGCCATCGTCCTGGTTTTTATTATCATCTTCGCCCTGGGCAATCTGGTGGTCGGGTCATGGATACACGACGCTTTAACTGCGCTCTGGGATAAGATAGCCCATATCTTCGATTACCTCCCATCCATCGGCCATATCTTCTTCTGGATATTCTCTTTTGTCTTGGCCGTAATATTACTGTTGCCGCAAAAGATGCCGTTCACCATATTTACTCCGCTCTTTGGGGAAGCCGAAACGATGTCAAAGCCGTCTCTTACCCTGCCACTGGTGGATTTCAGGGCCACGGTCGCTCTCAATACACTGATTGCCGTAAACCTGCTCTTCCTGGTTTATAATGGCATAGACATTTATTATCTCTGGATACAAAAGACCCTGCCGGCCGGATTGTCATATTCGGTATACGCGCGCAGCGGCACCTTCTGGCTGACCCTGGCGCTGGCATTAACCAGTTTGGTCCTGGGCATAATATTCATCCGCGACCTGAATTTCCACCGGCGCACGTCGGTTCTTAAAACCCTGGCCTGGGTCTGGGTGGCCCAGAACCTGATTCTGGCCTTGGGCACCTTCCAGCGGCTACTGATTTACGTAAACTATAACGGCCTGACCCGGATGCGGATTGTCGGCGCTTACGGCATTTGCCTGGTGGTCATCGGACTGCTCATTGTCGCATTCAAGATGCAGGGCGTCAGAAGTTTCCTCTGGATGGTCCGCCGTCACATACTCGCCTTTGGACTGGCCCTCTTTGTATTATCCATGACGCCCATGGATTTGCTGGTCGGACGCTATAACACCCATATTATCCTCAACGACAACTATCGTCCGGCCATCCAACTGATTGTCCAGCCCATCACAGCCGAAGGAATCACCGCCTTAATTCCTTTATTGGATTGCAAGGACCAGACCATCAGCGCCGGGGTAGCCGGAATCCTTCTCCGGGAACAGGAAAAATTACAGCAGTTAAAGGATAAAGAACAACGCTGGGCTGATAAGGAACTATCACGTTCCCGCGCCTTGAATGCCATTAAATCTGTCCAACCCAAACTAAAAGCCATTATTCCAGACAACAGATGGAAGGATGCCATAGACGAACTTGACGACTATACCCAGAAGTGGTATTAGCCTGATTACAAAGGAGGATTATATGTTAAAGCGCCTGATGAACTGGCTCAAGCAGGCCCTGCTCGGGGTTCTGGCATTGCTTATCGCGGCCATAATCTGGCTGCCGCTGGTCCATTTCTGCTTCACCGATGATATCAGCCAGTATTTTACTAAAGAAGGAATCGGGCCAAAGACCCGGCTGATAGCCAACCGGCACCTGAAACTCTGGACCGACCCGGCTTTTAAAGCCATTGAAATCAACAAGATGCGGGCCAGCAATGCCGAGTGGGATTTTATGGGCCGTAGTTTCTTGGTCTGGTCGCTGGCTAATATGGGATTACGCGACCCTGAGTTCAAACCAGTGGCTCTGGAAATCATTGACCGGATAACAGATGAAACGATTCTGCTGGAAAAACAGAATGGCACGGGCTTTTTCCTGATGAACTATTTCCGGCCCGACGAATTCATGATAAAACCGGTCCGGAGCCAGTTCCTGGACGGTGAAATCGCCATGATGCTGGCCAGCCGGC
>Ga0208373_1004720_pt1 | contig 11972 bp, 8 predicted proteins | sample RifOxyC2_FD_184036 | JGI IMG/M metagenome (GOLD analysis project Ga0208373, IMG submission 184036) | Soil microbial communities from Rifle, Colorado - Rifle Oxygen_injection C2 (SPAdes) | ecosystem: Environmental > Terrestrial > Deep subsurface > Rock core/Sediment | place: Rifle, Colorado... | reverse complement strand
TCTTTTCTGATGGTGCCGCCTTTTGGCGCAAACTTCTCGGGGTTTTTTCTAAGAAAGATTTCTCTTGGTGCGCATCCCCCCCCAGAAGAGCGCCAAGCGTACCGATGGCTGTAACCGACACGAGCGTTTTCTTCACGGCGTTTCGTATCGTTTCCGGGTTTAACCCGGATTCAACAGGGATGTCCTTGAGATTGCTCAAAAGTTCGGGGAGTTCCTCCGCGAGCTGTTTTACGGCAAGCGCATAGAGGCCACGTTTTTGTTCATCAACGGCAGTTTTTCCAGTTTCAGACATTCTGATTGTCTCAGAAAATTCGGAAAGGGAAAGGCACCTGTCAACTACACGCGCCAGCAATTCCTCTGTTCTTGCCGCTGTTTCCGACCTTGGGTCACCAGTGTGTTCCAGCTTTTGCCTAAAGCGCCTTAGTTTGCTCGCGATATGTGAGGCAGTCCTTGCGATTTCCTTCAAGTTCGTATTGTCCGTTATGAACATTTCACCCGAATCATCGAGCATCAATTCTTTGGAAAGTTTTTTCTTGAGCAATTTCAACCCGCTTTCTTTCGCAACTTTGTGCGGCAGTACCTCCGGCTGATATGGCGGTCCCTGATTTTCAAGACCCTCCTTCATGACATTTTACACAAGCCGATAATCAAGCGTCTTTCTCTCTATATCGGCACCGACCACCTTGAAGCGTACGCTGTCGCCAAGCGCGTATTTTTTCTTTGTCCTCTCGCCGACAACCGCATAACTGCGCTCTCGGAGAACGTAGTAGTCGTCTTTTAAGTCGCGAAGTTTTACCATACCTTCCGTCCGTGTCTCCCTCTCCTCAACGTAGATACCCCATTCGGTCACTCCCGAAATGATGCCCTCAAATTCTCTGCCAATGCGCTCTTTCATATATTCCACCTGTTTCAATTTGATGGATTCGCGTTCGGCCTCCGCCGCGGCAATTTCTTTTTGCGTGGCGTTCGTTGCCATTCGTTCAAGCTCCGCTAACTTTTGAGGGTCAAACTTGTGCCGCTCAAGAATCGAAAAAAGCGAGCGATGCACGAGAAGGTCGGGATAGCGCCTTATTGGCGAGGTAAAGTGAGTATAGTATTCAAAAGCCAAGCCGAAGTGTCCTATATTGGCGGTAGAGTATATAGCTTTGGCCATGCTTCTTATGGCGGCGGTTTTGATGAGAGATTCAGAGGCATGTCCTTCTATCGCGGTAAACAAAGCCTGAAGGTCTTTGCCGCGCACGCCCCCATCTTTTTGCATCGGAAGTTCATGTCCAAGCGCCCGCACAAACACTCGGAGCTGGTCCAATTTTTCCCGGTCCGGCACATCGTGAATGCGATAAATAAACCGAAGCTTTCCGCCGGATTTCGATGCCGCTTCATAAAAGAAGCGGGCGACTTCGCGGTTTGCGAGCAACATAAATTCTTCAATCAGCTTATGCGCATCAAGTCGTTTCTTCTTGAAGATACGGACAGGACGTCCGCTTTCATCCAACTCGAAACCAACTTCATCCTGCTCGAAATCGATGGCGCCCTGCCGCGTCTTCTCGGCGCGGAGCTTTTTGGCGATGGAATTCAGCGTGCAAAGTTCTTCTCCGAAGTCCGCGCGGTTCAACCTTTCTGTAGGTGCAAGGTTGAACCTGGCAGACGCGCCGTCAATAGCTTCCTGCGCCGATTCATACGTAAACCGCTTTTGCGAGTGAATGACGCTTTTGCCAAACCATCTGCCCAGCACGCGTCCTTCACCGTCCATTTCAAAGACGGCGGAAAACGCGAGACGGTCGACCTTGGGGTTGAGAGAACACAAATCGTTGGAAAGCGCATGCGGAAGCATTGGAATTGTTCTGTCCACAAGATACACGGATGTGCCGCGCTCGCGCGCCTCGCAATCAAGCGCACTGTCCTCTTTCACGTAGTGAGATACATCCGCTATATGAATTCCAATCTCGTATATGGAATCTTTAACCTTTAATCCTTTATCCTTAACCTCCGAATCGGATAACCTGCGGAATGAAAGAGCATCATCAAAATCTTTCGCGTTCGCCGGGTCAATGGTAAACAGGGTAGTCGCGCGGAAGTCACGCCGTTTCCGTATCTCATTCGGCAAAATAGGGGAGCCAATTTCTTTGATAAGCCGCGTCGCTTCTTCGATGATTCTTTTCGCCTCGATTTCCACCCCGCGCGGAAAATCGCTCTTGAACCCGCGCTCCAGAATGATGGACTCCATTTCCGTTTCGTGCTCGCCTTTTTCGCCGATTACTTTGAGAATCTCGCCGGCTGGCTCTTCGCCAATTTTCCATTCTCTGATTTCGGCAAGGGCTTTGTATCCTTTTTGTGCGTCACGCGGGGGTTTCGGGATACCAATAGGCGCGTACATGCGAAAGTCGTCAGGTATAAGAAAAAGACGCGTACCCCTTTCTTCTATTGTCCCGACGAAACGCATTTTATTTCGCCGGATGATTTTCACGACGCGACCAACCCGACGTCCGCGCACTTTTCCTTTAAGCATTTCCACCTCAACGTCATCGCGATTGAGGGCGGTATTCAAATTCGGCGTCTCAATCATCACATCCTCACCCAATTTTTCGCCCTTACCTGCCTGAACTTTCTTTCCGAGAATTCTCTCGGGTGAAATAAATCCAATCGCGCGCGAGTTCACACTTAAAACGCCGCGGATGGCGGCGATAAAGTGCTTCTTCTCGCCCTTCTTTTTGGCTTTTTTGTTTTTCACAGGGACACTATAGCATAGGGACTGTTGCCGAACTCAATAATTGAACTGAAAACAAGGAGATCGATTTCGTCGGTCTTGAGCGAGGCTCAATCTCTTTGTCTTTGATTCAATTTTCTGTTCCGTTTCTTCTTTTCTCCGCCTGAGTTCCTTCTTTTCTCGTATGTCAGGCACGCTTCTCCCTCAAGTAACGAACGCGGGTGCAAGCCAACGCACGGCCTTCTTCAGGTTGTGTACCAACGCTTGGAAAAATGCCTGCATGACGACCTTTGCGTGTCCTCGGTACCTCGCAAACTTGCTCATCTTGGAAAACACTCCCTCAAACGGCATGCGGACGCCACTGCGCCACCTATCAAGGTCTCGGTTCTTTTCTTTGTTGGTATTCTTTCTGATGGTCGCCGGGTGGCAACCGCTCGCGCGAATCACCGCTTCGGTCTTTTTGGTGTCGTAGAGCTTGTCCGTAAAGACGGCGCCGTATTCGGGAAGCACCTGCTCGATTGCCTTGAAGTCCGGCACATTGGCCGCGGTAACCGAGACCTTCGTTACGAGTCCGTGGCGCATGTCCACGGCGGCGTGGCGTTTGTGGCCGAACCAGATGTTCGTCTCTGATTTGGCTCCCCACCGCGCATCGGTGTCGGCCGCGTATTTTTCCACATTCTTGTTGTTGAGTTTCTCGGCTCCGTCGCGGAGGGCCCGGTCTCGTTCTTCCCAAAGAGCGGTCTTGGATATGATGGTGGAGGCGTCAATGAAGGTGAAGACGTTGCCGAAGAGTCCGAGCGAGTCGAGGACGGCGTTCACCTCCGCAAAGAAACGGGCAACGCGCTTCGTGCCAATGCGCTTGCGGAGCTTGGAGAAGTAGGAGTGGTCGGGTGTCTCCTCGGTGAGCGAAAAACCGCAGAACCAGCGTACGGCGAGGTTTTCCAGCACGGCTTTCTCCATCTCTCTGTCCGAGTAGTCTTCCCAGAACTGGATGAGGAGGGCCTTTACTCCTTTCTCCACGTCAATGCCGTTCGCTCCGAGCGTGGAGTAGGTAGCGCGCATTGGTTCAATGAGCGCGGGGAAATCAATGATCTCGTTTAGTCGGCGAAACGGATGCTTTGCGTCAACGATTCGGTCAAAGAGTTCCTGCTCGGTTGAAAGGAGCATGCGTGATGTTTTCTCGGAGGGTGTTTGCATAAAATATGTTGGAGATTAGGGCTGTTATGGGGATATTGTATCACATTTTACTCCATTTCTTTTGTGGAAAAGTCGATCATTCGGCAACAGTCCCAGCATAGGAGATGAAGGAGGAACTATGGGTATGAAGGATTGATGATGGGGCTGTATTACGGGACGATGAATATAGGGTACATGTCCACACCTCTTATTCTCCCTTTCCTAAAGGGAGTGGCCGCAGGCCGAGGGATTTTAGAAATCCTCCAGCATCGAAGCTCGGCCACCTCCTTTAGAAAAGGAGGAATCAACGCCATGCATCGGCAGGTGTGGAGAGTTACTGAATAGGAAATTGACGGGCAGGGCTTGTTCTGCTACTATTTCGGCCATGCTAAAAATCCGATTACAGCGCGTCGCTCGAAAACATATTCCGATTTTTCGGGTGGTTTTAACTGATTCAAAGAATTCCACAAAGAGCGGCAGGTTCCATGAGATACTTGGTACGTACAATCTCGTGACCGACGAAAAAAGAATAGACGCCGAGCGCGTGAAATACTGGATTTCCAAGGGAGCGCAGCCCTCCGGAACGGTCCACAATTATCTGGTAAACGAGCGTATCATCCCCGGGAAGAAAATTAACGTGCTTCCGAAGCATCGTCCGGTAAAGAAGGACCAACCGCAAACAACCGACAACCAACCGCAAAAGAAGGAGGAGAAAATTGAACAAGTTGCGCCCGCGGAAACACCAGCTCAAGCAACTGAATAATTTATCACTGAATAACTGGATGACGGAAGTCATTTCCTTTATGCGATTCAATCATTCAATTATTTGTCATTTGTAATCCAATATGCTATTCTCATTTGAAGCAGTAATACTGCACGGTCGAGGTCTCTTTACGAAAGGTTAGCCAAAGACAAGCATTATGGCACAGGAAAGCGACGTTGCGTTTCTCGAGTACGTCATCAAAGCTCTTGTTGACGCTCCGGATGACGTCAAAATAAATCGTACAGTTGATGAGATGGGAGTTCTTCTCACGCTATCTATTGGTTCGGCTGATATGGGCAAGGTCATCGGTCGCAGTGGTAACACGGCCAAGGCAATCAGGACGCTCCTGCGAGTTGTCGGTATGAAGAACAACGCGCGCGTCAATCTCAAGATTAACGAGCCGGAGGGGGGAACTCGGCTGGAGCGTTCAACCAAGAGCGTTGACGAGGCGATGGAAGACCTGAAGATTTAGTTTTGAAGTTTGGAAGTTGGTAAGTTAAGACTTGCTACAGAACACCCGCACAAATGTGCGGGTGTTCTGTTTGCTTTGACTTGTCTAAATAAGTATGATATTTTAAACACTGGAGATTATGCTTGATATCATTCCGATTCATTCCAACATTCCGTTTGAGAATATTTGCAGATGCTGTCGCACAGTTCACGAAAGAAGCCATAATTACATTCAAATGGTAGCTGACGGAGATCCTCTCTTTCTTCTATCAGACTCTGCATTTGTTTGTAGCAAGTGTGAGACGATTGGCGTGGGCGTCCGCCTTTTTGAGACTATGGCGGCGGCGATTGCATTCGGAAACGATCTGATAGCTCGATTGGGAAAAGGGGAAATCATCAAATTGCGTGCAGCAACCGCTCACGGTAGTCCGAGGATTATCAGATTGGAGAATGACCAAAGATGGTTTATCGAATAGGATGTGGAGCCGTCCATTTTTTTTCTGGGCGGCTTATTTCTTTCTGGCCTTTTTCCCAACTACTATCTACTATCTACTTGCTACTAACTGACCCCCGTGACTTTTCACATCATCACCCTCTTTCCTCGCGCATTCGACTCCTATCTCGGGGAGTCCATTTTGAAGCGCGCGATTGAGGACAAAAAAATAAAGGTGAAGTTTTACAACCCGCGCGATTTTACTAAAGACAAACACAAGCGAATAGACCGCGCGCCCTACGGAGGCGGTCCGGGGATGGTGATTCAAGCCGAACCCGTCATCAAGGCCCTTGAGAAAGCCTTGAGAGATTTAGGATTTAAGGTTTATGATTTAAGAAAGAAGAAGCTAAACGCTAAACGCTTAACGCTAAACGCTTCTCCTAGAATTGTCTGGTTAAATCCACACGGCAAGCAATTTACGAATGGGAAGGGAATACAGCTTGCGCGGCATAAGCATCTCATCATTATCTGCGGTCGGTATGAGGGAATTGATGCGCGAGTCAAGCAGGCGATACACGCGATGGGAGCGGCGCTTGAAGAAATTTCCGTCGGCCCATTCGTACTCACAGGAGGGGAACTTCCGGCCATGCTTATGATTGATGTTATTTCACGGCAAGTTCCTGGCGTACTCGGCGATTTCAATTCGCGTGAGGAGGCGCGTGTCGCAAGCCCCGATGTCTACACACGTCCCGAAGTTTTCGACTATAAAGGCAAGAAATTTCGCGTACCCGCAATCCTCCTCTCCGGCCACCACGCAAAAATCGAAGCGTGGAGACAGGCAAGACGAAAAAAGTAGTTTAGATTCACGACTATTCTAAAGACTATTCAAAAAAGCGGGAGAACCCAGCTTACGTTCCCCATTCGTTCTTATTCCATTATTCGCGCGAATTATGGAATAGATAAGAGCACATGGGGCAACGGGGGACTGCGAATTCAGAGTTTTCGTAGAGATAAGATGCTGAAGTTAGCGGGTGCGGGCGCCGCCCATGAGACCGAAGGCGATGAGCGCGACGAGGATGAGTCCGAGGGAGAGCGAGAGCGCGGCGGCGGCTCCGAAGTTTTGCCATAGGAGTCCTCCGACAACGCCGGAGATAAGCGCCCCGCATCCGATGGCGGCATTGAGAAGCCCGTACGCGTTGCCGCGTTCCTCCGGAGACGTGAGCCGCGCGGCGAACGAACGCTGGACGCTATCGGTAAACGCGCTGCCGATGCCGAGAATCATGAAACCGAAGGCAAGCGCGGAGAGCGTGTGGTCGTAAATCATAAGGAGGTACCCGAGTGCAATCAAAAGATACCCGCCAAGAATTACCGGCTTGTCGCCGACACGGTCTGCCATGCGGCCAGCATGAACAGAGAAAAGCGTGTATGACACGTTGAAGAAGAGGTAGAACAGCGGAATAAAACTCACTTCAAGACCAATATCCTGCGTTCGAAGCAAAAGAAGCGCAATAGGGAGATTGGCGAGGGAGAGTATGAAGATGATGATGAGGAATCTCTTAAATGTTTTGGTTTGCGCTTTGAGTTTGAGCTTTACTGTCGCTCCTTTGTGACGTGCCGCCTGAATTTCCCGTATAAAAGCAAATGAGAACAGCGCAAGAATTCCGACAAAGAAAGCAGTCAAAAACACTCTATTGAATGCTCCCGGGAATGTTTCAAGTATGAGAAACGCGACTAGGGGACCGAGAATTGCTCCCATGGAATCCATCGCGCGGTGGAAGCCGAAAGAACGGCCTACCGATTCCTCGGTTGTGGAAAGTGACAGCAGAGCGTCTCGCGGCGCTTCGCGGATACCTTTACCGATGCGGTCAATCACCCTAATCCCAAAGACATGCGCCGCCGCGGATGAAACGAGATAAAACGGCCGCGTCGCGACTGAAAGGACATATCCTAAGAGGGCTAAAAGTTTTCTTTTCTGCAGTTTGTCGGAAAGACGTCCCGAAAATATCTTAGTTATGTTTGAAAGGCCGTCGGCAACGCCCTCTATAAGTCCCAAAGAAGCGGCTCCCGACTTTAGCACGGAGCTGAAAAATGCGGGGAAGACCGAAACTATCATCTCGTTTGAGAAGTCGTTGAAGAAGGAGACGAGCCCCATAAAAAATACATTTTTTTCAATGCCGAAAATGCGTTTCATTTGGATTATTCTAGCACGGGTAGAGCAAGTGGTGAGGAAACACGCCTCTCATAGAACTCGTTCGGCACACATCAGCAAAGCTCTCGAGCTTTGCTGATTTTCTACCCTCAAAAATTACTCTAAAGGGTGCCCTCTTTTTGTGGAAAAGGGGCGCCCTTTTGCCCACCCTTCTTACACCTTTCCGTTACTGATTGACAAGTCTTTCCTGCCGTCGTAGTCTTGACCTCGGCAAGAAATCATAAAACCATGAAAGCTCTTATCATTGGGAAAGGGAAAGTAGGTACGGCCCTCGGAGCGCTCGTTGAGGCGGAGGGTGGAGAGACATGCTTTTTTCCTCTCGCTCCAACCGGGCGACGCTTCCAACCTTACTTAAGAAGGTTGATGTTTGTTTTCTCGCGATACCAACCGATGTGGAGGGAATCATCGTCCAAAAGTACATTCTTGAGACGATTGCAAACGGGAAACCGGGCGCCTCCTTGGCGCTCTCTGACGGCCTATGGCTCCAATAGGCTGTTTCTTTTTGCCCTGTGGACAAACAAGTTGACAAAAAAAGGGCCCTAGTGTAAACTCTTTTTCACCTGCGGAATGAGTGAGTTCCGTCCTTTCCTGCTCACGTTTTGCGAATGCAAAGAAAGTGAGTGGGCTGCGGGCAAGAATTAAAGGCTTTGTCCTATATATCTTGCTAAGCGTCAATTAGTAATCTGTCCAAGAAAGAAGACCCGAGAGACCGAGGGCCTTTTTCTTTTTGCGCATATTTCCCAAAAACCAGGAGCGCGGCGGCTATGAATTTTGGGGGCCCTCGCACATCCCGCCGAGGCGGGCGGGCATATATAAGACGAAACGCTTTTATAAACTCATTATCATTTGCGTTAAAAATCAATCATGACCACAGAAGATAATCGCGTGTCGCCCGCGTGGCCCAAGAAATATTTTGGCGCATATACGCCTCCGCTCACCACGCTCCCGAATTTGGTAAAGCCGCAATTAGATTCGTTCAAATGGCTCCGTGAAGTTGGACTCAAGGAAGTCTTTTCGGAGTTCTCTTCCATAAACGATTATTCACGGAAGAAATTTGAACTCAGCTTTACCGACTTCAAGCTCTCGGAGCCAAAATACGACGAATTCTACGCAAAGGAAAACAAGCTCTCGTACGAAGCCCCGCTCAAAGTAACGGTGCGGCTCAAGAATAAAATCATGGGTTCCATGAAAGAGCAGGAGATTTTTATGGCGGATTTTCCGCTCATGACGGGGCACGGCACGTTCATTATTTCCGGCATTGAGCGCGTCATTGTGCCGCAGCTCGCGCGAAGTTTTGGCGTGTTCTTCACTGCGGAGGAGGCACGAGGCAAGAAGTATTTCGGAGCGAAAATTATTCCTTCCCGAGGCGCGTGGATTGAAATTGAAACCGACACCGACGGCGCCCTGAATGTGCGCATTGACCGCAAACGGAAATTCCCCGTAACCTCGCTGTTTCGCGTTCTCGGCGGCAAGGATGAAAAGCATATCTTAAGTCTTTTTGATTCCCATCCGGAGGCAAAAGCGCCCCTTGAAGCAACCTTTGCGAAAGACCACGCAAAAGCGACCGATGAAGCGTTCGTGGAAATCCACAAGCGGCTTCGCGACGGCGAGATCGGAAGCGTGGACAACGCGAAAGATTTCATCAACTCCATATTTGGGTCAGAGCGCTACGACCTCTCAAAAGTCGGACGGTTCCGCTTCAACAAACGTTTTGGGAAGTCCATGGGTGAGAAGGAATTGGATCGCCGGACGATTTCCCTCGACGACCTCATGACCGTTGTTTCTCATATCGTCTCTCTCAACAGCAGCGCCGAGGCAGTGGAGGACGACATAGACCACCTCGGGTCGCGAAGAGTGCGCTTCGTCGGAGAACTTTTTCAACAGAAAATCCGCGTCGGCATGGCGCAGATAAAACGCAACGTCCAGGACCGCATGTCCACGGTGGAGAGCGACGTGACGCTGCCGGTGCACTTCATCTCGCCCAAACCGCTCCAAGCGCGCATCAAGGAGTTCTTCACCACGAACCAACTGTCTCAATTCATGCAGCAGGAAAACATCCTCTCGGAGCTTGAACATCTTCGCACGCTCTCCGCGCTCGGTCCGGGAGGACTCACGCGGGAACGCGCCGGTTTTGAGGTTCGCGACGTGCATCCTTCGCACTACGGGCGCCTGTGTCCGATACACACGCCGGAAGGTCCAAACATCGGCCTTATTCTCCGTCTTTCCATCTACGCGCGGCTCAATGATTTCGGCATGATTGAAACTCCATACGCGAAAGTGAAAAACGGCAGAGTTACCGCCGACATCCAATTTTTGAACGCGCTGGAAGAGGAGAACTTCAGAATCGCGCACGCCGCCACAAAATGCGACAAGGATGGCGTGATACTCTCCGACGAAGTTGAAGTGCGCCTCAACGGCAAACCGGAACTGGTGAAGCGCGAGGAGGTCGACTTCATTGACGTGGCAACCGACCAGGCATTTTCGGTTGCGACTTCTATGATTCCGTTTCTCAATCACGACGATGCGAACCGGGCGCTCATGGGTTCCAATATGCAGAAACAAGCGACTCCCTGCCTCATACCGGAAGCGCCGCTCGTCGCGACCGGCATCGAAGAGGCCGCCGCGCGCGATACGGGCCGTCTCGCCATTGCGGAGGAGGATGGAATGATAAAGGAGGTGGATGCCCGCCGCATTGTCGTGAAAAACGCAAAGGGGAAAGAAAAAGAGTATACGCTCGTCAATTTTTCTCGCACCAACGGCTTTACTTCATTCCATCAGCGCCCGACCGTCTCATTGGGAGCGAGCGTGAAGCGCGGAGAAGTTCTTGCCGATATATCCTCAAGCGATCGGGGACAGATGGCGCTCGGACAGAACATCCTTACCGCATTCATGTCGTGGTCCGGCTCCACCTACGAAGACGCCATTATTATTTCAGAGAGGCTGGTCAAGGACAGCCGGTTCACCAGCATTCACATTGAGGAGTTCGTCGTGAACGTGCGCGATACGAAACTCGGACCTGAAATAACCACTCACGACATTCCGAATGTCGGCGAGGCAAAGCTCAAAAACCTGGACGAGGACGGCGTTGTGCGCATCGGCGCTGAAGTGCGCCCGGGCGACATTCTCGTCGGTAAAATCACTCCGAAGGGGGAAACGCAGCTTACCCCGGAAGAACGCCTGCTCCGGTCCCTCTTCGGAGAAAAAGCGCGCGATGTGAAAGACACTTCAAAACGCATGGAGAACGGCAAGCGCGGGCGTATTATCGGAGTGAAAGTCTTTTCGCGCGAGCGGGGAGACAAGCTTGACTCCGGCATCATCAAGCGCATTCACATAGAGGTAGCGGAACTTAGGGCGGCTTCTATCGGAGACAAACTTGCCGGACGACACGGAAACAAAGGCGTCATCTCGCGTGTGCTTCCGGAGGAGGACATGCCCTATCTCGTCGACGGCCGGCCGGTAGACATCATCCTTACCCCGCTTGGCGTGCCGTCCCGCATGAATCTTGGGCAAATTTTTGAACTACATCTTGGGCTTGCCGCACACACGCTCCATTATCAGGCAGTTGTGCCGCCATTCGCCGGAGCGACCGACACTGAAATCAAGGAGGAGCTCTTGCGCGCCGGTTTTCCGGCAAGCGGAAAAATGCCGCTCTTTGACGGCAGGACCGGAGAGCGTTTCAGTCAGGACATCGCGGTGGGCTACATGTACATCATGAAGCTCCACCACATGGTTGAAGACAAGATTCACATGCGCTCCATCGGACCCTACTCCCTTATCACCCAACAGCCGCTCGGGGGAAAAGCGCAGGGCGGTGGCCAGCGTTTTGGCGAGATGGAAGTCTGGGCGCTCTTGGGGCACGGCGCGGCGTACACCCTGCGTGAAATGCTTACGATAAAATCCGACGACATACTGGGGCGTTCCGCGGCCTTTGACGCGATTGTGAAAGGTGAGCGAATACGGCAGATAAACGCTCCTGCATCTTTCAATGTGCTGCTCAACACCCTGCGCGGACTTGCGTTGCATGTTGAGCTGAAAAAGGAAAATGAAGTTCCACCTGCGTCAGTCGCGCGGCGGTCGAGCACGTATGAGAGGCGAAGGGAACGTACTAGATAACAGATACCAATCTGCGAATGAATGCCAATGAGATGGTTACAAAACTATTCTTGCTGCAATTTGTCCTTTTTGTCCGATACTTCGTCAAGCTGGCGCAAAATGATTTTCGTCGTAGCCGGGCTAC
>Ga0208373_1004719_pt1 | contig 11973 bp, 11 predicted proteins | sample RifOxyC2_FD_184036 | JGI IMG/M metagenome (GOLD analysis project Ga0208373, IMG submission 184036) | Soil microbial communities from Rifle, Colorado - Rifle Oxygen_injection C2 (SPAdes) | ecosystem: Environmental > Terrestrial > Deep subsurface > Rock core/Sediment | place: Rifle, Colorado... | reverse complement strand
GCTCCTTCTCAAGCCTCTCCCGCACCTTCAGCTGGGCAAGAATCTCCTTTGCCTGCTCTTTCGCCAGCCTCTTTTTGCGCTTTGCTTCTTCACGCTTCTCCTGCTCCTTGTCCGCATCAAGAGTATCCTCTTCCCTCTTCCCCGGAGGGAGTGGTTTATTCTCCTCTTTCTTTTCCTGTATGGACCTGCTCTGCTCAAGGGTATCAGCCTCTCTTGCCGCTGCTATCTTCTCTTGCTCACGCTCCTTCCAAGGCTTCCTGAAAAATTCCCTGAGTGTGGCAGGCGCTTCTTGTAAAGGTTTGTGCCCTGTTGCATCGCCTGTGCTGCCGCTTCCAGGCAGAGGCATCGAAAGCTTCCTGAAGATGAAGGCGCCAAGAACGAAATAGGTGTATGCGCCAAGCGAGAAGATGATGAGCGCCATGATGCCAGCCAGGCTCCAGCAGAGAACGTCATCACTGCAAAAGGCAGCGATGTCATAGGCTTTGGCCTCCTGCGCGGATGGGACGACCTCAAAGAGGTAGCTTGCTGTCCCGACTGATGAGCCGTAGGAGGCAAGCGCAGTAAAGACATACTGGCCCTGCGCCATATTATCAGGAACTTCTATGGTCTTGAAGAATGAGGACTGGGTCTTAACAACGACGCTTTCACTCTCGGTGATGATAGCATTGCCCTTAAGGTCTTTGACTGCATACTGCATGCCAACGTTGACTGCCGCAACCCCTTCAAGGTTGAAGAGGCGGATCTCAATAGCAGCATCCTCTCCCTGAGCAACGGTTCTGCTTTTTGCAAGCGGATTGAGGTTGATGTCAAAGAGGACATATTCGGATTCCAGTTCGATTACCACCGGTATCTCATGGACGGTGTCGTCTGACGACAGCTGCAGGCTTCCTACATAGATGCCTTCCTGCTGCCTGGTCCTTGCCAGCTTATTAAAAGAGGAGACATTCAGCTCAAGGATTTTGCTCTGCCCTGGCCTTAATCCAAAGATAGGCTCGCTGATATCAATGAAGTCATTGACGGTGTAGGATGCCTCTGCCCTGATGTTCTCAACATTCAGGCCGGTATTCATTACCCTTACGGGGATGGTGCTGTACTCATCGGCCCTGATGAGCACTTTGAGAAGAAGCTGATCGACGTCAAAGGACTTGGGAATCTTCAGCTGCCGCTCTATGCTCTCAAGCCGCCTGTTCTCAAGCAGGAGGAAGAGCGAGCCGATGATAAGGAGCATGATGAGCGCGGCGAAGGAGAAGGCTATCGTCTTTTTGAGGATGGTGCCTTTTTTCTTTTCAGATAGCTGCGTAAGCCCATCTTTCTTCTGCGCCTTTTTTTGCGCAGCTTTTCTTTTTGCAAAGGCGCGCTTCCTAGAAGGCACAGCAACCACCGCCACAGGTGCAGCGCAGTTCAACCCCTAAGTAAATATGGTCTTAGCTCCACCACGCACCTCTTTTTTCTCTGCACAACCCACCACCAAGCATCACTTTTCTCATTACAGCAATTTATAAACTTTTTGCATTTTCCCGTCGGTACTCTTCAGGTACTCTTCATAATCCCTGTAAGCCTGCGCATCCTCCCCTCCGCTGATAGCTACATTCCTGGCCAAAGGATTCATCTGAATATCTTACGCATCCTTTCTCCCTCCCCTGAAAAGGCGCGTTATGAGATAGGCGTAGAGCACAGCGCCGATAAGCAGGATGATAAAGATTGACAGGAGCTTTATGCGCCCTTCATGGCGCCCGATAACGTCTTTTGAGGGCACCACCTCAAAAAGCTCGCTTGAGACTGCATAGGAGTTGGCGTATCGCACCTCAATTGCTGCCAGGTACTTTCCCTGGGGAATGCCATCCGGGAGCTCGAATTCCTTGACATAGGAGCGCTGGTCCTCTATGGCGAAGGCTTCGCTCTCTTCATACAGGACGTTGCCCTGGAGATCCTTGATGAAGTAATAGACTAGCGCGTCAACCTCCCCTCCAAGGACATTGATGAGGGATATCTGAACACGAAGCAATTCGCTTGCCAGAAGCTCCTTGAACAGTGCTGGTATATCAAGCTGGACGTCAAAGAGGGCTGTTGCTGTGACCACTTCAAGTGCTATGGGAATCTCAATCTTCTGGCTTTGGCCTGAAATGGTCACTTTGCCCCCATGCGCTCCAAATCTGCTTCCTACCATGTTGAGGGTTATCGTTTTTGTCTCTCCCTTAGGTAAGTTGATGAAATGATGGGACAGGGAAAGATAGTCATCAAGGCCCTCAGTGGTAATGGACAGGGTGATTGCTGCTGTTCCCGTGTTGGTGATGGTTATTGCGCCCTTAGCTGATTCACCGATGACAAGCCTTTTCGTTATCTCATAAGGCTCAACTCTGAAGCTCTGCTCAAAGAGGCTGGTTGTCGTTGTAATGCCTGCGCCCCCGCCCCCGCCGCCCCCGCCGCCTGATGAGCCACCTGGTGATGAGACGGGAGTCTCCTCTGAGGAATATGTCGTGAATCCAGTCACATTAAAGCGGAAAATGCCTCCTGAGTAGCTCAGTTCAGTGCATGCAGGGCAGAATGCTCCGTTTCGCAGTGGAAGGGGGTTGCTGAAGGTAAGGCCATAGAGATAGAGGTCTGCTGAGTTGTTGAGGGGATAGGAGGTGTTGGAATCTATTGCTATGGCGTTGAATGAGATGTTGACAAGCGCTGAGATGTTGATGCCGTCGCTGAGGTCAAACTCCTCCTGATAGACTATCCTTCCTGCGCTTGTGTTCTCTATGATGAGCTGCGTCACGTTGGTGACGTCAACGGTCGAAAAATCGGTAGTGAGGCCGTCAAAATCCCCCGTGGGGATGACGGTGAATGTCCTGTTTTTTGAGTGGCCGGTGTTTCCTGCGCTGTCAATGCAGGAGACGCTCCAGTTATGCTTTCCTGTTGAAAGGGAGGATGCCGAGAGGTTCTGCATTACATCTTTGGAGAGATAGGTCTTATTATGGCGCAGGGAGCCATCAATAAAGAGGGAGCAGTTTGACAGGGTTGTCGCATCGTAAGGGATGAAGGTAAAGTTGATGTTGCCGTCATTGTCTCCTGAGCTGTTCATCGGGCTTGCAAGGGTGACGTTGGGCAGTGCCCTGTCAATGACGACGGTAATTGCTGAGGAATTTGCGCCGTGGACAAAGCTGTCATAGGCATCAACCTTTATCGAATAGCTGCCATCGCCGATATCAACAATGGTGTAGTTGCCAGCTACGCTTTCGTTGAGCGAGTCGTTGATGTAGTAGAAATAGGTAAGGCCGTCTGCCTCTGCATCTGTCGCGCTGACGTTGATATCAAGGAAGTTAAGGGTGTCTCCCTCCTGAGGGAAGATGATTGTGGGCGCTGATGGGGGATTGTTGCCTATTATTAAGACCTGGGTTGCTGTAACCGCGGTGTTGCCAAAGACATCACTGCAGTAAAAGAGCCAGCCCAGGGCGCTTGGGTCAGCAAGGGCTATCTGGAGGGTATAGTTTATCTCGCTTTGCTTGCCTGAAATTGCCACAGCTGCTTCGTTTGTGAATGCCTCTGAATTGTTGTGGCTGAAGATGAATGATGCAAGCCCAATGGTGTCGGCGCATGAAGCGTTGAAGCGCACGATATTATTGGTCGTGACGGTTGTTGCATTGGCGCTCACGTTGGTTATGGTCGGAGGTATGGTCTCGCCTGCGGCTGCGAGAAAGCCGAGTGCAGCAGAAAAATTTTGTGAGGAGAGGTTTACCGCCACTGCTGGCGAGATTTCTGTGATGTGCTGAAACAAAGTGCTGTTCACGGTTTCAGCCCCTGATGGCATGGCAACGGTTGCCTGGAATGTTGTGCTGTTTGTTGTGGCGCTCAGGGCCGTGGATGCAATGAAAAGGGGCAGCAGCAGCGCAATCCATTTTCCGAACTCCCAGAGGTGCTTTGTTGTCATGCCCATCCATTCTTGCCCATTTAGCCAAGCCTGATAATCACTGAGCCTCCGCTTGAGGTGATGGTGACGTTGGTGTTCCCCGTCGTGTTGATGACAGGTGGATTGATGTCTGTGTCAATCGTGACTGAGCCAGCACTCCCTCCAACAACAAGCCTTTTTGCTGGTGAGGTTACGTTGATGCCAAGGTTTTCTCCAATGGTAACATTGCCTGAAAAATAGATGGCGCCAAGGTACTCTCTCAGGAAGTTTCCTATAGAGAAGAGGATGCGGTCTCCAATGGTTGCATTCCCCGTAACATTGGCGCTCCCTGCAATGCTGAGGCCTCCTGCAAGCGCTGTTGCGCCTGAGACGTTGAGGCCTGCAATGACGGCTCCTGACGTTACGTTAAGGCTTGCTATGGTATAGGCGCTGGCAGGATTAAGGCTCTCCGAGAGGTTTGCCCTCACTGCGTAGGGCGCAGTGGAGATGTTGACCCTTGGCGTAGCTTCTGAATCGTTTGCAATGGCTAAGGCAAGGTAATACTGCTCGGAGAAATTGAGGCTTACCCCCTCCAGCAGGATTTCATAGACACCCAGTATATCAGTCGTTACGTTTGCCGTATGCTCATAAAGCATATTGCCTTCGGTGAACTGGTCATATATTCTGAAACTGATGTTGTAGGTGCCGACTTGTGGGCTTCCTGACTGGGTGGAGAGCTTTCCAAGAAGCGAAAGGGTATTGGGGACTGCATTTGCGGGAAGGGTGAAGAGGGATATCGCCAGGAGGGAAAAGGCAGCAAGAAGGAGTACCTTTTTCCGGTTGTCGTGCCTGCTGCCTGCATTGTCATGAAGCGTCATTTTTTCCCTCCTTTCTTCTTCTCAGTAATGTCAATAACAGCGACATTGCCGTTGCTGTCAAGAATGAGCGCTACCTCGCTGCCCTGGCCCCATCCCTTGAGCCTTGCAATGTCCCTGGGAATGGTGAGCCTGAACTGGCCGTTGTTGTCCTGAATCCTCACCATAGTACTTATTCAGGTTTTTATTAATATTATTTATATACTTTTCTATTCCTTTATTAAGTATTTTCTAGATATATATCAGTACTAAATTACACGCTGCTGGTGAGGGGGTTGAGGCACTATATCCTTAGAGTGATTCCCCAAGAATGAACACCGCATACAGCAGATAGCCATTAAACGCAAGGAGGATAATGCCAAAGAGGGCGGCAAACCACGTAGTCACCTTGCGGTTGACAAGGCTTCCCATGATATTTTTGTCCGCGGTGAAAAGGATAAGGGGGATGAGCGGCAATGGTATCAGCAGGCTGAGAGCGACCTGGCTTAACACCAGGATCTCAAGGGGCTCAATCCCGAGAAACACGGCTACAGCAAGGGGGATGATATTGATGAACCTTGTTATAAGGCGCCTTATCCATAGGGGAATCTTGAAGTCGGTCAGGCCATCCATGATGGACTGCCCTGCAAGAACGCCAGTGAGCGAAGAAGAGATGCCTGCAGATAGCAGGGCTACTCCAAATGCCAGTGCAGCAAACTCTCCGAAGAGCGGTATCAGGGTTCGGTGGGCCTGGTCAATGGTCGCCACCTCAAAGTCTAAGGCATAGAATGCTGCTGCGGACATGATGATGATAGCGGCGTTGATGAATCCTGCTCCAAGGAGGGAAACAACGTTGTCAAATCCATGGTACCTGAGCGCATGTTTTTTGTCAGAAAATCTCAAATCTTTCATCTTCTGCTTGATGAGCCATGAATGGACAAACAACGCATGGGGCATGATTGTTGCTCCAATGATGCCGACAGCAATAAGGATGCTCTTGTTGTTGAGGATTGGCGTCACCGAGTGCTTGAAGATCAGCCCAATGTCAGGCTTTGTGATGAATATCTCATAGACGTAGGCAAGGCCGATGACTGAGACGAAACCGATGAATGCGTATTCCATAACCCTGAAACGCTTCTGGGTGAGCAGCAATATGAGCAGCACATCAGCTATGGCAAGAAAAATGCCCCACATGAGCGGAATGCCAAAAAGCAGATTGAGGGCGACAACAATTCCGAGCACTTCTGCTATGTCTGTAGCAAGGATGCTGATTTCAGCAAGGATCCAGTAGGAAAGCACTGCCCATTTTGCTTTGAGCTTATCCTTGACTAATTCGGGGAGAGAATAGCCTGCTATCCCCAGCTTTCCCGAGAGATACTGGAACAGCATTGCCATGCCGGAAGCCATCCAGACAACCCAAAGAAGCTGATATTGGAATGCCGCTCCACCACTGATACCTGTTCCCCAGTTGCCTGGGTCCATGTAGGCCACGCTGACAATGACGCCTGAACCCATGAACCCCAACAGGTTCTTATTGAATAGCCTATGCTTTTGCGGGGGTGGACTCATCGTTATTCCTCTTGCATCTTTTTATGTAGAAACAGGCTTGAGCAATCTCCCGTGGGGACAGCGTGAGGGGTTGTTAAGGAGTGCCCTTATTCTCTTTATGCTTTCATCAGAAAACGCGTGCTCCAGGCGGTCTGCTTCCTCATGCAGCTTTTTTTTGCTGACTCCCAGGACATCATGCAGAAAGCACTCAATAAGCCTGTGCCTGTAGGTGAGCCTTTCTGCTATTGACTTGCCTTTTGATGTAAGCTCTACGCTGCCATAGCGGTGCTGCAGGACAAGCCCCAGTTCAACGAGGGACCTGAGCCGCTCTGATACTGTTGATTTTGCAAGATGCATCCAGAGGGAGAGTTCTGTGACTCCTATCTTCCCTTCACCCCTTGAGGAGAGCAGGCTTATCGCCCTCAGGTAATCCTCCTGCACCACAGTTGCCATAAAAAGTTCGTATTACCGAACTTATATTTAAGGGTTGCTAATTTTGCTTAGTGTCCTAATATCGTTCCCAGAGCATCCTATTCTCCTCAAGGGAATAGTGGGTCAAGAACGATTTAAGGACACGAGGATTTTCGTAGAGGGATATTTATTTGCTCTATCAGGGAGAAATACGCTGAAAAGTGAAATTGATGATGGAAATTCCGTCGTGCACTGCGCCCTCGCTCATCCTTCAACCTCACCTGTGCAGCGCTCTAATACTAATGCGATGGCTGCAGCAAATGCTCTGATGCCAGCGCAGCCAGAGCCGTTTTTGTTTTCACCTTTTTTTTCTTTTCTTCCTTCACTTTTCTTTTCCCCCGTCGGAAAGTACGATGAGATGATTGCCTGAAATGAAAAGAAGGAAGTTACGCATTGGCTGTGGAAGTGATGAGATGAGTGCTCATGCCTTTTCAGAGAATGAGCTTTGGGGAATGCCACTTTTCCACGAGCCTGTATGCGTTATATCCCTCAAAGCTCGCCTGCCCCGATTGTAGTGTGGGGTGGGAATCAATCCAGAGAAAAGGCATTGCCTACAGCAACTTTACCAAAAGCGACGCTGCTGTCCTCTCTCCTTTTGCCTGCGGTGAAATTGCTCTTGAAATTCCGTCGTGCTCTGCATTGCCGCTCATCCTTCAACCTCACCTGTGCAGCGCTCTAATACTAATGCGATGGCTGCAGCAAATGCTCTGATGCCAGCGCGGCCAGAGCCGTTTTTGTTTTCACCTTTTTTTTCTTTTCTTCCTTCATTTTTCTTTTCCCCCGTCGGAAAGTTCAATGAGAGGATTGCCAGAATCGAAAAGAAGGGAGTTACGCATTGGCTGTGGAAGCGATTGGAGGAGTGCTATTGCCCTTTGTGAATGAGCTTCTGGGGAATGCCAACTCCAACGAGCCTATCTACTTTTATTCCTCAAAGCTTGCCGCTCATGGCTATCCAGATTACATTTCAGGAGAGTGAAGTGTTATGCTGAAAACAAACCCTTATTAACCACTGAGCCATTTTCTCAAACCCATGAACCAGAGCCACATAGGGATCATCGTCATCCTGCTGGGCATCATCCTTGCATCAATCATCTTTGCTGTCAAGGCCGAGCAGGACAGCTACTTTGATAAGGTCATAGCTGAAAAGGGCTCCTGCTTTCTTGATGACGGAACCTGCCTGCATGACGCCAAAGGCTCTGCCTGGTACATCTTCGGCTGGATAGTGGCCGCATCCCTCATCATCCTTGGCATCTATCTGCTCTACTTTGACAAGACACAGGCAAAGCTTGCTGAGCACCAGAAATTAGTCTCAGAAGCACTGAAGGAAGCAAAAGAGAAAGACGAGTTCAAGGCCTTCCTCGCCGGATTCACGAAAAACGAGCAGAAGATTCTGGAAGCAATACAGGGGCAGGATGGCATTCTCCAGTCAACCCTGCGCTACAGGACCGGCCTGTCAAAGACTGACGTCTCCCTTCTCCTCAAGTCACTGGAGGAGCGGGAGATAGTTTCCAAGAAGCCCGAGGGAAAGACGAATAAGGTATTCCTGAGGAAGAAGTTCTGAGCACCATTAGAATAGGGGCAAAATTAGCAACAGTTCACCATCATGAAGCCTGCTGCATGGTCAGAAACGCAAGTTTCGCTGCTTCCCTGCACCTCTGTAATTATGGAGGGCATCATTCCCGAAAAAAATGCATTCCCTGAAAGCTCATTGCCGACGGCTTCCTTGCCAAAATCAGCGTTGCCGTTCTCTCTCCTCCTGCCTGCGGTGAAATGGATGATGAAAATTCCGTCGTGCACTGCTGCCCTCGCCCATCCTTCAACCACGCAGGTAGCAGCGCGCAACGCTGAGGCGATGGCCTACCTGCGCTCAATACTGATGCGATGGCTGCAACACATGCACTGCTGCAAACGTAGCCCGAGCCGTTTTTGTTATCACTTTTATTTCTTAACTTTTTTTCTTCTTAACTTTTTTTTGTTCTTAACTTTCTTCACTTTTCTTTTCTCCCGTCGGAAAGTGCAATGGGAGGATGACATGATACGAAAAGAATGAAGTTACCTGTTGCCTGTGGAAGCGATGGGAGGGTAGCTATTGCCCTTTTGCTATTGATTTTTTACTATTGCTCCTTTAACACGAATCTGCCCAATAGATATCCCATAACTTCACACTACTGGCTATCCTGACTGCTTTTCAGAATAGTGAAGCAGTACCAAAATTACCTCGTGTCCTTAAATCGTTCTTGACCCACTATTCCCTTGAGGAGAATAGGATGCTCTGGGAACGATATTAGGACACTAAGACGAAAATGAAGTTCACTCTAAATCAGGAGCGGCTGCAGAGTATTGAGCAGGTATCCTGACAGAAGGATGCCAGCTGCAATTATTGCAAAGAATATGGCTATCGCCTTCAGTTTCATGGCTTTCCTGAGAATGACAGCTTCAGGAAGGCTTAATGCGCTTGATGCCATGAGAAATGCCAGGGCAGTCCCAAGCGGCATCCCTTTCTGGAAGAGGACGACTGCGACGGGGACGACTGCTGCGCAGTTAGCGTACATGGGGACACCAAGCGCGACTGCTAGGGGGAGGGTGAAGATGCCGCTAGCTCCTACTGTTGCCTGAAGAAAGCCTTCAGGGAGATAATTATGGATGGCAGCGCCGATGCCCACACCGGCAAGGACCCAGAGCCAGATTTTTTTTGTGATGTCTTTAGCTTCGTTTAGCCCGGCTTTCAGCCTCTCATCGAATGAGCGGCAGGACGGCTCTTTTTTTTCCGATGCCGCCATGAAAGGCTCAAGCTGCCTCTCAAGTCCCAGCTTTCCCAGAAAGAGCCCGCCGGCTATGCCAAGTGTCATGCCGATGATGATGTAAGCTATAGTTATCTTCCACCCGAAGAGGCCGAACATGATGACGACAAGGTATTCGTTTACCAGAGGGGAAGTGACCAGAAAGGAGAAGGCAATGCCCAGAGGGATTCCTGCCCTGATGAAACTGAGAAAGAGCGGGATTGAAGAGCAGGAGCAAAACGGGGTAAGTGCGCCAAAGCCTGCTGCAATGGCGTTGCCAATCCCTGCAGGCTTCTTGGCAATCCATCTTTTCATTTTTGATGCAGGAAGATAGGTGCGCAGGTACCCCACAGCCGTTATCATCACAAACAGGAGGAAAAGTATCTTCACCGAGTCATAGATGAAGAAGTGCAGGGACGAAAAAAGCCTTGTTGAGGGGTCAAGGCCTGCTGCCTGCTCAAGAAGCAGGGTCACTCCTTCCTGCAGCACGGGCCTTCCTCTTCACAGCAGCACTTTTTCTGCTGTGCTTTTTGTTTGAGGGTGTTGTCCAGCCTTTCTGTGAGCTTTGCAAAGAATCCTTTTTTCTTTTTCTTCATGGCTATCCCTCCAGGAATGCCCTTGCTTTTTGCTTATCTGGTATTGAACAGAGGAGGCGCTTGCCTTTCTTGACAGCTTCGATGAGGCCTGCAGCTCTCAGGATTTCTATGTGGCGGAACGCTACGGACTGGTCTTTTTTGATTTCTTTTGCTATGTCGCAGATACAGGGCGATTCCTCTTGCCTGAGGGTGAAGGAGAGGATGCGCAATCGTATAGGCTCTGAGAGGGCTTTGTAGAGGGATGCTTTTGCGTTGAGGTTCATTTGCATGTTTGTGCAAATGTGCAAGCATTTAAATGTTTTGTTTTTGGGTTGTTGAAATTGCCGGAGGCTTCATCTTCTGAAGCTGCGCTTAGGCTTATTCCTATGCCTGAAATCCTTGTAGAATGGCCGCCTGTTCCTGGGTGGAGGCTTTGCTGCTGCGCCTACCGCGCTCTTAGCAGCCTCTGAATGGCGGGGATGGTTAATAACCTCAATCTTCTGGCGTATCAGCTTCTCAATATCAGCAAGATAGCTCCTTTCTTCTGCTGCGCAGAATGAGAAGGCTGTCCCTTCTGCTCCGGCCCTTGCAGTCCTCCCTATCCTATGGACATAGCTTTCAGGCTCGTTCGGAAGCTCAAAGTTAATCACATGGGAGATGTTATCAATGTCTATGCCTCTCGCTGCGATGTCTGTTGCCACCAATACCTTAGTCCTGCCTGTCCTGAAGTCTTTTATCGCCTTAGTCCTTGCGCCCTGCGACTTGTTCCCATGAATAGCATCGGAAGATATCTTGTGCTTGCTTAGAAACAATGCCACCTTGTTTGCCCGGTGTTTTGTGCGGGTGAATACCAGCACGCTTGTCAGATGCTCTTCCTTCAGAAGATCCAGCAATAAGCCCTCTTTTGCAGGTGTGTCAACAAAAAAGAGGCATTGCTTTACGCTATCAACGGTTGTTGCCTGGGCAGCGGCCTCTACATGGACCGGAGCCCTGAGCAGGTCTCTTGCAAGCTTGCTGATATCGGGAGACATCGTCGCTGAGAAGAAGAGCGATTGTTTTTTTTGCGGCAGTCTTGATATTATCTTCCTGATGTCATGGATGAATCCCATATCAAGCATCCTGTCTGCTTCATCCAATACAAAAAACTCTACGTCCTTCAGGGTGAGCTTTCTTTGGTTCATCAGGTCAAGGAGCCTGCCTGGTGTTGCAACAAGGATGTCTACGCCCCTTGCCAGGGCCTGGACCTGCGGCCCTTGGCCCACTCCGCCGAAGATGACGGTGTGCCTGAATCTGAGAAACTCTCCGTATGCAGAGAAGCTCTCATCAATCTGTGCTGCAAGCTCACGGGTGGGAGCAAGCACGAGCGTGGTTATCACCCTTGGATATTTTTCAGTCATCCTCTGGAGTATGGGCAGTATGAACGCTGCTGTCTTGCCTGTCCCGGTCTGCGCTATCCCTATGAGGTCTTTTCCCTGCAACAGGCCAGGGATGGCTTTTGCTTGTATGGGGGTAGGTATTGTGTACCCTTGCTTGGCTAATGCCCGCTCGATCTGCGGCTTAAGATTAAGGCTCTTGAATGATTGTTCCATTTATCGGTGTCAACGCGGGAGTAGTTATAAAGATGTGGGTAATGCGTACTCCTTCACCATCCTGAACTGCCCTGCGGTAGGAAGGAGGCAGGCTCGTTGGATAGCCCTGAGTGGCAAGCTTTGAGGGATATTAGCAGGCAGGCTCATGGTGAGCTGGCATTCCCCCCCAAATCATTCTCTGAAAAGGCATTAGCCATACCTCCCATCGCTTCCACAGCCAGTATGTAACTTTATCCCTTTCGTTTCAGGTCATCATCTCATTGCACATTCCGAGAGGGGAAAGAA
>Ga0208373_1004718_pt1 | contig 11975 bp, 9 predicted proteins | sample RifOxyC2_FD_184036 | JGI IMG/M metagenome (GOLD analysis project Ga0208373, IMG submission 184036) | Soil microbial communities from Rifle, Colorado - Rifle Oxygen_injection C2 (SPAdes) | ecosystem: Environmental > Terrestrial > Deep subsurface > Rock core/Sediment | place: Rifle, Colorado... | reverse complement strand
AAACGGCAAATGCTCTCTTGAAAAGACATTAAAAAAAGACCAGAAATGGCCTTCTATTTTAGGTGTTAAAACCCCGAAAAACGCACTCGATTTTGAACGGTGACGAGATCATCAGTCCGAGCAGAAGCAAATCCCCGAGCGTTGTGCTCGTAGCCGGGAAGAACGCTCACCAGGCTCGCATCTACGATGTGGGTCATCAGCTCGAGCAACGCGAGCTCGACTTCTACAAGCTGATAAACCGAGGCATGACCGTGAGTATCGTCGGGGCATAGTCGCCCCAAACCGGAGGTAGCCGCAAGCTACACGCACGAACCGAGCGCCCCGATCCCTGTGGTCGGGGCGTCTCATATTTATCTACATCGGAGAATATGGACGTACGTCCATATTCTCCGATGTGCCTCGTATATGTTCTCCTGTCTAGTGCAAAAATCCAACAATTATAACTTAGCCGCATACCAACCGGTATGCGGCCCTGCTCTTGTAGGCACAGCGCGACTTTGCCCTTCATCCACAGAGCGCCAAGCGCAACTGCCCATCTTCTTCCTTCAGCAGTCCCAGCGCCCTTAGTTGTTCCTTGTCGAGTTTGGGGAGACGAATGTGCGGAATCAGGATGTCTCCGCTACTCCTCGCCAGCTCAATCGCTCCAAAGATGCCCTCCGCGACGATGTCTATGACCGACAAGCTATCGGTCGTATCTTCGAGAGTCATGTACCTACCGTCCCGATACTCTGTCCCCGCGATCAGCCCGGCATTGAACGCCAGCTTTTCGAACGAGTCACACCACTTTGTGCTCCAGTGTTTCATCACGACCGCAGAGGCGAAAACGAAGACTTGTTGGCTTGCGCCCCCTATGTCCGTTATCCTTCCTTCCCCGGTCCACTGACGGTAGTCCCCTTTGGTATCGTAATACTCACAGCTTCGTATCCCTTCCCATTCCGCATACTGTACATCGAATTCCAAGACGAACCTGTGACCGCGGTAAGTTACCCTTTCCATTGCTTATCACGCTCCTTATTAACAACCTACAATATTTAGTAAGGCACATAAAAAAGTAGATTGTTTCATCTACTTCTTGACTAGAACCGATCCTGATTATTCTGAATAATTACATATGCAGGGTATTTTGTGACAGATGTAGCAGCCACGCTTGAACATAGTCGTTATTTCTTTATCGAGATCAATGCGTATGAGGTTCATCGCCTCAAAGATCAATACTAGATAATCGATCGCCCTGTATTCCAGCTCTTTGAGATTTTTTTCATTTGGCTTTTTTATGTAGTTTCGAAAACAAAAAGATAGCTTGTCCAAATATTTTATCAATTTATTTTCTAAATCCGAGAGCGTGTCATTCGGATAAATCTTGCAAATCATTGCTTGCCACTCGCTCAAACTTCCGGGCTTTCTTGACGGCGGTCGGCCGGTTTTTTGCCTCTCATCGATATCAATTCTTTGGCAACTGCATGGGATATCCATGCACCTCGGACACTTGTAAGAGTAATGTTTCCAAAGTTCGCTTTCGATGTCGATGTGATAGCGGAATATGAGTGCGATATACCAAAATAATGCGGCGATTAAATCTACTTTTGCTTGTTCGGTCTTGTCATTTTCCAAATTATCAATAAATCGCAATATATATTTTTGATTGTAATACAAAAGATCATCAACACAATAAAGCCGGTCGTCACCGACCCCATAAACCTTTCTATTTATTTTTATTAGATCATCGAAAGTCATCAACTTAAAATATACCACAAAAACCGCCAGATGCTAGCCATCGTGTTTCGGCTGTGTTCTGTATACTGTTTACTGAATACCGATTTCCTACGCGGCCGGTTTGTCAGCGGCGGCGACGCCGAGAGAGACGAGACCAATAATTATTTTCACAATCGCATACCAGACTGGATCTGCCGTCCAATTGGCACTTGGTATCAAGGCCAAAATTCCCATCACAAGAACGAGCAGACCGACGATCATTAATGTTGTTTTCGACACAGCTCTCCTTTTCTTAATAATAGTTATAAATATAGTAGCAGATTGGTGAAAACTATTTCATGCCAGAGAGTTCGAGAAATTTATTCTGGAAATAATTTGCCTGCTCACTGCTACCGGATTCGTAATGGTAAACCGAGAGGTTCTGGTAGGCGGCGGCGTAATCCGGATTTGAATTAATTGTTTTGAGCCAAAGTTTCTCCGCCTCCGCTTTCTCCCCGGCACGATATTTGAGCACTCCTAGGTTAAATAGGGCGTTGTCATAATCTGGATTGAATTTTAACTCTGCTTCATACTGCTCGATCGCCTCCTCTGCTCTCCCCTCCTCGCCATAGAGCACACCCAAATTGTTATGGGCCATGGTCTCATAGGGATTGAGTTCGAGTGATTTGTAATATTCAATCTCCGCCTGGTCGAAATAACCGGAAAAATAGTACATTACTCCCAAATTTCTGTGTGCCAACGGAGAGTGCGGAGAGTTTGTGGCCGCATTTAGCCAAAAACTTAGGCGATCCTTAAAATTATCAAGATGAATAAAGTTAACGCCAGCAAATATTAATATCACCGCTAGCGTGGTGTAGAGCTGCCAAAGGGTTTTCAAATTTAGTTTTTTAAAAAGATCGGTTTCCAAAAGTACTATCATAAAGCCCAAAAGCGGTAGATAAGCTCTGTGTTCAATGAAATCTGGAGCAACGGAAGTGTTGGGGCGTATAAATGTCGGGATTAAAAATATTAAGAACCAAATTGCGCCGAATACGATCCATTTCCATCTTCGCTTCTTTGTAAATATAATAAGCAATATTAATGTAATAATGCCTGCGATACCAAATAGCTTGTTCGAATCCTCTAAAATCGGTAAAACCGAAAGATTAAAGGGGTAAAATATCTTTCCGATGTAAAGTAGTATGGCATATGAATTGAGATAAAAGAATTTTATGGTAGCTAAAAATCCCAGCCCGCCGGAAGCGCCAGAAAGAGCGATACTTCTTCCCCAGTACCAAAGAGCGAATGCTATTCCCGAAGTTATGGCTAGAAGCGAAAATTCCTTGGCTTTCGCTCGGCTCTCTGCAATTAGAAAGTAATAGAGAAGAAAAACCAACGGCAAGATTAAAGCCGTCTCTTTTGTGAATATCGCCAGAGCAAAAAAGAGAGCGCAAAGAACAGAGTTTATTATATTACAATTTAGATTATCGCGGCTTTGACCCCCAGCATCCTCAATGTCGTCGCGAGCGAAGCGTGGCGATCTATCCGATTGCTTCGTCGCTTCGCTCCTCGCAATGACGCTACCACCTTCATTGACATTAATAAAAAATATGAACGAGGCCAAGGCAAAAATTGCTAGCAATGAATCATTTCTGCCGGGTATCCAAGCCACCGCTTGGGAGAGAATCGGGTGCAATGTAAATAATACGGCGGCCAGAAAAGAGAGCGAGCGTTTGTATTTGAGTTTAAGCAAAGTTGTAAAAACTAAAGATGAGGCGACAAGGTGTAGGATTATATTGGTCAGGTGATATATGGAAGCCTTGTCTCCCCCGAGATGGGCGTCGAGCATAAAGGAGAGAGTCAGGATCGGGCGATAATATGTCGCTGATGAGTGCAAAATATGAAAAACTTCTTGCTTGAATATCAATCCGATATTAGCAAAATCTTTTAAAAAGTTGATATTATCCAAGATCAAGACATTGTCGTCGAGATATGTGAAGTCAAAAAAGAGAGTTTTGAGATACAAAAGAAAGCCCAAGACCGCAATCCATGCATATGGCCGCCAAGATTTTAGAAAAACCGACTTCAACCAAGTTGTGTTTTCAGGGGACATAATAATTTGTACCTAACCGTCACCGTCGCCATCGTCAAGCGTCCTACGGTTGCGATGCCCGTTACGTCCGACGTCAAACGTTAAACGATACGGGCTTCGTTACCGGTAACCGATTAACTTAATTGGTGTTTATTTGTGGACTAGATTTGTGTCGGTGGGGTTCCTCACTTTTTTACGAACACGAGCAAACTTGCCTCGCCAATCTCATCTTCCCCAAATTCGTCTTGCCATGCTCCGCTACTTCCATCATACCAAACATATCCACCTTTTAGCTCGTAATCGTCCGTTATCATCGCCATCAGATAATTAAAAAGTAAAGTCGATGAATTTCTGCCGACAAATCCGCTTGATTGCCGTTGCGAAAGTACTATCATCTTCGGCGACGAATCTCCCAGATCAGATATTACTTCTTTTTGATAGACTACCGCTTTTTCCGTATTCATCGAATGCGGATAAGTTATTACGAATCTGGTCGGGCTCATTCTTTTCGCATACCAAAGAATCTGCGGCTCTGAACCAGCGATATAGATGGTATCGCCGGCAGTTGAATATTGATCGATCTTGTCCGCAATTATTTTCGATTCGGTAAACGGATTATCCTTGTCGTAAATCCAGAGACTTAACTCTTTAGATGTTTTTGTATACTGGGTCCGGATCGGATAGATGATAATGAATATTAGAAAAACTAATAATAACGAGGCGAAGAGATTGATATTAATATATTTTTGGATCAATTTGCCTCGCAAAACTCTTTCTAGCGCAAATGTTAAGAAGAGTGCCCAGAATGGAAGCAAAGCTATATAGTAATGACCGACCGCGCTTTGATAAATGCCTAAAAGTGCAAAAAAAAGAAGTCCCGCATAGAACCAGAAATTTCGAGGACGTATGAAGACGTAATACCCCGAAAGTAAAATAAGCGCCCACCAGTCTTTGAAAAAAAGCTGAAGATGAGGTACCATGGCTGAAAATCCGTAACCTTGCTCGTTAGCGTAGTAGAGGTTGAAAACCACCGCCGACTCGAAGAGTTCCCTGACTCCGCCCTTGACAAAATAATATCCCAATGATGCAAGAATAACCAAGATAAAACCTGTGAGAATCTGCCCGATCGTGATCAAAAGTCTGCGATAATCATTTTTTCCTTTGTACTCTCCCCAAAGCCAATAGATGAGTATGAACAAAATCACAAATACACCGATCGGTTTGTAAAGAAGCGATGTTGCCGCCAGCACTCCCGCTAACCCCCAATGCCACCATATGGGTTTATCTTTAAAAAATACGTAGAGCGCAAGAAGACCCAGAAGCGGCAGAAGCATAAACTCTTCAGTGTTGGCAGAGTTTACCATCAAATATGGGAATGAGAACATTGCAGTCAAGAGCGCTGATGCGACTATTCCCGCCCGCTTCCCCGCTTCTTTATAAGCGATCAATCCGACTAAAATTACTGTTCCGGCCAAAAATAGTGTAGCCAAAAGACGCGGCGGCCAGAGAGAGTCGGAGCTAATAAGCTGTGCGAGATAATATGTATAGACTATGAGCGGCGGTTTTTGGAGAAATGAGTTTTTATACGGAGCAACCCCCTCACGCATTATCCAAGCAGAATAAGCATACTCCCCCTCGTCCCTGTCGAAAGGCACATTGTAGCAGTTCCAGCGAATTAATATAAACAATACTAGAATTAAGGCGATTGATAGTACAATTAAAATCACTCTCGCCTCTTTTGAGAACTTGATTGGTTTCCTGCTTGTTATATATTTAGTAGTGGCGAGCATATAGCCTTAAACTACGAATAGCGAGGTATTGTCCCGTGACGACGGTTGGCAAGCGCGTCCGCCGAAGGCGGATCAAAGTGCCTAGGAACGGGATGATGCCGAGCAAGTGATTAATAATACAGATATCTATTTACTTTTTAATGAATTGAACCAATGAGCAAATGCAACGATCAGGGTGCCAAGACCGTATTTGACACTTCGAATGAAATTAATACTCGAGGAGTCCGGTTCGTACTTGGCCGGAACCGAAATCTCGCCGATTTTGAAACCTCGCTCAATAATCTGAAACAAAACTTGGCTGTCAAAAACAAAATCATTGGAGTTTTTTGTAAAATTGATATTCTCCAAAACTTTTCGTTTGTAGGCACGCATACCGGTGTGCCACTCCGAAAGATTTTGTCCAGAGAGAATATTTTCGACAAATGATAATGCTCTATTGGCATAGTATTTGTATCTCGGCATCCCCGCTTCCCGCGCTTCCGCCCTGCTACGAATTCGCGAGCCTAGCATGACATCGAAATAGCCACCTTCGATAAATGAAACGAAATACGGGATTAATTTCGGATCATATTGATAATCCGGATGAAGCATAACAACAATATCAGCGCTTTTCTTGAGAGCGATTTTGTAACAGCTTTTTTGATTCGCCCCGTAGCCTAGATTTTTTCGGTGTTTGAATGTAGATATCCCAAGTCTGACTGCAAGATCGATAGTTTGATCGCAACTTCCATCGTCTACCAAAACTACTTCCGATGCTGTGTTCGGAGGAATATCATTAATTGTCTTTTTAAGCGTTCTTTCTGCGTTATACGCCGGCAACACAACAATAACCCTCGGTTTTACCCCCCTTGGTTTCAATTTGAGTTTTTGCATTTCTTATTGATTTATAGCAGTCGCTCCGCCATTGTTGATTTTACCCCAAGAAACCGCCTCCCAGGATCGTTCGTGGAGGTAATAAATGAGTAATTTTGATACCAAATCTATCAGCCCGATCGTATTTGCCAAAGCCAGATTCCCCGTCATCAGATAAACGATAACCACAGTCGCAATCGTGGCTACAATTCGAAAAGTAATTGATTTCAAAATCGTCCTTCTCTTTTTGTCTTTCATTTTTCACTCTCTTTTCTATCAGCGATTAATGCTAGCAAATTCTGAATTTCATTTTCAATCCTACTCTTCAATTCTTGATTATCAAACAAATTGACAATACCCGATAACGATCGAAGATTACGATCTAATGCATTTTCAAATTCTTCATCGCCTACTACTGCGAACATATGATCGAGCAATTCTCCCTTTTTACCTTCTTCGATCCATTGGGTATATTCTGCTTTAATGTGCTCCACCAAATGTAAAATATTGCGCAGGAAAGCGGACTCGAGGTTGATAAAATGTTCTTGATACCGGAGCGACTTTTCACCCGGCGAAAAAAATCTCTTCAAACTAAGGTACCCTGCCACTGATGCCCCGACAAAAGGCAACCCGTCTCCCCAACCAAATTCATATTCTAGTGTCTCCTTCCCGGAATCATCCGGGTCAGCCAACGTTTTAAAAGATCGTAAAATAACCATTTTGCTCAAATGTTCTCTTGACAAAATTTCAAAATCCAAGCCCGAAACCCCCTCCGACCCCGCAAGTAAATCTACCAGTTGCTCTCGGTCACTTCTGCTTTCAGTCAAATGTTGAAAATAATGGTCCGACAACCTCGGGACGCTCCGGACTTGATTCGCCGTGGCTGACATCAGATCTAGGCCGTATAAAGCAATCGCTACTCGGAGTTCCGGCTCGTGTTCTTCGTCTAGATTTAAAATCTGGCTAAGCATGTCGCTTCCTCCAGCTGAAAATCTCATGAATCCTTTACATGCTAGTGAATTAATAATTTTATAATCTATTGTCGGCTCTGATTTCATCCAATTCTCAATGGAAGCTAATGTTGATTTGTCGAATGGATCGATAACATTGTGGATCGCTAAGAAATAGACTAGCGAGGACATTCTGGTATAGAATTTATCCAAACTATTCATCCAGCCCACAAGCGCACTCTCGTCTGGGTTCACCCACAGTGGGTCTAAAACACCGGACTGGACCCCTCCCTCTTTTGTTCCTATAAGCAAAGCATTATAACAATGATTTTCAACATCCAACGCCACGATAGCCGGCATTGAGAATAATGCGGAACCATCGAGCCTCGTCCCTTCTTGCATTTTTTTTATGATTTTGTAGACCGCTTCGTTGGCAATGGCATAATGTCCGCATAATCCTTTTCCGCCCATGAGTATCGCATCAACCCCGCTTGAATCGAGAGTCAAGAGTCGAGATTCACTTGTCGCTTCGAACTCTTCGCGATCTCGAAATCCATCTCTTTCTTCTTTGGACAACTTTTCAAAGTAGTTCCCGGCGATATAGTCATATTCTAAACTTGAATTTACAATTTTTGATGCCAATAGCACTGCCTTCAGCGGAGAAATATTTGCGATATTTTCTATCCCGAGATCGACCAGCGATTCTCCATGTCTCTCTGTCCACTCATAAACGATACCAGCCAGCGCTTCCCAATCGGTATTTTCAAGAATTTGGCGCTCCGGGAGACCTGCCTTACCTTGTTCTTTCATGATTTCATCTATTCCCACTCTTCTTTCGCGAACGCTCTTAACCGCTTCGTCTATAATAGGATTTGAAAATGACGCTTTCTCTGCCAGCAAACTTGAAAGCGGACCGATTTCGCATCGCCCGCCAGCAGTCGCAGGCAAACTCACCGATTCTCTGCCGCCAAGCACACTCTCGCAAGCCTCGGCAAATCCGATATCTGACAATTGGATTATCTTTTTTGCTTCGTCTTTTATTTCATGAGCCTCACCGTAGGCCTCTTCCGCTGCTTGTTCGATTCTTTCAGACATAATCACCTCAACATAATAGTGGTATTGTATACAATATATCATACCTGACTTAACCCTCGACTTGAACCAGCGATATTTTTTTGCTAGATTGTTAATGGGCGGGTGCCCGTTATTTTATTTAATACCTCTTAGCAAAAGTACGAATATCCTCATGCGGTAGCTATTTGTATTTTCGTAAGATTTGTATTTTCGTGAAGGGATTTCTATGCTAATGACCAATATCCAAATATATAATTATTAGTACGGAGTGTCGAATGATGAAAACCAAGCACATTTACTTTTTCGGCGGCAAAAAAGCCGATGGCAACGGCAAAATGAAAGATCTCTTGGGTGGCAAAGGAGCAAATTTGGCGGAGATGGTGAACTTGGGCGTGCCTATCCCGCCCGGTTTTACCGTCACAACAAAAGTCTGCAATTACTATTATGAACATGATAAGAAATTACCAGTTGGGTTTGATGATGATTTTGAAGCATCAGTAGCCAAAGTTGAAAAATTGACAGGAAAGAAATTTGGCGACCCAAAAAATCCCCTTCTTTTCTCTGTCCGCTCCGGCGCCAAGTTCTCTATGCCGGGAATGATGGATACGGTGCTAAATCTTGGATTGAATGATGATATCGTGACCGGGTTGGCTAAAAAAACAGGTAACGAACGCTTCGCTCTAGACGCCTACCGCCGATTCATTCAGATGTTCTCCGATGTAGTAATGGAGGTTGAGAAAGCGTTGTTTGAGGAAATTCTAGATCATGTTAAGGAAAAGGTCGGTGCTAAAAACGATACTGATTTGAGTGTTGATGATCTAAAAAAAGTAATAAAACTGTATAAGGAACTTTACAAAAAGCATACCAAGAAAGATTTTCCAAGCGAGCCGATGGCGCAACTTAGAGCTTCTCGGGATGCCGTTTTTCGAAGCTGGAACAATCAGCGAGCCATTACTTATAGAAGATTAAATAAAATCGCTGATGATCTTGGAACTGCCGTCAATATTCAAGCGATGGTTTTTGGAAATATGGGGCAAAGTTCCGCAACCGGAGTCGGTTTTACCAGAAACCCTTCGACGGGAGTGAGTGAATTTTACGGCGAGTATTTGACAAATGCCCAAGGCGAGGATGTAGTTGCCGGGGTTAGAACTCCGAAGCCGATTACAAAACTTAAAATTGAGATGCCCAAAATCTACGCGGAGCTAAAAAAGATAACCGATCGTCTTGAAAAACATTACCGAGATATTCAGGATTTTGAGTTTACGATAGAAGAGGGCAAGCTCTATATGCTTCAGACCAGGACCGGCAAACGAACTACCGAGGCCGCAGTAAAAATTACTGTTGATATGGTAGAGGAAAAATTGATATCGATCGATGAAGCTCTGATGCGAGTCGAGCCACAAAGTTTGGATCAATTGCTTCATCCGATACTCGACCCATCCGCCACCTACGAGGTGGCGGCCAAAGGTCTTCCTGCTTCTCCGGGAGCCGCGGTCGGCAAAGTTGTTTTTGATTCCGATGAAGCAGTGATACAATCCGAATCTCGTCCTGTGATACTTGTGCGCACCGAGACCTGTCCGGATGATATTCACGGCATGGACTCGGCAAAGGGCATTTTGACCGCTAGGGGAGGGATGACTTCTCACGCCGCTGTTGTCGCCCGAGGCATGGGAAAATGTTGCGTCGCCGGTTGCGAGGAGATAAAGGTTGATGAAAAAAACAAGAAATTTGTTATCGATGGCACGACGGTCAAAGAGGGAGATTGGATCACTTTAAATGGTTCCTCTGGTGAAGTCATTATCGATAAAGTTAAGACTATCGAGCCCACCCTTTCCGGAGATTTCGGAAAATTCATCGCCTGGGCGGAAAAGAAAAAGAAGCTAGAAGTCCGCGCCAATGCCGACGTGCCGAAAGACGCCAAAACAGCCAGAGAATTCGGAGCAGAGGGAATCGGTTTATGCCGAACCGAGCATATGTTTTTTGAAGAAAACCGCCTTCCCTTTATGCAGGAGATGATTATCGCCGGTACTACCGAAGAGAGAAGAGTGGCGCTTAAAAAACTCCTCAAATTCCAGAAAGAGGATTTTGTCGGGCTTTTCACCGAGATGAAAGGATATCCGGTGACAGTCCGTCTACTTGATCCCCCACTGCATGAGTTCTTGCCAAAAACCAAAGAGGAAGCGAAAATATTGTCTAAAAAAATCGGAGTTTCAGTTGAAAAAATATGGAAAAAGGCGGAGGAGCTTCATGAATTCAATCCAATGCTTGGGCATCGTGGCTGCCGTTTGGGTATCACCTACCCCGAAATAACCGAGATGCAAACGGAGGCGATAATCTCCGCCGCTTGCGAGCTTGCGAAAATAAATATCAGAGTCGTGCCTGAAATAATGGTGCCGCTTGTTGGAAATGTATCAGAGTTTGCCGATCAGAAAGCAGTGATTGATGAGACCGCAAAAAGTGTGATGGAAAAATACAAAGTCGATCTTAAATATATGGTTGGGACAATGATCGAAGTGCCAAGAGCCGCCGTAACTGCCGATGAGATCGCAAAAGAGGCCGAGTTCTTTTCTTTCGGCACCAATGATCTGACCCAGATGGGAATGGGCTTTTCGCGTGATGATGCCGGTAAGTTCATAAAAGTATATATGGATAAAAAAATCTTCTCCGCCGATCCCTTTCAGACGCTCGATCAAGCCGGTATCGGAGAGCTGGTTCGAATTGGGATTGATAAGGGTAGATCAGTAAAGAAGGATTTAAAAATCGGCATCTGCGGCGAACACGGTGGCGACCCCGATTCAGTCAAGTTCTGCCACAGAGTCGGGATGACCTATGTCTCCTGCTCGCCATTCCGAGTTCCGATAGCCATACTCTCTGCGGCTCAAGCGGTGATTGAATCGAGATCCACAGATTCCGTCCACAGATTAGGCACAGACAGTAGATGAAGAATTTATTTCATTAATCATTATCCAGTCATACCGACAAATCAGATTGTCATCCTGAACTTGTTTCAGGATCTAAAATCTCCCCTATGAATCGGCGGGGAGATTTTGTTATGTTAGATAATTAATTTAGGTTGGCCCACCCGCCGTGGCGGAGGATGGGCCGGTTCGCCGTCGCAGTTACCACTGGAGCTCATTCCAGCGGAACCAGCTCCGGTTTCTCGCCGATAATGAGCACCCGATAGTTCTTCCCTTCCACCTCAACGATCTGGTCGCTCTTTACCTCTGTGCTACCTGAGCCCTCCTTGGGCATCGGAAGTGTGACTGCGATCCTCACCGATGCCGGGACCTCCATCCTGACGCCATTGAGTAACCCCTGCATGGCCTTGACATGACCGTCAAGGAAACAGAGGTTGCCGTACCCGGAGTGAGGCCACTCGAGCTCCTCCCATTTCGAGAAGCACTCGTATTCGTTCACCCCTTCGCCGAAGAGGAGGATCGACTTCGGGTTTTCGGCACCCCCCTGCGCTCCTCCTCGGAGCATGAACTCGTTCCAGAGGTAGGAAACCGGCCTCTTCCCTTCCTC
>Ga0208373_1004717_pt1 | contig 11975 bp, 11 predicted proteins | sample RifOxyC2_FD_184036 | JGI IMG/M metagenome (GOLD analysis project Ga0208373, IMG submission 184036) | Soil microbial communities from Rifle, Colorado - Rifle Oxygen_injection C2 (SPAdes) | ecosystem: Environmental > Terrestrial > Deep subsurface > Rock core/Sediment | place: Rifle, Colorado... | reverse complement strand
GGCAAGCCGATCGTTAAGCGGCAGGGTATTGGCCCCCGGATATCCGAAAATCGTATCCACCCCTTCTTCTTCCAGAACCTGTAAAACAACATCCGCGCCGATGGTCTTCATTTTTTAATTCCCTTCCTTCAATGGATGTCCGTCTCTGTTGGCGATGTCTGCTCCATGCTGCCGTCAACCGCCCCCGTGCGCATCCCGGATATTGGCGACGATTGCGGAAGCACAGAAAAAAAGCCGCCGATTCTTTCGAAACGCGGCCTTTAAAAACAAAAAAGCCGCGGTCCTTTGCAGGGTCGCGGCTCGCATCTTCCCTTTGATTGTATCAAAGACGCCGAGCAGCAACCCTCCCGGGTACAGCTACTACTACGCCCGATACCAATAATAACGAGTAAATACGAATTTCCGACTTCTTCAAAAATTTATTATTCATGACATTCCCGTTATGAACGTTAAGCTTCGCTTTATGAACACTAAGCTTCGCTTTCCTTTGTGGCGCCATCCTTAACAAAAAGAAAAGGCCCTGTCAAGAAGGTTTTTGGGGGCCAGAAGAAAATTTGACAGGCCAGTCTTTATTTGAATCTACCCTTCGTCGTTCCCGATTCCCAGTTCTCTCCTCAAGGGCCCGATGTCCGTGAAGGGCTCGCCGGCCATCTTCTTCCGGGCTTCCCCATTTTCGATATCCTTGATGAGGTCGAGGACCTTCTCTCTTCCCGCTTTCGTCGCCACGGCCTCCCGTGGGGTCTTGCCGCCGAGGGCCGGAATCGCCTGATCGGGCCAGGCGGACATGTACTTCTGCATCACCGAGGCCAGCATGGCCCGGGCTCCCTCATTCTTTAAAGGTTTTACCTTTTCGCCCTTTCCTGCGTGCCGTTCCATGGCCACGTGGATGTCCTCGAACTCGTCGACGCGATGACGGACATATCCTCGTAGCAGATCGAGAAGCCTCTTCTTGCCCCTTTCGAGCCGTTCCCGGGACATGCATTCGAGGATCAGCCTGTCGGGATGGAGGTTGACCGTGCCGAGTACCGTGAATGTCAACTGCCCGGATGGATGGACGATGCTGGAGGTGGCAACTATTCCATTTTCAGCTCCCTCGGCGCCCATCTCCCACTCCTTGGAGGGACCTCTTTTCAGCCACGAGTAGCTCACGCTCCCGGAAGGGGTCTCTTCCTCATCGGCGAAATCGTACTCCCCGGAAAGGAGTTCCCGGGCGCGCCCGTAATCGGTCACGGTAAAGTGGGCCCTCGCAGAGATGATTCGGTGTCTTTCCTCGGTGAGCAGCACGGGTGGCTCTTCAACCACCTCATCGAAGAAATGCCCCATCAGAAAGGCGTTCTCCTTCAGGAAGGCGGGCCAGCCCATCCGTCCCGTTTCGGCCTCGAACTTCCGGCGAGCCTTGTCCAGGTATGCCTTCAGGGCCTCGACCCTCATCCGCGGCAGCTTCTGTCCGTTTCCAGCAAGCCTGCACACGCCGTCCATTCTGTAGACCCTCGTCTGAACGAGGTCCCACCGGACGGTCTCGTAGGATGCGGATATCTCCTGCACGTCCATCACCTCGCCGGTAAAGATATCCCGGATCGTCAGCCCCTCCCCTTCCCGGACATCCTGCACCTCGTAGATGGATTCGTAACTTTTCATGAGGGATTCGGCGAGGCGTTTCTCTTCTGCGGTCAGTGTGATCCCACGCTGGTCGCAGAAGCTCCCCATTATTGTTTTGCCATTTTCCCTGCGGTAGTCGTGGATGAACCAATCGTGGAACTGGCCTTCATCTCGGGAGGCCCTCTCGGGCAGTGCGAGGGGCTCCCGGGGCTCGATATTCCAGAAGATGCCCGTGCCCCTCAGAAAATCGTTACGGGATATCTCCCTTTTGATGTAGCGGGAAAGGTTTTCCCGGAGGCGCCGGAAAACCGGGTCGGGAGCGGGCGGTTTGCGGGGCGCCGCTTCAGTTGGTGCGGATCCCTGCCCGGATTCCTTGAGGAGGCAGCACCTCTTGTATTTTTTCCCGCTTCCGCAGGGGCAAGGTTGGTTACGGCCGATCGCCCGTTGCGGGGGGGCCGGCGCCTCCCTTACGACACCCTGTTCACACGGAGACGGAAGCTTTCTCCCGAGCTTCTCCGCCACCATCATGAGCTTGTCGAGGAGGCCTTCCTTGAATTGATCGCGATCGCCGCTGAGCCGGTAGTAGTGTGCCCGGTCCATGACCTCGGCGGCCTTGCTGTAATAGACAAAGGCCGCTTCGAGATCGCCCTTGTCGAGGGCGTATTCCCCGAGGTTGACGTGGCCTTCCACGGCCAGGGGGTCGTTCTTGATCGCCCGCTCGTAAAGGGGCACGGTATCCTCCCGCCGCTTGATCTGTCGGAGGGCGTTGGCAAAACCGATGAGGAGTTCGGGGCTCTCCGGATCCTTTCTCAGCTTCTTCTCATATTTGTCGACTAGATCAGGGAGAGAGATATCCTTCCATAAGGCCGATATCGACCTTATGGGGATGACTGTCATTTCCTCACGGTCTGCTTTCGCGGTTTTGGGGACAAGATCGAGGAGCGCCAACCGAACGGTCACCGCGACCATTCCCTCTTTAGCGATTTCATAGTGGTCGAGAGCCCCGCATTTCTTGCAGACGATGTGGTCCTCGACCACAGTGTCCTGGGCGCCGACGGCCACGAAGACCTTCTCAACCGTGTAGTGATAGACATTATGGCAAGAGCGGCACTTGAGCGGGATTTCCACAGGTTCCCTCAGGAGGGCTTCCAGGTCCCCCTTCTCCATCGCGCTTCGCAAGCGCTCGTCTCTTTGTTCCCGAAACTTCATTTCCCGTTCGATGCGCTTGAGTTCGGGGCCTGCCGCGCCATTGATGAGGCACAGGAGGCGAAAGACCCCGCCCTCGGCTTGCTCTCCCTTTTTCAGCTCGGCCTTAAGAACGGGAATGAACCTTTTGTCGCCGATGCCGGCCACGGCGTCCAGAAGCCACTCCTTGTACTCACCCCACAACAGGGACCAGTGGGTCAGGACGAGATCGACCGACGCCTCCGTCGGAAGCTCCTCCAGGACGTGCAGCGACAGGATAATTCCGTTCGGATTGTTCTTCTCGAAAAGGGGACGTATAATGGGTATGGAAAGGTCGCCAAGCCTGCCGACCGCCTCGGCGGCATCATCAGCGGACCAGTCGTCTGCGAAATCCACTGCCAGCAGCTCCCGGGCCATTCCTTCGTCGATGAACCTGCCCGCGAACCGGATGATTCGCCCGTTCGCCTCGGCGAAAGGGAACTGCTCAATCCGGCGTACGGCCTCGCTTGCCAGGTTCTTAACGTCCGCACTTTTGGCAAGGATATCCACGAGCGCATCGTCCTGGGGCGCATCGGGCCTGTCCTCAAAGAAGAAGCTGAGTGCCGCATCCGCGTCGAGGGTTTCCGGATTCAGCGCGATGAGGGACCGGGACTCCGCAAGCAGGGAAAGAACGATGATGGCAATCCTGGCCACTGTCTCCCGCTGCCCCCGGGGGATCTCCGTGGCGGTTGCCTGAAGGGCGGTCAGGACAGCGCAAGAAAAGAACGGGACATCCCTCTCCGCCTGCCAGCGGAGATAGTCCTCCTCGCCGCGCTCCCGCCTTTTTTCCTGCTGAATCGCCAGGGCGGCCAGTTCCGCCTCTTTCAGGATTTCGTTGAACCTCCGCTTCTTCAGGAGTTTTTTCAGGGATTCCGCGACGTTCCTGTATCCGCTTCCGGACAGAAGGTCGAAAGACTCATCCACATCATCGGCGAAGTCCTCGGAGGCGGCTCCCTTGCCGGCAAGGGAGCCGAGCGAGCACCATCCCCCGGCGCGGCTCACGATCGCGGCCAGGAGCGCCGCCACATAATCGCTCTCGCCGCTGCGATAGGCAAAGAGAAACAGTTTGCTGCTGTCCGTGCCCGCCGCGAGGTTAGCGCGGAAAAATAAATTTGCCACCTCCCGGGAGCCGCCGAACGAGTCGAGATGCCCCAGAGCGTCTTCCACGTACCGCTGGGACTCGTCCGTTCCGAGGAGGGCAACGTTCATCAGTACCCCGGCGAAGTCGGCGGAGTCGGCCTCGTGTATCCGGGCATACTTATCCCTTGCGGTGGCGAGGAGTCTGCCGTCTTTCAGCAAAGCCAGGGCATGGGAGAGGCGCTCTGCCGAAAAGCCCGAGCTTTTCCTGAAGGCGGCAAGCAGGGTATCGGCGATGTTCCTGTCGGGATAAGCACAAAAATAGTCGGCGGCTTGGGCTGCCGTCGCTCCTCCCCGGTCGTTCAGAAGCCCGACCATGAGCGGCCCCGCTTCCTTCGGGTAGAGGCGGCGCACCCGGTCAGCCGCCCAGCTTTTCACCTCCGGGTCTTGATGCCCGCACAAGCGTGTGAGCGCTTCAAAGCTCCACAAAAAAGTTGTCATTTATTCCTTCTCCTTATTTTTCTCCTTAACAAATGCAATACCTTTCGGAGTGAGCCGGTATTTCTGCAGACGACTATTCGGCTTATCGGGTATAGTCATTTCGATAAGTCCTGCGGCTATAGCCGGCTGCTGATAGGCGATGCGGAAATGCTTCTCATCTTTTAAGCCAAGTTTTTGCTGGATTTCCTTACGAGCAACCTCTCCTTTCAAGATGAGCAGCATTTTGCTGACTTCGGGGGTAACTGAGGGGGTGACTTCGGGGGTGGATAAGGATGAAACGGCACGGAGAATCATTTTCAACATGAACTCAATAAAAACCGAGGATTCGGCATTTTCCGTGCTTTTGTTCAACATGGCGTAATATTCTGCCTGATGTTCATGCACAAGACTTTCAACAGGAATATGGCTAAATAGAGGATTCCATTTGTCAAGAATCAATGTTTGCCAGAGTCTTCCCAACCTGCCATTGCCGTCTTCAAAAGGATGGATGAATTCAAGCTCGTAATGAAAAACCGAACCGGCAATCAACGGGTGCTGATCGGTTGATTTTAACCATTGCAAGAGATTATTCATCAGAGAGGAGACACGATCTGCAGGCGGCGCCAGATGGACGACGGTCAGTCCCGCCATAACGCCAACGCCGCCCGTGCGAAAGTTTCCCGGATTATCCAGCAGGGCCGTCATTAACACGCGGTGAGCATCCAACAAATCTTTCTGCGAATTTGACTGCCATTTATCAATCTGGTCATACGCCTTGACGGCATTCCGGACTTCCTGAATTTCACGAGGCGATGCGATTATTCTTTTACCTTCCAGAACCGCGGTGATCTGCGCAACGCTTAGCGTGTTTCCTTCAATAGCGAGCGATCCGTGAATGGTCCGTATCCGATTGATGCGGCGCAGGCGGACTGTTTGCGATGCCTCCTCAAACACCGAAAGCCGTCCAATCAGTTGTGATATTTCAGCAACAAGCGAGATGATGACAGGAGTGATTTTAAAAGGGGGAATGTAGTTTTCGCTCATATCGCCTCCGTTTGTTTAAATGGTCCCCGCCGCTTCTCTGAATTGGGGTCAGAGTAACATTATCCAAAAACCGCTCCTAATGAGAATAAATATTACTCTGACCCCAATTCTCCCATTTTTAATTTGGTCCTTTCTCTTTAACATCTACGCAATAATCTCTGCCTTCAGTTAAAGCTTCAATAAAATTATCAATATGATCTATGTCCATAAGAACAAAGTCACCGTGTAATTTGATTTCACCGGTAAAGGCTAATATAATTGCTTTCTTCCATCTATAAAGATACCCTTTTATACGATCAAGAAAAGTTCTGTCCGGATATCTCCAATGATCAAAATAAACATCTTTATAAAAATGTAACTGAATAAGACTAAATTCTTCATCAACTTCTATTTCAACTATAGATCCACATTCACCATCACCACAATCACATTGCACTGAATAGTAAAGAGATTTATCAAATTTATGTATTAATGATACTCCACGCTTAAATTTTGATTGAAATTCCGTTTGAGACATTGTTATTCATTCCCTGGCCAATTTGTCTTATAAGCTACTTAGTTGTATATGCCCCCACAACCGTCGGAAATCAGTATTTATGTCCGCGTAATTCGCGCGGAATTCACGCATTTTCATCCTTCATTGTGCCCGCTCTAAAACAGCAATTTCGGCTGCTACATTTTCACGGGAAATTTGTTTCCATTCGGCAATTGATTCTTTCTGATTATCATACGGATTTGCATTATTTTCGAAATCCAGCATAAATGACCACACAAGACCGATAGTGCCATTATGTATTAAAAAGCTTTGCTTCTGCTTCGAGGCGAATTGTTTCATAGACTTGCTCATCGTAGGGACGGTTAAAGCAACAATTGTCAAGATAGATTTTCATCGGCATCACCCTCCAGTATTATCTTTTATTTCCCTGTGATATGTGAATCCGTCTCCGATTGATCCGATTGGTCTCTTCCGGCACGACAATTTCTTCCGGTGGTATCCAAACGGCCTTGCCATTCCGCCAGACAGCAATCGGATTTCCCTGTCGTTTGTGCTCGGCCAGGGCCTCGGCAACTGCCTCTTTCAACGCCATTTCGGCCTTTACTTTCAAGGGAAGATCGCGAACATCCTTCCCGCATTTACGCGTCTTTTCTTTCATTATTTGGGACTCCTTTCAATGACTGAAAACAGCTTATCATCAATAACTGTTAAATGACCATTTTCTTCATCTGCAATCAGGCGTGGCAAATCAGCGGAATTATCGAATAGCATCCATGAATCGAGCAATGTCCGGTAAAGATGAAATAAATTGTACACACTTCTGGCAAACCGGCGTCTAACTACCTCCGGCGGTACATCGTGCCCTCCCGCTCTGACGCGTTCGGCAATGCGCTTTAGCGCCAGATCCGGTTTATGGAGCCATAGATAAAACAGATGGATTTTATAGCCCTTTTTCTTCAGATCCTTGAGTAATCTGACATACGACCTCCCCGCTAATGTTGTCTCAATAGCAAAATCATGGCCCGCTTTGATATGTTCTTGTATCTGGTCCAGCATGATCATTCCGGCTTTGATGGCGGCTACTTCCGGTGAAAAAGGAGAAAGGCCGGCAGCGATCAAATCAGCGTTCACGAAATTAATGCAATCTGCATAATAGGGAAGAAACCGCCGAACAAAAGTGGTCTTTCCCGAACCGTTGGGACCGGCAACAATGTAAAGATGCTGTTGTTTTTCCGTCACCATGAGAACAACTCCCCTCTTTGCATTCAGCAGAAATTTAGTATTGCGTCCCCGGATTTCCCAAGGGCAATATCCACCGACTGGGCTGCCCGTTTCTGCAACTCCCGGTGGGTTTCTTGAAAGAGAGTCAGCAACTGCTCGAATTTCATTCTCCCTCCTTATCAATCCGCATCTCGCGCACGGCCAATGACTGACACTGCAAGCCGAGCAATAATCGCTGTACTTGTTCGGTTGGCTCGGTTTTCGAGAGCGGCGGTGAACTTGTACCGTCGAGGGCGAGCCCTTCTATGCTTATGGCCTCACATTTTAAGACAACACCCCAGTATTACCGGGCTTTTTATTGGGTCTTATTCTTTACTTTATTCTTATTTATTCTTTAAGTATCCATCTGGGCGCTTTACGCGATCCCGTATTTATTATCGCTTCTGCTATACTTTTTCAGGCACATTCTCAAAGATCGCATGATAATCATTTGTGCTCAGCACGGTGTCGTAAAGGCCGATGTCTTCACCTTCATGCTTGTTAATGCCGGTATAGCTCAAGCTGGAATCCTCATACCGTTTGAAACCAAAGACTGCCTCATTCATTTTTCCGCTGTTGAATACTCCAAGGCTCACAAGCAATTCAAATTCTTTCACCATTAATCCGGTAACTTTTTTGAATAGACCAGGCTCAAGTTGCGTAATCACATCCTTCAGGCAATGCTCCCGGTAGTCGGTCAAATACATGAACACCGGTACGCGGGTGGCAAACTTGATGAGCTTTTCCTGAATCTGCTTCCGCGTGCTCTTGTATTCTTTTTCTTCTTCCGTGAGTTGCTTCTTCTCCTTGTCGGAAAGCTCTTCGTCATTGGCTTCCTTTTTCGCCTTCTTCACAGCTTCCGACTTGTTGATGATTGTTTCAATATCCTGATTCAGATTACGGAAACCTTCAATGTTCATCAGCGCTCATCGGACTCCTCCCTTATTTTCTTTCTCGAACTTGCCGGAGGCAGAAAGTTTTCGCCGGTTACCACGCTCCTTCCGGTTTCCTGCTCCAATTCAAGGCGCGCTTTTTTGGCGATTTTACCGCCCTTCTTGCCTGCTTCGGCATTTTCGTTCATGCCGGTCGCGTCAACACTCTCGGCAATCTGACGGGTCGAAAGCTCGGCCAGTGCGGTGAAAATCAGTTCCGCCTCGTTCATATGGTCGCGCAGGTTCTGCGTTTTCAATCCCTTGACCTGCTTGTGTTTCTTGACCGAGACCCCGCTCCATTCCTGATGAATGATGTTGGTCAGAATAGCGTACTCTTCTTCGTCCTTGATCTCGTGATCCTTCCAGTAGTCCGTGAGCTTGTTGCGGGTTTCCTGACCCATCATCCGCTGCTGGATCCACTTTTCGCTCCGTCCATGCTGTTTCCAGTATTCGCGGGCGCGGTCCAGCGAACGGGCCGGGTCGCTCATGTCCTGAATGCGCTCATATCCCACCTTGGCCAACCACTGTTTGAGGGGCTCCGCTTTGGGTGAAGGTATGGACTGAATAATCCTGAACAATCCCTGCACATTCGCGCAATCGGTGGTGTACTTCTTGCCGTCAGAGGAGACGAGCTTGAGTTGTCGACAAATTGTCGACAACTCAAATCCATCCTCCGTCTTCACGCGGGTTTTCATCTTAAACCAATAATCTCGCGGATTAGCGCTATCCGTCAAGGCGGCTACAACATCAATAACAGAAAAATACCAGGTCGCTTTTTGTTCGTCATATAACCTGCGGATTTTATACTTTTCAAAAGTAACAAGCGCCTGTTCTTTATTCACTTTTCACCTCCATAGGACGAATCTTCGACTGCTCCAGTATTGAAATGACCCGTTCCAGCAGCTTTTCGCCACTAACCGCTATTTCAAACTGCCGACCTATTTCATTCATTCCCCGACTCCAATTCTCTCTTCTATGATTATGGCCTCATATTTTCAGCCAACACCTCGTATTGCTGGGCTTTTTATTTGGTCCTATTCTTTATTTTATTCTTTTTATTCTTTAAGTATCCATCTGGGCGCCTTACGTGATCCCGTATTTATTATCGTTTCTGCTTGCCGCATACTGGTAATCAAATTGCCGATTTTGTTCTGCTTTTGCTTATGATTCAGCACATCGCTCAACTTATCCCACAGTAGTGTATCAATCTCCCTGCGGGTTGCAGAACGAAAATTAACCAGATAATCACGTATCAGCTTGTGGGCCCAGCTCAATTGAGGATTGAAGCAATTTACAGATTCGTCACCCGGCGGATGGCTGTCGGTGACTGTTAATTCTCTTCCGCTCGGGGAGAGTTTTGCATCACCGCCTAACTCAATGGAATTAATCGTTTTATTGAATTCTCTCCCCGCCGGGGAGAGAATTGCCGGTTCACGAAAGGAATAGACCTGATAAAATTGCCGAAAATTCCACAAGGTGGGTGCGGAAAACCCTTTCCCACATCTTTTCGTAAGGCGCTCCGACAAATTTTCAATCACCTGCCTGCCATACTCTGCACGTTCATCACCCGATTGCAACTCAATGACTATTTCTCGTCCAATCAGCCAATAGGCCGTCACCGTACTGCTGTTGACCGCCCTGACCACATTGGCGCGAGCCTGCTCTAAAATCAGGACGACTCGATCCAGCAGAGAAAGTTCCTCAGCCTTTTGCGTGTGTCGCGTGGTTAAATATACCGCCCCCTTAAATTGACTCTACTTCCGTTCCGGGAGACAGCCACTGATTAGCTCACCATAAATGAGTGGCTGTCTCCAATTCACTCCAGCAGGCGCTGTTCCCGTTCCAGTTCCGCCCGCAATTCCTCTTCACTTGGAAGTACGAGCTTGTATTTGCTGGCAAAAAGTTGTTCGTTGTCATGCAGCACGGAGTAGCGCACCACGGAAGCATCTTTCCGGGCGCACAGAATGATGCCGACCGTGGGATTGTCCTCCGGTCCCCGCCGCTGCTCGTCATAAATACGCACATACATGTCCATCTGGCCGATATCCTGGTGGGCCAGCTCGGTGGTTTTCAGATCGAAGAGCACGAAGCACTTCAGCAGGTAGTTGTAAAAGACCAGGTCAATGTAAAAATCCTTCGACTCCGTGCTGATTCTTTGTTGACGAGCGACGAAGGCGAATCCTTTGCCCAATTCCAACAGGAATGCTTGCAGGTTTTCGATCAGGGCCTGTTCCAGTTTCGATTCGAGGAGCTTGCCGGTGTTCGGCAACCCCAAAAATTCCAGCAGCACCGGATCGCGGACGAATTCCCGCGGACTTTGCTCCAGGGCAGCGAGGTTTCGGCTTGCCTCCTCACGCACAGGCGGCCGGTCCCGGCTGGCCAGCAGACGTTCATAATACAACGTGCCGATCTGGCGTTCCAGAGCCCGGGTGCCCCAGTTTTGGGTCGCCGCTTCGGCCATATACCACTCCCGCGCCCGGTGGTCTTCCACTCGCAGCAAAAGCCGGTAGTGGGTCCAACTCAATTCGTGACGCAGTGCGTCACAATTCGGGAATGCCTGATAGAATAGACGCATGTAGCGAAGATTGGAGGTATCAAATCCCTTCCCAAACTCCGCCGTCAGCCGTTCGGCAAGACGCGGCAGCAGTCTGGCGCCATATTGCGCCCGTTCCGCGCCACCCTGTTCAAACTCGACAATATGCCGTCCCATTTCCCAGCAGGTGCGCACCTGAACCACATCCACAGCCCGGAGCGCCTGCTGCCGGGCCTGCAAGATGAGCGCACGCAATTGGTCCAGCAAGCCGTCCATATTTACCGGGGTCTCCGGTACAACACTTTTTCTAATTCTCTTATTTTTCGTCATATATTCCTCACATTTTCCGGTCCGTGCCGCTGGATAATGGATATCGGCGCCGGGGTCATCGCATAGGCTTCACCGTTAATGATTCCCCACCGTTCCTCATCAGCCCAACTGCGATAATCGTTAAATGTTAACATAATCGGTTATTTAGTATTATATTGTCAAAATAAGTATTGTGTCGCCGGATCTCCCTCAAGTCGTTCATAACCTACCCGGGCCAGCCATTGTTTGAACGGTTCAACCTTTGGCGAGGGAATTGACTGGATGATACGAAACATTGTTTCCGTGTTGGCGCAATCGGTGGCGTAATATTTCCCATCGGCAGCAGCAAATTTCAGTTGTACGATTTTATCGTACAACTCAGAATAGCCTTCTTTCGCCAGCTTACGCTTGAGATCGCTCCAATATCGTTTTGGCAGGTTGCTGCCGGTAAGCACTTCTACAATATCAATGACAGAAAACCACCATTCGTCTAAATGCATGATTTTACGAATTTGTTTTCCTTCAAAAACCGCCACACGGATTAAATCGGATTTTGTCATGTGACATGCTCCTTTTCTGCATTGTTGCTTGCCTGGTCAACAGGGAACGACCGGCCGATTTCAGCGGAATAAACAATTAACAAATATAAAATGTGAACCCGTCCCCGATTACCCCCGATTACTGTTATTGGTATTATGTCTCCGAATTCTCCCATCTGGGCGCTTTACGCGATCCCGTATTTATTATCGTTTCTGCTATACTTTTTCAGGCACATTTTCAAAGATCGCATGATAATCCTTTGTACTTAGCACGGTGTCGTAAAGGCCGATGTCTTCACCTTCATGCTTGTTGATGCCGGTATAGCTCAAGCTGGAATCCTCGTACCGTTTAAACCCAAAGACTGCCTCATTCATTTTTCCGCTGTTGAATACTCCAAGGCTCACAAGCAATTCAAATTCTTTCACCATTAATCCGGTAACTTTTTTGAATAGACCAGGCTCAAGTTGCGTAATCACATCCT
>Ga0208373_1004716_pt1 | contig 11980 bp, 14 predicted proteins | sample RifOxyC2_FD_184036 | JGI IMG/M metagenome (GOLD analysis project Ga0208373, IMG submission 184036) | Soil microbial communities from Rifle, Colorado - Rifle Oxygen_injection C2 (SPAdes) | ecosystem: Environmental > Terrestrial > Deep subsurface > Rock core/Sediment | place: Rifle, Colorado... | reverse complement strand
GGCGGGGTCAAGTCCCCCTTCGAACAAAACAACGCCCCCATCAAACCCTGACATGCTGAGAAGTTTAGACGCTTTGTACGCTGCGGCACGTCCCGCTTTATCCCCATCGTACGCGAGGAATATTTTAGGCTCACCCTTACGCAATAGTGGGAGATGTTCAGCGGTGAGTGCGGTTCCCAACGTCGCGACGGCATGGGTAAATCCCGCCTGATGGAGCATCACAACATCCAAATACCCCTCGGTAACGATGATTTCTCGGCGGCGGTAAATCGCTTCACGGGCGAGGTGATAGGCATACAGTAGGCGCGATTTGTTGAAAATGGCGCTTTGGGAGGAGTTGACGTATTTGGCTTGATGCCCTGTGATGGTACGTCCGCCGAATCCGACGATGGCTCCGCTGGTGGAGTGAATCGGGAAGGTGATCCGCTCGATAAAACGGGCAAAAAGGCGACCATCATCCCCTCGCCCGATGGCTCCTTGCTCAACCGCTTCGGCGGTGGGGAGTTTGCGTTGGTCTAAAAATCGGAGGGTTTCAGGGGAGGTGGGAGCATATCCGATCCCGAACCGTTCGATACTGGAGGCATAGATTCCACGCTCATGGAGATATTCCATCGCATCTCGTTTTTCTTCGAGGAGTTTTTGATACCAGTCGTTAAGCGCTTCTAAGAGGTTGGAGCGTTTTTTTTGTTTGGTATCGTCGGTGTAGTGGAGGCTAAAATTAGAGGATGCGGCCAGTTTTTCGATCGCTTCGGGATAGTTGAGTTTTTCATACTCCATGACAAATTTAATGCTGTCGCCATGAACTCCGCATCCGAAACAGTGGTAGCTTTGGCGTGAGGGGTTAACAACAAAACTCGGAGACTTCTCATCGTGAAACGGGCACGGCGCTTTAAAGCTGCTTCCTGCGCGTTTGAGCTCGATGTACGAGCCGACGATATCGACAATATCAAGTCGGGCTTTGAGCGCCTCGATGGAGTCTTGGGTTATCATAGTTTGATTTTAGCGTAACAGTGCTTTACGGCAAATTTATGCTATAATTTCACTTCGAAAATTTTAAATAGAAAGTAGGTGATGTGAATGCCTGGAATTATCTTACGTCAAGATGATAATTTTGATGCTGCTTACCGCCGTTTCAAGAAACAAACAGATCGTAATCTGATTGTTACTGAAGCTCGTGCTCGTCGTAACCATGTTACAGAGACCGAAAAGCGTAAACAATTCAAAATCAGCGCTCGCAAAAAGATGTTAAAACGTCTCTATATGATGCGACGTTACGAATCTCGCCTGTAATATAAGCCTTCGGGCTTGTATTCTCCTGTATTACGGACTTCCAAAGCTTTTTAAGTTTTCTTTTTGAAGCTCATTTCTACCTCATTTATACCTACTCACTAAAATTTCTACTTTTTACTACCTCATCGATTAAAATCATATACACCTCTAATCTAAACAAATTTATTGATTAATACTATTGAAATGATTTTTCACTTAGAATGTTGATATTTATAAAATAAGGTGAGTGTTTAGATGAATAGAAGTATCATAGGTTTGGTCTTTTTGGCTGTGTTGGCAACAAATTTGTTTTCTATTGAGATTGAGGGTTTTAGAGAATTTAAATGGGGGATTTCGCCAACATCTATTGAGAGTAAGGAATTTATAGAAAAATCAGTGGATGAACGTGAAAAAATTTCCATGTATGAATTAAAGAACGAAAATGTTTATATCGGGACTGTTGATGTTGATCGGATTTGGTACAATTTTTTTGATAATAAGCTCTACAATGTAGCTATCTTTTATCATGGTACATCTTATTTCCTTTCTTTAAAAGATACTTTTTCTGCTAAGTATGGAAACGGCAAAAAAGAAGATATTTTAGGCTATAAATATTCTTGGAGTGGAAAAACTGGAAATATTAGTATCTCATTTGACCCGATAAAAGAGAGAGGAATGATCTCTATTTTTGGAAATAATGTTACCAAGGAATACATTAAACACAAAGAACAATTAGCAAAAAAATCAGCAGGAGATATTTAAAATATGAAAACAATAAGTATCCTTAGTGTGATTTTTATTTTGTGTTCAACAACCCTTATAGCAGGTGATGCAAGAGAAATAGCGTGGATTGAAAAAGGAAAAGAAGCCGTAAGATCGAAACTAAAAGACCCGAATTCTGCACAATTCAAAAATGTATATTTTCATCGAGGTGCTGATGGCATTCCAGTCTCGTGCGGTGAAGTAAATTCAAAGAATAGTTTTGGGGGATATACTGGTTTTCAAAAGTTTGTTTCAGCGGGAAAATCTGAATTAACATTTTTACAAAGTGAAGTTTCTGATTTTGGTAGCACTTGGAAACAGTTTTGTAAATAATTTTTACTACAAAAAAGCAAAGGTATATCATGGGTATGTGTAAATCGTGTGGAAAAGTTTTTAGTGTTATCGATATGGTTGATGGAGTTTGTAAAGAGTGTTTAACTCCTGAAATTGTAGAAGCACGAGAGGCAAAGCAAGCTAAACTTGATGCACTTCAAAATAATAAAATTTATATTTTAAACTCTATCCTTTTAACTACTGAAACAACACTTGATTTACCCATTGCTAAAAGGATTGATCTCATATCGTCTGAATGTGTTTATGGTATGAATATCATTAAAGATTTATTCTCATTTGTGCGTGATATTGTAGGGGGTAGAATCGGCTCTATTGAAAATGCTTTAAAAGAAGCAAGAGCCGAAATTATCGCTGATATGAAACAACAAGCCTATTTAATGGATGGGGATGCAGTTATCGCAGTGCGGATAGAACATACTTACAATAATACCAATTCGGGGAGCATCCTCTCTGTTTTTGCCACTGGTACGGTTGTTAAATTAAAATAAATATAAATTTCACACCTATTCATGTATCCATATAAGTGTTGATTTCTTTTGATTGAACTTCGATTATAAGGGGGTTAGGTGTTGAATTTATTTTACTTTCAACCTTAACAAATGTTAACATTCAACCGCTTCATTTTGGTGTATCCTTTTTGTGTGGAACATCGGCACGTTAGGCGTTTGGGTGTGTCCTTTTTGTAACCTTTTATCTTCCCTAAACACCTATAAATCACGGTGGTGGCATGTGTGAATTATTTTTCCCGAAACTCTTATAAATGCCGTATTTATGGGGGGATAGGTTTCCCATAATGTGTGAATTTCAGCCGAACTTTTTTCTAACTTTTTACCTGCCCAAAAATAGTGTTCACTTGACTATTCACAAGCTCTGATAATCTCCTCATGTACGGGATTTACTCATTCGCTTTGTGTTCATAATATCGCCCATTTTTGCCGTTGCTTTTTTATCGAAATTATTCAATTTGAAACTGAAGTTTTATCAAGTTTTTAGCGTTCCCTTTTAGTGTTTCCTTTTGCTTACAAAGCACGATAACAAGGGGGCTTAAGTGTTTCCTTTTGTATTCCCTTTTTACTGTTGCATTTTAAAGTTCCGAAACTCTCAAAACCTCATCATGTACGGCGTTTTATTGTTCGGTTATCTGTTGCATTTTGATAGTTAAAAAGTGGGAAATAAGCAAAAGTGGGAAATTAGACTTTGCTAAAGAGATACTCTAAATTCGCTATCTTCACCACCTCTTATAAATCCCTATCTTTTGGGCTTTGTTTGAAAAGTGGGAAAATAGACTTTGCTAAATGGTAGCCCCTCTCTCATTACCCCCTAAAGAGTAAGGGAATAATGAGGGAAAATTACACGCGGGTCTAATCCATAAAATAACGATTATCATCGCCATTACAAGAGGGAGCAAAGTATATATTGTCCGTCTGTCTACGTTCAAATAATCGGCTAACTTTGTTTTGTTTATCTTACCGTTAGGTTTTGTGAAGTCTCCTTTATCTATTGCCTCTTTGATCTGAATAACTCGATCTTGTTTTTCGGCTTGGAGCTGTTCGGCTCTTTGCTTTCCTAAATCGCTTCTAACTGCTCTTAAAGCTTCTTTTGGTAGTTTGGTATCCCATTGATCGGATTGAGCCAAAATATCATTTGTGAGACGTTGCAGTGTTCTTACTTTGTGCTGTTCCGTTGTCTTCATTTTTGAGTTCATTGCCGATAATGCTCCCATCATAGACGGATAACACAAAAGCCCCTCATACTTCAAACGCTTGGCATAAGTAAACGCTTTGCTTCTAAATGTCTTTTTACTCGTTGCCCATCGTATAATCACGGGATAGGCTCTTTCATCGGTCGGGAATACTTTTAGCTCTTGGAGTGTGTGAGCTGTTGCGTTACTTTCCCATCCATCGCCCTCTATGATGAGGTGATCGTTAAACAAAGCCCCGTTTATGATTGCTTGATATGCTCTTTGTATATCTGCGATAAAATACCAATCATTCGATTTAGTCGGCTTATACTTCAATTCATAAGCCACTTGGATTTTATTGCCCGTGTGACTTGTAAGTGTTCGTTGATACGAGGGGAGAGGTAACGCACTCCCCCATCGCTCCCACTCGGTAACGGGCATTATGATACTAATGTACCGCATCCGTTTTTCGCTTCTTTGGTTTGTACTTCACTCTATTATCAAATTGCGGATTTTGTAACAGCAACTTGTTTTTAATTCTACTTATTGAAACAAGAGTTTTTATTTTGATAACGGTATCAACTGCCCCATCATAAAACTCTTTTGCATACTCAATTTGTATAAAAGCATTTGAAACATCGCCTCCAAACTTTTCGGGGTCGGATTTAATTTTGTCGAATGCCCATCGGTAATGTTGATTTTTCACAAAGTTATCCATTTTGCACCTCATCACCAACAACAAAAGAGAGGGTTTCCCGTGCAACTTCATCATTTTTAAAGAGTGTTTCGTGAATAAACTCTAAATCTACAATATCAAGGCTATTGAGCATCTCAAGCACCTTGAGAGATATTTCGTAGGTGTGAGCGTCTTCTATGTTCTCATCTTGCATAAGCGCATTACATAGCCACGATTTTAATTCGTCGGTACTTTCATCTGTACTTCGACAACTATTATAAAAATCTTCAACGGTTAGAGATACTATTTGCTTGATTCGTTTTTCAAGTTTCATAGTACCACCTCAAGCGGTTTTGATATTAGATTCGGTCAAATATCTAACTATCTCTTGAAGCGGATATACCACCGTGCCGTTTTTGGATTTACTATCTAACTTTTTGTACCCTGCACCGATTCCCTGCTCTCTCATACGGTAAAGAGTCGCTAAAGATACATTTAGTAATTTTGCCGTGTCGTTTTGTTTTACTACCGCCCCATATTGAGGCAACATCAAGCTAAAAAGCTCTTTTTGTTCGTCTGTGAGTAACTTACCCATTGTTTCGCCTTTTGTACCCTTTCCGATACAAACCCTTAGCCAAAAAGGGTGGCTGTTAGTAGGATGTTTTGGATTTCTACTAAACAAACAAATCAAGATATAAGCGGTGAAGCTTCTACTTGCAAGTTCTTAATTTATTATGATAGAAGTTTATTATGAAAAAAAAATGGCTTTTTTCCGCCTTGAAAAATATTACAAAGCGGTTTTTTTAAAGAAGTTTGAGAGATTTTATTAGGAAGTTATGTAATTTGCGTCTCGTGGAAAGCGAAAATTATCAGCTATCTTTAGATTGTAATATCCTTGAAAAAATTTCTTATAATTTCGTGTAGCCTCTTTGGATATACCCGTTTCATTTTCTAAATAAGTTAAATATTCCGTAAGTTCATCCGTGTTTGCTTTTGGTATTTTAACTATTGGTACTATGCTATCCATATCATTTAAAGCTTCATTTATTGAGTTTAATAAAATTTTAGTTTTACCGCCTTGAGGGCATATCTCCTCTAAGTCTCTTTTAACCGCTTCAAGATGTGTTCTAACGCTCTCTTGGTATTTCTTTGTATTGTTTAATCTTTGTTTGTGGGATGGTCTTTGTATCGCTGTAAGCCAACCTTTGTTATCTTTAGATACTAAATAATTATGAGTTGCTCTTATCAAATTAATTAAGTGCTGAATATCATCGTCCATAAAAAAGCCCTCATTGTCTTCTATCCATTGAGTTAAAAAATCGCTTAAGGCTAATGCACGTTCATAGGTTTTTTCAGCGTCATTATGAAAGTTTTCTCTTTTGAATATACGAATTGAGTAGTTACTTATCGCATCGCCTGTACTCAAACACGCTATGACCTCATCAGTATTTTTACAGTTTTTTAAATCAGCAATAAACTCTTCAAATTTTTTCATCTATAAAGCCCCTGTATCGCATCTTTACCATTTTCGGGGCTTAGTTTTGCGTATCTGAAAGTTTGTTCTATCTTTGCGTGATTCATTAGCTCTTTGATCGTGTAGATAGGTACGCCATTGATTGCAAGATGAGAGGCGAATGTGTGCCTAAAGGTATGTATTACGGCTCTATTCTTTGCGTCTTTTGTATCAAGCCCTTTGTTAAATAATTTATCTAATAACGGTTTGATTCTGTGCTGTATTTGTCGCTGTGTGAGTTTGGTATCGTGTGCATCTTCAAAGCTCACTACATAATCATTGATCTTGAGTGATTGTAAATATTCTTTTATTGACGCTAAAAACTCTTTTTGTAAGTAGCCCGTATATGTGCTTTTTGTTTTGAGATTTTTGAGCGTAACCGTTCCACTCGCTAAATTAATATCTTTTTTTTGTATGTGTAGGATTGTCTCGAAGCGTCCACCCGTTTGGAGCGATAAATCTACAAATAGACTCACTAAAAAATTATCTTTTATAGCCTCTTTGAACTGTTTAATTTCAGCAAGTGATAAATATCGCTGTCTATCATTATCCACTTTGTAGCTTTTTACTGCGATACAAGGATTGACTATCTCTAAACCGTGCTTTTTTATGCTGTGATTGTATATCGTGCTTATAAGCTCTTTGATACTCTTTAGTGTTTGATTCGCTTTGCCCGTTGCTTCAACATCTTTGAGCAGTTTTCCTATGGTCTCTTTTGTAATTTTGTGAATATCTTTGTTACCGATAATATCTTTGATATGGATATTGTAACGGCTCTTCCTCCCTGTAGTGCTGTTCATATCTTTAAAATACGTTTGGGCTAAATCATCAAAGGTAACTATCTCTTTTTTCTTCTTGGTTGCAATGACGGTTATATCTTCACCGTGTAACATTTTTGATAGTTGTTCGGCTCTTAGCTCGAAGGCGTTACTCTCTCGGTATCCGTCTGAGAATTTACCGACCTTTATCCACTTCTTTTTTTTGTTTTCGTTAATGTCGTTATAGGTAAAATAAAAGACTTTATCAATCCCTTTCATACAATCCTTGCACCCTCTACCATTGCAAGACAAATGTTTTACTTCATTGTAATAAACGCCTGTTTTAGTTGTTTTAATCATTGATTTTTCTTCTACCTCATTTCTACCTAAAGAAGGTAGAAATAGCTTTTAGTTGATTTTACTTGAGAAATATTATACAATGATAAAATCCCTATGTAAAGGGGTTTGATTGAAGTTTTTATATAGTTTAAGAAACTTGAAAAATAGCTATGATTAGACGTTACGAATCTCGCCTGTAATTCCTTGCGCTTCGGCGCTTGGGTTACACCCTTTTCCCCCTTCAATTTTTCCCTTTGTAACAAAACCTTTACTAACCCTGTGATACACTTAGTGCATAATTTCTGCACAAGGCTATACCCATGCTCTTCAGCGCACCTCTCAAAACCAATTCCAAAAAAATCATGTTGTTAGGCTCCGGCGAACTCGGTAAAGAAGTGGCAATCGAGGCACAGCGTCTCGGGATCGAAGTGATCGCGGTTGACCGTTATAAACATGCTCCGGCACACCTTGTCGCGAACCGATCCCATGTCGTAAATATGCAAGATCAAGAGGCGGTGCTCAAAATCATCCGTAAAGAGAAACCCGATTACATTCTCCCCGAGATCGAAGCGATCAGCATTGATGCGCTGTTCGCGGCAGAAGCGGAAGGATTTTGTGTTATCCCCAATGCCGAAGCAGTTAACAAAACGATGAACCGTAAAAATATCCGCCGTTTTGCGGCGGAGGAGTTAGGACTTAAAACAAGCCGTTATCATTTTGTGAGTACCTATGAAGATATGTGTACAGCAGCGGAAGATGTCGGATTTCCGTGTGTGATTAAACCGGTTATGAGTTCATCCGGTCACGGGCAAAGTATCGCCCACAGCCCGTTTGATTTGGAAAACTCATGGGAGATTGCCAAAGAGGCGCGCGGTGATGCAAGCGAGCTGATCGTCGAAGAGTTTATCCGTTTTGATTATGAAATTACGTTGCTCACCGCACGAAACGGTGTCGAGACGGTATTTTGTGAGCCGATCGGACACATCCAAAAAGACGGTGACTATATCTACAGTTGGCAGCCGATGGAGATGTCGAAAAAAGCATTGAAGCGTTCTCAAAAAATTGCCAAAGCGATTACGGACGGCTTGGGCGGTAAAGGGTTGTTCGGTGTCGAGCTGTTTGTCAAAGGGGATGAGGTCTATTTCAGCGAAGTGAGTCCAAGACCGCATGATACGGGGATGGTAACGCTTATCACCCAAAGCCAAAGCGAATTCGCTCTCCATGTAAGAGCAGTGCTTGGATTGCCGTTAGGCTTTACGTTCTACGGTGACGGTGCGAGTGCGGCGTTCAAATCCACGGTCGAATCGCATGAACCGGTGATCGACGTTGCCGATGAGTTGTTTGATGATAATAGCTTCGTCCGTGTATTCGGTAAGCCTGAAGCGCACGTCGGACGACGTATGGCGGTAGTATTGGTATTTGACAAAGTGAACAAAGCGCTCAAAAAAGCGAAGAAATTGATTAAGCATATCAAAGACGCATGAAAATAGTCATACTTGATGCACTAACCTACGGTGATACGTCGCTAGAGGGGTTTGAATCTCTGGGTGATGTGAGTGTTTATCAAACAACCTCGGCAGATGAAACGAGCGAGCGGGTGAAAGATGCTGAAGTGATCGTTACCAACAAGGTCGTTATTAACGACACGGTCATGGAAAGCGCACCGAATCTAAAACTTATCTGTGTCGCGGCGACAGGGATGAACAACATCGACCATGATGCGGCATTGCGTCGCGGAATCAGTGTAAAAAACGTCGCGGGATATTCGACCGATGCGGTGGTACAGCACACCTTCTCGATGTTGTTTTACCTGATGGGGCACAGCCGTTATTATGATGAGTACGTTAAAAACGGCTTGTGGCAGAAAGAATCGGTATTCGCCCATATCGGACCGTCGTTTAGCGAACTACGCGGCAAAACGTGGGGGATAATCGGGCTGGGTGAAATCGGTCGCAGTGTAGCGAGTGTGGCAAAAGCATTTGGTGCTAACGTCTGTTATTACTCGACGTCGGGGAAAAATGAGAACAGCGAGTATGAGAAAACAACCCTCAGCCGTTTGATCGAAAACAGCGATGTTATTTCTATTCATGCACCGCTTAATCTTTCGACCGAAAATTTGATTTCCCACTCGGAACTGTTGCAGATGAAAGACGGAGCGGTACTTTTGAATCTCGGTCGAGGCGGAATCGTGGACGAAGATGCCCTCTCGGTCATCATTGATGTTAAACCGATCTATGTCGGTTTGGATGTGTTGGTGAAAGAGCCGATGAAAACACCGCATCCTCTGTTGGCGGTCAAACACCCTGAACGCCTTTATATCACTCCCCATATCGCATGGACGTCACGCGAAGCACGCGAGCGTCTCATTGCTTCTACCGTAGAGAATATCAAAACATTTGCAACAGCGTAGGCAATACGAGTGCAATTCCCAAAAAAACTATTGATGTTATAAATACCTGTACCGTAACGGTACGGGGTAAGCAGTTATAAAGTGATGCAAGATTGACATTCGCCACCGCCAGCGGAACGATCAGCTCTAAAAATAAAATCCCCTTCACCATCGGATCCATCTCTACATAGTGTAATACTGCAAATGTGATTAACGGTATCAACAGAAATTTCGTCCCGTTTACCCAAGCACTAAGCCTAAAGTTTATCTCGCCCAGTTTGATACCGTAGAGATAAATCCCAAAGAGTACCAACTGCATCGTCATAGAAGCATACGCCCCCATCATCAGTGTTTTATCGACAGCAGGAGAGGGGATATAGCCGATGAGGTTCAAAGCAATCGCCACCATCGCCGCCCATAGTACGGGAAGCTTGAGGATATTGAGGAGTGAGCCACGTATACTGAACTCCCCGCGTGAATAATAAAATACGCCGATGGTATAGACCACAAAAACATTGACGAGGTTGATGAGGGTGAGATAAGGGACACTTTGTTCCCCAAACAGTGCGATTCCCAGAGGGATACCGAGGTTGCCTGTATTGCCGATAAGGGCAGAAACGGTGGCGATGGAACGCTCTTTTGGGTTATGAAAGAGCATTTTGGCGAGGGGTATCATCAATAGCAATGAGATGACGGTGATCGCCAGATAGAGTGATGGGGCAAAGAGGAGTTCAGTATCGATGGGGCGCTTGAGAAGTCCCCAGAAGGTGAGAAAAATTTGTAAAAAATAGACACTGAGCAAGGTAATGGTACGGTCATCGATTTTCTCTTTAAATGCCCATTTGGCACCGAAACCGACAGCAATAAAGAGGTAAATACCCATAATAGAGAATAAAGTTTGCATAGTCTTTTTTGATGTGTATTGTAGCGAAAAAAACAGTACCCTTTTTTTGAGTTATTAAGATTTTTTTATACTTATCGTCGTTACAATGTACTGAATTTTATGAATGAAAGGGGTGGCATGAAAAAATTTGTATGGGTATTGTTTTTGATCGGTTTTGTTGGTGCATCAGCAAATGATGCATTAAAAGCAGAAGTTACTACGTGGCTTCAAGGGCTAGATGGCGGTGCTCAAAAGGCTAAATATGATTCTCTTGGAGCTGAGAAACAGTCTGCGTTGGATAAGTTTTTTGAAGAGTGTAGAGCTGACGTGGCCAGCGGAAAACTACCAAAAGGGACGTGTAAACCGCTTTTCCTAGAAAAGCTAAAAGCACTTTAAGGTTCGGCGTTTGCCGAACTGTGAAGAAAAAAAGTATTCCTATCTTTCCCTTAAATTTTTATCTCCTTTGCTTTCATTGATAAACCCCTAAAATCCCTTTCGCTACAATCCTTTTACGAATGAAGATTGCATCTAAACGATAGTATGATGAAAAAGGTTTTGAATGGCAAAAGTATTGATTATCGGCAGTGGTGGTGCAGGATTGGTGAGTGCATTGTCAGCTAATGAAGCGGGTGCGGAGGTAGTTGTTGCTTCTAAAACGCTTCCTACAAGATCGCAAACCTCGATGGCACAGGGGGGGATGAACGCCGTTTTAGGCACCGATGACTCTATTGAAAATCATATCGCGGATACGCTCAACTCCTCCGCTGGATTGGGAGATGAGTCGCGGATTATAGAAATGTGTGAGAAGGCTCCCGAAGCCGTGAGATGGTGTGACTCTATCGGGTTACCGTTTAGCCGTGATGAATCGGGTGAGATAGCACGGCGACGTTTGGGTGGGGCAAGTGCCCCTCGCGCCTGTTACGCGCAAGACTACACCGGACTAAAACTTCTCCATACTCTCTATGATCAATGTCTCAAAGCGGGAATAACGTTTAAAAATGACCGATTTTTGCTAAATATGATCAAAGATGAAGAGACTAACCGCGTGTTAGGAGCGACGTTTCTCGTTATCGAAACGGGTGAGGTGGAAGAGATTCGTGCCGATACGGTGATCCTCGCTAGCGGAGGTTATGGAGCACTGTACGGCAAGCACTCGACCAATTCGGTACAAGCCACAGGGGACGGTCTCGCGGCGGCAGTAAGAGCGGGGGCAAAACTTGCTGATATGGAGTTTATCCAGTTTCATCCAACGGCACTGAAGGGTTCTTCCATCTTGATTTCTGAGAGTGCACGGGGGGCTGGCGGATATCTTCTCAACGCTTCACATGAACGTTTTACCGATGAGCTAGCTTCGCG
>Ga0208373_1004715_pt1 | contig 11981 bp, 9 predicted proteins | sample RifOxyC2_FD_184036 | JGI IMG/M metagenome (GOLD analysis project Ga0208373, IMG submission 184036) | Soil microbial communities from Rifle, Colorado - Rifle Oxygen_injection C2 (SPAdes) | ecosystem: Environmental > Terrestrial > Deep subsurface > Rock core/Sediment | place: Rifle, Colorado... | reverse complement strand
TATCAGCATCTTGTCCACCGGTTTCATCTGCCTTAATAAGGTCTGCTACGATACATATGTCAAATCGTCCGGTTACAAATACGTGAAGCTTTATTATAACCCGGAGGAGAAGAGGATTGCCTTTGAGTTCCGCTCGGACCGGAAAGGCGAGTTTGTCCTTCCGGTCAATCTGACCAAGACCGGTCTTATCGCTGTCATCAACGCCAAGACCTTTTTCAACCAGTTCGGTATTAAATACCCGGAAAAGCCCAGGTCATTCCCGATTCACCCAGCCCCTAAATATACCAAGATTAAAGGGATTGAGATTAAACTCACTGAATACGCTACTGCGTAACCGCGTGGCTCCCCGAACGTTTTCGGGGAACGCAAGCGAATATTTTCCCGCAGGGACTTAATTAGCCACCAAGGCACTAAGACACTAAATGACTCCTGTCACCCTGAGAGTAGCGAATGGTCTCTTTAGTAATGAGATTCTTCGGCTTAGCCTCAGAATGACACCTTTGAGCTTTCGTATTATAATAATTCATTTTCTTTTTGGGGGGGTAGACAGTGCCTGACAAGGTAGTAGACCCTGCCTCACAAGGGGATAGGAGTGGCCTGACAGGGGGGTAGGACTAACCTCACATGGGGGTAGGAGTATCCTTACAGAGGGGTAGAGGTAATCTTACAGAGGGGTAGAGGTAACCTGACAGGGGGGTAGAGGTAACCTGACAAGGGGGTAGGCGTAACCTAACAAGGGGGTAGGAGTAACCTAACAAGGGGGTAGGAGTAATCTGACAAGGGGGTAGAGGTAACCTGACAAGGGGGTAGGAGTAACCTAATAAGGGGGTAGAGGTAATCTTACAAGGGGGTAGGAGTAATCTAACAGGGGGGTAGGGGTAATCTGAATGGGGGGTAGAGGGTATGGTATGGGGGGAGGGTGGGGTCGCCCCTGTTTTCTGCAACTGTTTAATTATAAGGAGATACAAAAATGGGCCAAATAGAATTCAAAACTATGTTAGTAGCGCCCTATTTTACCGAAATCCCGTTGGAAATCAGGGATAAATGGGTCAGTGGGTCTAAAAAAGCCGCTTCCAAGACCTATAAAGGGCTTAAAAAGGCCATCAAGACCAAGAAGGATTTTGACGAGAAGATTGGCGACCTCATCAAGAAAACCATTGCCTCTTTTATCAATCCGGAGTTTGTTTCTCGGTCCGGGCATACTTACGGTGAGATAATGGATAAGACTCGTGATAGTTTAGCCGGCGCGGGAAAACGTTATTTCAAGTCACGCCAGACGCTTTATGAAAGTGGTAAATACGAAGAAAAGCTGGAGTTTGGGCAAAGGGAATATGCCAGGAAATGGTGTAAGTACCTCGGCCCGCTTCGGGGCTATAAGGCCGAACATATTCTGGGGCTGGCAACTATGGCCGTAATGGCCTTGACTGGGAAGAGCGATTTGCTGCATTACCTGAGAGGGCAAAAGGTTCAGTTTGAGGGTGAACCATTGGTTATCGCTACTTCGGAGAAGTTGAATAAGTTCAGGCGTATGTTAGACAGCCGGATTGTCCATTGGGGAAGCGAGATAATCACCCAGGGCTATGACGCACAGACCATAAACAAAGCCAATGAGGAGATAAACCAGTTGGTCAACGAATACCGCAGAGAAGGCGTTGAGCCGTTTGCATCAGGCGGGCCGTCTCATTTAGACTTTATAATAGAAGAAATACCAAACCCTGTAAAACCCGGTGGGCGGATAAAACAATTGGGATTGGATATTCAGGTAGCAATAGGGTATGTTGTATAAGGTATCCGCCAAACCTGCCTGCGGTAGGCAGGGGCGGATCTAAGAGCCAGTACTTATGATGCCTCTAACCCCGATGTCACTGCGTTCATTGGGATAAGAGCCAGTAATGGTCTTTTGTCACTTCGTGCCAAAATCCATAACTGGCTCTAAGAAAATATACGATTCTACTTGACCCCGCACATAAGTAATGTTATATTCATTATATAATAATATAATAGTTCCCGAAGTTACACATCATGATTCGCACAGCAAGGGGAAAAGAATTATGGCCCCGACAAAAACTGCCGGGATAAGAGCCAGTAAGTCGCTAAGTTGGCCTGCGCGTCCCGCCCGTACGGGTCGGGATGCTCGGAGTCACGCTTCGCTTAGTTCTAACTGGCTCTAAAGGACTATGTTATGAGAAATATCTTAGTCGTATCGTTAACCCCATTAGAAAGTTCCAACAACGATATTCTTCGTCAAGGGTGTGGTTTTATCTTCCCTTTAAGGGTCTTTCTAACGGGGCTAATCTGCGTTTTGGCATTCCTAAGCATTCCGGGAATAAGGGCCCAGGATAACGCCAGCACCCGGTCAATTGAGGTCAAGGAGTATCCGCTGGCCGTGACCGACAACACTAAGAATCGGCCGTCTTCATTTGCCAAGGTGCTCACCCCTCAGTTAATCATGGCTGACAAGCATGTGCCGGGCGATTTCCCCATCTTCAGCATCGGTAAGGTGGAAGGCGTTGAGCTGATGCTGATTGACCAGAACCAGAACGGTTCGTATGACGAAATCGGCACTGACCTGATGGTGTTTGACAAGTCCCGTTACGGCGTGCCGGTCAGCAGCGTCATTAATCTCAAGAATAAGCTCTACGAGTGCAAGGTCGACCCCAAGGGCCAGAAGATTTCGCTCAAGTCCTACGAAGGCAAGTGCAGCGAACTGGACCTGGTCAGCGGATTCAAGTGCCCGACCGCCGCGGACCTGCTCATCATCAATTCCGGCGATATCTATATTGACCTGGCCGGCAACAAGAAGGCCCTGGTGCCGTGCGCTTCTTATAATATCTGGCTGGGCTATATCGAGGAAGGCACCAGCCATGTGGCTATCAAGCAGAACCAGATGAAGCCCATAGAGGTGGCCGAGGCGGTTGACAAGGACGGAAAGATGATACCGACCGCCATCCAATGGGGCGCGTCATTCAGATTTGAGTTTGATTTTAGCGTCGATGATTCCAATAATGTCAAGGTGACCTATAAATCACTCCGGGTTTATGGAGTCACGGAAGAGGAGTACTATAATTTCAGCCCCAAGATTTTCCCGCAGGTCGGGGTGCTTGATGCCAAGAAGGACCTGGTCAGCAAGGGCGCCTTCTGTGTGGGCTGAGGGGGCTCGATTAATGATTACTCCGGTGGAGTAAGAAAAGGCGCTCAACGTCCCTTTACCGTGCAACTTTCCTGCAACCACAAACTGCTCGGCGAGGTTAAAGGAGAGAAAGGGGAATGAGTATGCGCTTTACCCCGTTAGAAAGTTCTAAACGCGATATTCTTAGGCAGAAATCTAGATTTAGCTACTCTTTACGGGGCTTTCTAACGGGGCGAGTACTATGTCAAATATCAGGCTTACCAAGACGGTCCAGAGCGGCGGCTGCGCCGCTAAACTAAGCCCGGATATCCTTGCCCAGGCGCTTCGCAAACTGCCGGTCAGCAAACACCCCAATCTCCTGATCGGCTTGGCCCGGCCCGATGACGCCGGCGTCTATAAACTCTCACCTGAAATAGCTATTATCCAGACCGTGGATTTCTTCCCGCCGATTGTTGACGACCCCTATCTCTTCGGGCAGATTGCCGCGGCTAATGCCTTGAGCGATGTCTATGCCATGGGCGGTAAACCCATTACCGCTATGAATGTGGTCGGGTTCCCGGCCGGTAAACTGCCTCTGGACATCCTGCGTGAGATGCTTAGGGGCGGGATGGACAAGATTCAGGAATCCGGCGCGGTTCTGGTGGGCGGGCATACCATTAATGACGTGGAACTGAAATACGGGCTGTCCGTGACTGGCACAGTCCATCCGGATAAGATTATCACCAATGACCATGCCCGGCCCGGCGATTGCCTGATACTGACCAAGCCGCTCGGCACCGGGGTATTTACCTCGGCGCTTAAGGCCGGCCGAATCAAGCAGGGCCAGATGAAGCATATTATCAAGTCAATGCTCACGCTTAACAAAACAGCGGCAGAAGTAATAGTTCACCCCCATACCAAAGGTTTTGGTGTGGGGGCGTGCACGGATGTGACCGGTTTTTCTCTAATCGGGCATGGTTATCTGATGGCCGCCAACAGTAATGTTACTATTGTGATTGACCACAAGGCGGTTCCGTATTTCTCGGGCGCGCTGGCGCTGGCCAGGGCCGGATTTGTGCCCTGCGGCACGCGTAATAACCTGCGGTCATATCAGCGGTATGTCAGTATGCCGGCAGAACTGCCGGAAGAAATAATCAATCTGCTCTTTGATCCCCAGACCTCAGGCGGGTTGTTGATAAGCGTGACCCAGAATAAGGCGCAATTATTATTGAAACGGCTCAAGGATAAAGGTATTAAACAGGCGTCAATTATCGGGCGGGTAGTAAAACGCGGGCAGAAAAGAATTATAGTTGAATAATTGTAAGAGACAACGGGATTAAGCGGATTTAGCGGAAAATCGGTTTAATCAGTTAAATCCTGTTGTCTAAATTATATGAAACAAGCATTACTATCAGGTTTATTAAAAGAGATACCGTCTACTGAAGAGGTATTACAGTTTGGCAAAACCATCGAATTGCTAAACGCCTTTCCCCGTTCAGTCGTGGTCCAATCCATCCGCAGCACCCTGGACAAACTCCGTCAGAGAATCAAGGCGTTGGATAAGGATGCGACGGCGGGATTCAAGATGCCTGATATGGCTGAGATATTCTTGCTGGTGGAAAAAGATGTCCGCCAGCGGATGATGCCGTTATTCCGCAGGTCAATCAATGCCACCGGCATTGTGCTCCATACCGGCCTGGGCCGGGCCGTTCTGCCGGCTCCGGTGATGGATGCGGTCAATAGCCATCTCCGGGGTTATTCGCGCCTGGCTGTTGACCTCAAGACCGGATTGCGGCAAGACCGGGATAAGATTATTGAAAGGCTGATTTGCGAGATTACCGGCGCTCAGGCCGCGACTGTGGTCAATAACAATGCGGCGGCTACTATTCTTATTCTCAATACCCTAGCCAAAGGCAAAGAGGTCATCTGCTCGCGCGGGCAGATGGTGGAAATCGGCGGCTCGTTCCGCATCCCGGATATTATGGAGACCAGCGGCGCCCGCCTGAAGAGCGTTGGCACGACCAACCGGACCCATCTCAAGGATTACCAAAAGGCGATTAACGCCAATACCGGCGCTCTGCTCAAGGTCCATGCCAGTAATTTCAGGATTGTCGGATTCACCTCTGAGGTGGCTATCAAGGAACTGGCTGTGCTGGGCCATAAGCGTAAACTGCCGGTTATAGATGATATCGGTTCCGGCGCGTTGGTTGATTTATCTTCGTTTGGATTGTTGGGCGAACCGCTGGTATCCCAAAGCATCAAGGCCGGCGCGGATGCGATTTGCTTCAGCGCGGATAAACTCTTGGGCGGTCCCCAGGCCGGCATCATCATCGGCAAGAAGAAATATATTGAGGTCATCAGGAAGAATCCGTTATACCGGGCGTTCCGGGCCGGCAAGCTTACCCTGGTCGCCCTGGAAGAGACCCTGAAACTGTTCCGGGATAAGGATAAGGTGATGCAAACCAACCCGACCTTGAGAATGCTGACAACTGATATAAATACGCTGGGCCAGAAAGCCGAGGCGTTTAGGAATAAATTAGACGGGTTAAATATAGAGGCAGAGATAATTGACGACTATTCCCAGGCCGGGAGCGGCTCATTGGCCGGATATAATATACCGACCAAGGTAGTGGCAATAAAACCCAAGGGAATTTCGGCCCAGAAATTGGCTGACCAACTCAGGCAGCGCGAGATACCTATTTTAGCCCGGCTCAAGGATAACCGGGTGCTCTTTGATATGCGGACTATTTTGGATGGAGAAGATGCGGAAATAGTAAATGCGATAAAAGAAATACTAGGATAAACACGAATAGCACGAATGAGGACGAATGACACCCCGAAAGCATTCGGGGTGCGATTCGCTATTATTCGTCTGATTCGTGTTAGAATTTATATGACCGAAAAAGTAAGATTGACCAAATTTGTCTCGTGCGTGGGCTGAGCCGGCAAGATGTCCCCCAAGGACCTGGCACAGGTTCTGCGCCAACTGCCAAAATTTGAGGATGCCAATATGCTGGTTAGCGGTGATACGCTGGATGACGCCGGGGTCTATCGCATCAGTGACGATGTCGCCCTGGTTCAGACCGTGGATATCTTTACGCCGGTGGTGGACGACCCTTATGACTACGGCGCGATTGTAGCCGCTAATTCCTTAAGCGATGTCTATGCTATGGGCGGCCGGCCATTAACCGTGCTGAATATCATCGGGTTCCCGCCCAAGAAGATGGACCATAATATCATTGCCCAGATTCTCAAGGGTGGAGCGGATAAGGTCAAGGAATCCGGCGCGGTCATTGTGGGCGGGCACAGCATCATTGACCCTGAAGTCAAATACGGCATGGCCGTGACCGGATTGATTCATCCAAAGAGGATTGTGACCAACGCCGGCGCCAGGGTTGGCGATGTGTTGATACTGACTAAGCCCTTAGGTATTGGGATTATTACCATGGCTAATACCATGGATAAGGCCTCGGATGAACTAATGAAACGGATAGTTAAATCAATGGCCACGCTCAATAAGACCGCATCAGAGGTGATGCTCAAGATAGGAACGAACGCTTGCACGGATATTACCGGCTTTGGGCTGATGGGCCACGCTTACAACATTGCCATGATGAGTAAGGTGACCTTGAGATTCAGCGCCGGACGGATGCCGGTGTTTGAAGAGGCCAGGGCATTCGCCCGAGACAGTATTATGCCCGGCGGGTCGTTCAGCAACAAGGACTATTACGGCCAGTTTACTAAGGTAGAAGACGGGGTGGCTGAAGAGATGCAGAATATTGCATTTGATGCCCAGACCTCAGGCGGTTTGCTGATGTCCGTGCCCAAGGATAAGGCAGAGCAGATGCTCCAGGAACTGCATAATCAGGGCGTCAAGGATGCAGTCGTGGTCGGCGAGGTGATTCCCAAGCAGGATAAACAGATTATACTGGGAAAATAGAACCACAGATTACACAGATTTCACTGATTAATAATATGAGTGCAAGTAAATCTTCTTGTTGTTCCGCTAAATCAGTTGAATCCTGTTGTCCAACCAGTAATCCTCTGGCACACTTTGACAATATGATTGAGAACTGCCTCAAGTATGCCAAGAAGGCCAAGAAACAGGGTAAACCGATAGTCGGCATATTCTGCGAATACACGCCGCGCGAGATTATTATGGCCGCCAATGCCGTGCCGGTCTGTATGTGCGGGGGCAGTAACCAGACCATCTCGGCTGCCGAGCAGGACCTGCCGGCCAATCTCTGTCCGCTTATCAAGAGTTCCTACGGCTACGCCAAACTTAAATGTAATCCGTTCCTGGAGATGTCTGATTTGCTGGTCGGCGAGACCACCTGCGACGGCAAGAAGAAGATGTTTGAGATTCTCGGCCAGACCCGGCCGATGTATATCCTGGAACTGCCCCAGAAGGTGGATGACAAACAGGCCTTTGAGCACTGGAAGCAGGAACTGGTCAAGTTTAAGAAGTATCTGGAGAAGAAGTTCAGGACCACAATAACCAATAAACGGTTAAAGGATGCGATTAAGGTGATGAATCAGGAACGCCAACTCCGACGCCGGATAGCTGAGTTGGCCAAATCGAATCCTCCGCTCCTGACCGGTCTGGATATCCTCAATGCCAAGAGCCTGATTGCCGGCATACCGGAGGATTTTAAGGTCTACGAAGAGATAATCAGCTCTGCCCGGAGAAACGGTTCTAAAGGTGATGTTCGTCCGCGTATCCTGGTCACCGGAGTGCCTATGCCGCACGAGGCGGAAAAGGTGATGAGGATTATAGAGGACGTGGGCGGGGCAGTGGTAGCCCAGGAAAACTGCACGGGCTTGAGGCCGATTGAGGCGGATGTCCGTGAAGACATTGATCCGATTCAGGCGCTGGCTGAGAAATATTTCTACCTGCCTTGTTCGGTCATGACCCCAAACACCCGGCGCCTGCAGGCGCTGGACCGGCTGATAAAGCAATACCAGCCCCAGGCCGTGATAGAACTCATCTGGCAGGGCTGTTTGACCTATGATGTGGAATCTTATTTTATCAGGAAGCATATAAAGGGCAAGCACCGCCTGCCGTATCTGAAGATAGAAACCAATTACTCGCCGTCAGATTCCGGGCAGTTAAAGTCGCGCATCCAGGCACTGCTGGAGATGATTGACTAAAATATTTGCCTAACCGGCAATTAATGGTAATATAAGAGCGCTTATGAAATCATTGATTAATATTTTTACAGTAGTTCTGCTCATTGCAGCGGTGGCTGGCCTGGTTTATGGTTTCGGTTTCAGTAAGTATGACGTTCTGAAGCCGGCGGAAAAAGAAGGCGCTTTTCCCGAGACCGTGACCATGACCGAGCCGAACCTGATGGACCAGATGTGCTATGACGGCATTACCCGTGATAATGACGGCAACCTGCTTATCAAAGCGCGTGAAAAGGCCTGCTCCACCTGAGGGGGCCAATAAATTGCCCGCCGTGCGCGGGATAACAATAGTTAATAATTATGAATTATTAGTTATTAATTCTAACTGATAACTCATAATTTATAATTCATAATTAATTGTAAATGTCTGCAAAGCAGGAATCAAGAATCAATCTCTGGCGCCGGATAACCCAGGCCGCATTTGTCCTTCTGCTTAATCCTTATTTCTTTACCTACCGCCAGGTCTGTTTCCCGGTGCTGAATTGCTGGGGCTGTCCGGTATCGGCATTTGCCTGTCCGGTCGGCGCCCTGGGCCAGTTCTTTGCCCACGGTGTTTTTCCTTTTATTGTCCTGGGCACGATTGTCTTTTTCGGCGCGCTGATGGGCCGGATGCTCTGCGGCTGGGTCTGTCCCTTTGGATTTATTCAGGACCTGCTCTACAAGATACCGGGCCGGAAACTCAACCTGCCGGCATTCCTGAAATACGGCAAATACGCGGCTCTGGTTATCATGGTCATTCTGATTCCACTTTTAGTTGGGATTGACCTGACACCCGGTAAAACAACAGGCCAGGATTTCTTCTTCTGCCGGCTATGCCCGGCCGGGACGTTTGAGGCCTATATGCCGCTTTCTATCATGTCGGCCGATGCCAAAACCGCTGAAAACGCCCCGGCCATCAGCCAGCAGTTTACCGAAGGCCAAAGCGCGGATGGCCAGCCGGTTAGTTTTTGTACGCTCTGGTTGAAATCGCCCAGGTTCTGGATACTGATTGCTTTTATAGTCCTGTTTGTATTAATCAGCCGTCCGTTCTGCCGGGCAGTGTGTCCGATTGGCGCCATGTTCGCCCTGCTGAATAAGTTCAGTATCTACAAGTTGGCCATAGACAAGACTAAATGCATAGAATGCGATGTATGCTACAAGATTTGCCCATCTAATAACAAGGTGCAGAATAATCCTAATTCTTCGGAATGTATCAGATGCCTGGCTTGCCAGGCTAAATGTCCGACCGAGGCGATAGAGAATAAGTACTTCTAACAGCCACGGATTAGACAGATTATTAGGGGGAATAGATAATCAAGATGAAGATAGGCGAATATACTATTATTTCAGCGTCATTTAATCAGATTAAGGCATATAAAGGCAAATCAATATTAGGCTCTGTATTTTATTATATAATGTATCCACTAATCCTATTAGCTTTTCCCGGGATGTTTGCCGCTCCAATGGCTTGTATTTCGGCTTTATTTGCTGTAGTTGCTGTGGTATCAGGCAATATAGAAATGATAAAAAACCATCCCTTTTTAGTCTGACATTTATGTCTGCGATGGGCATATGGGGTTGCTATTTTGGTTTAAAGTGGAGCCGGATGTTCGTTAATTACTTTAAACAGAAGATAATTGTCATAGAACTGGTTCTTTATACGGCCGGAACATTGATGATATTGGTGTTCTGGGGAGTTTTAGGGTTGATTCTGTTAATTACTAAATCTGTGTAATCTGTGGCTTCTTTCGGTGTTTAATTATTTATGGAATATGTTCTGATTGGCACGGCCGGTCACGTGGACCACGGCAAGAGCACGCTGATTAAGGCCTTGAGCGGGATTGACCCGGACCGCTTGAAGGAGGAAAAAGAGCGTGAGATGACCATTGATATCGGGTTTGCCAATTTCCTGCTGCCCGGCGGGCGGCTGGCCCAGATAATCGATGTGCCGGGCCACGAGCGTTTCATCAAGAATATGCTGGCCGGAGTCAATACCATTGATTTGGTGCTATTCGTGGTTGATGCCAACGAGGGCGTCAAGCCCCAGACCAGGGAACACTTTGATATTCTCCGAATTCTGGCGGTCAAGAGCGGAATCATTGTCATTACCAAGATAGATATTGCCAGCCCGGAGCGCCTGGAAGAAACTGTGCTTGGTATTTCCGAATTGGTCAAGGGCAGTTTCCTGGAAAAAGCGCCGGTTATTCAGGTCTCATCAGTCACCGGCATGGGATTGCCCGAACTCATCAGCGCCATAGACCGACTGGCGCCTGATATTCCTCAGCGGAGCAGGGATTTGCCGGTCCGCCTGCCCATTGACCGCATCTTTACCATGAGCGGCTCTGGCACGGTTATTACCGGCACGCTGGTCAGCGGGATATTAAAGGTTAACGATACGCTTGAAGTTCTGCCCCATAAGATTCCAGCCCGGGTGCGCCAAATCCAGTCATACGGCGGTAAGGTGGCCCAGATTATAGCCGGACAGCGGGCCGGTATAAATCTGGCCGGCATCAAGAAAGAAGACCTGATTAGGGGCAATACCCTGGCCGCGCCGGGGTACATTACGCCGACTTCCATATTCGATGCCTCCATAGGAATCCTGCCCAATTGCCCGCGTCCGGTCAAGAACTTTACCCGGGTCCGCCTGCATATCGGCACCGGAGAATTCCTGGGTCGGATGGTCTTGCTGGATAAGGAGAAACTTGAGCCGGGACAGGACGGCCTAATTCAGTTCAAATCTGAGTTGCCGTTGAGCGTGGCCAAGGACGACCGGTTTGTGATGCGTTTATATGCGCCGATGATAACTATCGGCGGCGGGCATATCATTGACGCACACCCGGTAAAACATAAAAGGTTCCAGACAGAGATAGTGGAACAACTTGAGGCGTTGGAGGTATCTGACCCGGCTAATTCGGTTGAGCAGGTGTTAATTAATTCCGGGCTGAGCGCTCTCCACCTCAAAGATATTCCGGTCCGGGTTAATCTGCCTGACCAGGAGGTGGCGCAGATTATCAAGGGGTTGTCTGAATCAGGCCGGATAATCATGGGCGGAATAAAAAACCAGCGGATAATGCACGCTGATAATTTCAGATTGCTCAAAGATAAGATAGTCGGGCTGATGGATGACTTTTATCTCAAGAACCAATCAACGATTAATATACCGCTCAAGGAACTAAAATCAGCGCTGGTTAAAAACTCAATAACCGATGATTTTCTTGATGGCGCGTTAAAAGGATTATCCGAAGAGGGTACGGTGAGTTTAGCCGGCGAATCAGCCAAGCTCAGCCGTTATTCCATTAAGCTGACCGATAAGCAGGGCCAGCTCCGGCAGAAGCTGGAAAAGATTTATCTTGATAATCTTTTCAGTCCGCCCGGAAGCGAGATGTTGGAGAAATCCCTGGGCGTAAAGCCCAAGGCCATAGAGGAGATGATTATTATATTGAAGGAAATGGATATCCTGGTGGGACTGTCCGAGGGAATTGTCATCCACCGGCAGGCGGTAACAAAGGCGGCGGAAGCAGCGCGGGATTATCTTCAAGAACACGGGCATATCAAGGCCGGAGAATTCACCCGCTTGTTAAATACTTCTCGCAAATATGCGATTCCTTTGTTAGAATACCTGGATAGTATTAGGGTAACCAAGCGGGAAGGGGATGTCCGGGTATTGTCTCGAGGAGGTGACTAACCCGCCATCGGCGGGTCTAAG
>Ga0208373_1004712_pt1 | contig 11989 bp, 11 predicted proteins | sample RifOxyC2_FD_184036 | JGI IMG/M metagenome (GOLD analysis project Ga0208373, IMG submission 184036) | Soil microbial communities from Rifle, Colorado - Rifle Oxygen_injection C2 (SPAdes) | ecosystem: Environmental > Terrestrial > Deep subsurface > Rock core/Sediment | place: Rifle, Colorado... | reverse complement strand
CCCGCCGATTCGGCGGGCGGATTTATAGATTTAAAATGTACAGTTATGGTCAAAAGCCTACTCACCAGCGTAAGGGTTTGTCACGGGGACAAAACGCCTTAGCTTGGTGGCTAACAGCCAGGCTAGGAGGGAAGCCCGGCTCTCGCCGCTGGCAAGTAGAATTCTGCCTACAACCTATTTTTCAAAAAACAATCCGTGATAGGATATTTTAGCAAAAAATAAAAAACCTGTCAAGACTTGTAGTCTTGGCAGGATATAAAAAATCAATCCGGTCTATGCAAAGTTAGCTCCCCTTTAACAACGCGAAAAGGTATTCTAAAAGCCAGCCGGGGCCTAAAATAATGCCCTGGTTTGGAACCGGGTTTGGTGTCCCGGGCCCAATCACAATCGGGGGAACAGGAGCCGTCAGGTTGAATCTTATAAAAACAATGATTACAAACCTGGCCCGGCTTTACCAATGTCCATTGTGTTCCGTCTCCGTCTACCATGTTACCTCCGGTTTAAAAGAACACTAATCCGTTAAACCATAACATAATGTCATTTAAAATTCAAAGAGTTGAATAAAGGGTTAAATAAAAAGGAACGCGTGGTTGCGTTCCTAATGATGTAAAAATAATGAAGTTGGAAGTTGGCTCAAGCAGCCACTAGGGGTAGGCCAGAAGCATGCTCAACCGGCTGTGAGTTGATTGGTGTTTTGGGCATTGTCGGAAATTCGGCGTGGGGAGTGGTATTCAGTTCGCATACGTTCTGCTCACCTGTTTCACAACCCGGGCCGCAGGTTCCTTCCGAATCAATCGGACGCCCACACTTCTGACAAATCAACATAACTGCCTCCTGTAAAATTATGAAAAAATGAACAACAAACTACAATTTCCATTATATCACATTTCAACATTTTTGTCAATAATTGATGTTTTCCGCCTATTAAGATAAAATAAGGAGGCTAAAATTTAAACAGGGTCTTAAACCGAATTATCGGTTTAGGACTTTTTGTTTATAAGAGATTTCTCCGCTCCCGTAGCGACGCAAAATATTGCGTCGCTACAGTCGGTCGAAATGACAAAGGTTGCCGAGCGGATCCGCCGATTCGGCGGGGAGGGGCGAGCGGAGAAATCCCTTTAATTTTTATTTTAAATATGGACAAATACCTGATTTCCCTCACCTACCTCAAAGGTCTGGGGCCGGTGACGCTTAAAAAACTGATGGAGCGTTTTGGTTCGGCCGAAACAATCTGGCGGGCGTCTTTTGGCGAGCTTAAAGAGCTTAAATTAAAAGATGATTTCATTGCCGCTCTGATGCAACAGCGGCAACAAATCAATCCGGATAAAATCGTCAATCAACTGAACAAGGAAGGCATAAAAACCGTTTCCGTTTACGACCCGGATTATCCCAAACTGCTGAAAGAAATTTACGCGCCGCCGACCGTCTTGTTTTACCGCGGCCAGCCCGAAATTTTTAATGCCGAGCCTAGTCTGGCCGTGGTCGGTTCCAGAAAAATTTCCGCTTACGTTAAAACCGTCCTGCCCGAATTATTGATGGAGGCGGTTAAGAAAAAAGTGACCATCATTTCCGGCCTGGCTTACGGCGTGGACGAGCTGGCCCATACTATTGCCGTGGATAATGGCTGTCCGACCATTGCCGTAACCGGCTCCGGTTTGGCCTGGGATTATCTTTATCCCAGAGGCAATTTAAAGCTGGCGGAAAAAATAATTAAAACCGGCGGTTTGCTGGTTTCCGAATTTTCCCCTTTTACGCCGGGCCAGCCGGCCAACTTCCCGCGGCGCAACCGGCTGATTTCCGGCCTGGCCAGGGCGGTGATGGTCGCCGAGGCTTCGGCCAAGTCCGGCGCGCTGATTACCGCGGGTTGCGCCGCGGAACAAAACCGCGAAGTTCTGGCCCTGCCGCAGAATCTTAATTCCCCGACGGCCGCCGGAGTCAACCGCCTGCTATCAAGTGGCGCCAAACTCATCGCTTCGGCCGACGACATTCTGGAAGCGCTGGATATTTTTACTGGCGGGCCGAGCTCGGCCACCGGCCTAACAATAGATTTAAATTCACTCTCGCCCGAAGAAAAAACCCTCTATCAACTGCTCTCGGCCAGCCCTTGTCACGTTGACAAAATCATGGAAAATAGTACCCTTGATGCATCCATCGTCGGCGCTTTTCTAATCCAGCTGGAAATAAAAGGCATTATTAAAAACATCGGCGGACAAAATTACGTCAAATTATAACCATCTCAACGTCCCCTAATCTTAAAAATCAAAAGACCAAGATGACCAAATTCAATAAGTATTTTGAAGCGGCCAGATACCTGGATTCACTGGTTAACCTGCCGATTAAAGACTATCTTTTGGATAAAAAAGACAGGTCTTTTTACATTGACCGGTTAAAATGGTTCTTAAATTCCCTGAACAATCCTCATCACGGCTTTAAATACGTCCACATCACCGGCACGGCCGGCAAAGGCACCACCGCCGCCACCGTCCACCAAATCCTGGCCTTGGCCGGCAAAAAAGTCGGCTCTTACTACTCGCCGCATCCGACCACGGCGATTGAACGAATCAAAGTCAACGACAAATACATTTCGCCGGACGACTTTGCCGACCTGATGGAAGTCATTAAACCCAAAATGGACTGGGCCTATAAAAAATCCCCTTACGGCCGGCCTTCTTATTTTGAAACTTTTTTGACCATGGCTTTTCTGTATTTTAAAAAAACCAAGTGCGAATACGCGGTGCTGGAGGCGGGCCTGGGCGGCACTTATGACGCCACCAACGTGATAGAAAAACCGCTCATCACGGCCATCACCAACGTTGATTACGACCATCTGGACGTTTTGGGCAAGACTTTAACCAAAATCGCCGCCGACAAGGCCGGCATCATTAAGAAAGGTTCGATTTTTTTAACCGCCGAACAGCGGCCGCATCTGTTAAAAATATTTTCCGCCAGATGCAAAAAATTAAAAGTGCCGATGATAAAAGTTAAAACCGAAGGCGACGGCAATAATTTTCTGGCCAAGGCCATTGCCGGACAGCTTAACATCAGCGAGTCAATCATCAACCAGAAATACGAAATAAAATCGCCCTGCCGTTTTGAAACAGTTCAAAAAAAACCGCTGGTGATACTTGACGGCGCCCATAACCCGATTAAGCTGGCTTATCTGGCCGAAAGGGTTAAGGCCGTCTCCCGCAGAAAACTGAACGTGATTATGGCCATGAGCGCCAACAAAGACCTGCCCGCTTCTCTCGGCAAAATCGTGCCCCTGGCCGACAAGCTCATCCTGACCAGATTTTTAACCATTAAAAGGCGTTCGGCTTACATTGAAGATTTAACGCGCCTCTCCAAAAAAATAAATAAAAATCTGCCCATAAAAACTTATCTGGATCCCTGGCAGGCCCTTAAAGCCGGACTTAAAATGACCAAACCCGGCGACTGCCTTCTCGTTACCGGCTCCTTCTTTTTGGCCGGCGAGTTGAGAACCCACTGGATTCCGGAAGAACAAATTTTAACCAAAAGAAGCAGCTTTTAAAGAAGGAAAAAACGTCCTGATCTAAGCTATTTTTAAAAACCATCAAACTAATGCTATAATGGTTTTATGGCTCAAATCGGCATAGAACAAATCATCAAAACCGTACGCGACTATCACCCGGACGCTGATTTTAAATTGATTAGAGACGCCTACGAATTCGCCGCCCTGGCCCATGCCGGGCAGAAACGGCTCTCCGGCGAAGACTATGTTTATCACGCGCTGGCCACGGCCCAGACTTTGGCGGAAATGAAAATGGATACGCCGACTATCGTGGCCGGCCTGCTCCACGACGTGCCCGAAGACACCGATCATACTCTGGAAGAAATCCGAACTAAATTCGGCAAAGAAGTGGCCGGACTGGTGGAAGGCATCACCAAACTGGGCACCTTAAAATACCGCGGCCTGGAACGCTACGCCGAAAATCTGCGCAAGATGTTTTTAATGATGAGCAAAGACGTCCGGGCTATTTTAATAAAATTCGCCGACCGGCTCCATAATTTAAAAACTCTGGACTCTTTAAGGCCGGATAAAAGAAAAAGAATCGCCCTGGAAACCCTGGAAATCTACGCGCCCATTGCCAACCGCCTGGGCATGGGCGAAATGAGAGGCCTGCTGGAAGATCTGGCCTTCCCCTACGCCTACCCCAAAGAATACGTCTGGGTTAAAAATCTGGTCGAATCCAGATTAAAAGTGGAAATAAAATACATTGAGAAAATAAAAAAAGTCATTCAAAAAGAAATCACCGAAGAAAAAATAGAGCTGGCTTCCATCCACGGCCGCGTCAAACATATTTATTCGCTCTATAAAAAAATTCTGGAAAAAGGCCGGGACATTAATAAAATTTACGACCTGATTGCTTTAAGGATAGTCACTAAAAACATCCCCGACTGCTACAGAATTTTAGGCATTATCCATAAAAAATGGGCGCCTCTAAAAGGCCGGATTAAGGATTACATCGCCCAGCCCAAGCCCAACGGCTATCAGTCCATCCACACCACCGTCTTTGCCGAACGGGGCAAAATCGTGGAATTCCAAATCCGCTCCGAGGAAATGCACGAACTGGCCGAATTCGGCGTGGCCGCCCACTGGCATTACTCCGAACTGCGGGGCAAAAAGCTGAAGCCCGAGACCATGAAGTGGATGAATAAGCTGATTGAGGTCCAAAAAAAAATCGCTAATGACAGCGAATATCTTTCGGAAATAAAAATTGACTTCTTCCAGAACAGAATTTTTGTTTTTACCCCCAAGGGCGACGTCATTGATTTGCCGGAAAACGCCACCCCGGTCGATTTTGCCTACAGCATCCACACCGACATCGGCAATAAATGCGCCGGCGCCATCGTCAACGAACAGATGGTGCCGCTGGATACCCGCTTAAAAAGCGGCGACGTGGTGGAAATCCTGATAAATAAAAACCGCGCCTCGCCCAATGCCGACTGGCTGGATTTTGTGACTACCGGCATTGCCAGGGATAAAATCAAATACGCTTTAAAGAAAAAACAAACCGGCCGGATGGCCAAACTCCTTAAACGTTAACGGCCGTTAACAATCTTGGCTATAATTTCGTTTAACTCTTCGCCTGAATAAAAATCAATGGTGACGGTGCCGCCGCCGCCTTTTTTGTTAATGGTTACCTTGGTGTTTAAGGCGTTTCTTAACCGCTCCTCCTGCTCCGCCAGTTCCAAATCTTTAACCAGCACCCGCTCATGAGCCTTGACTTTGATTTTCTTAACGGCCGATTCCGCCGCTCTGACGTTTAAATTAAATTTAAGAATCTTGTTAAAGAGATTGATTCTCTCGGTTTCCGACTCGGCGGCCAGAATCGCTTTGGCATGGCCGGTGCTGACTTTGCCCTCTTTCAAACCCTGCTGAATTTGCTCCGGCAATTCCAATAAACGCAAAGCGTTGGCGATGGTCGCCCGTTTTTTGCCGACCCTAACGGCCACCTCTTCCTGGGTCAGGCTGAAATCGTCAATCAGCTTTTTATAGGCCCGGGCCTCTTCCATCGGATTAAGGTTGGTTCTTTGGATGTTTTCAATCAGGGCCAGCTCCAGTTTTTCCAGTTCACGAGCGTTTCTGACCAGACAGGGAACTTTGGCCAGGTCCATAACCTGCGCCGCCCGGAGCCTTCTTTCGCCGGCAATCAGCTGATATTTACCGTCCGGCAAAGGGCTTACCACCAAGGGCTGGATGATGCCGTACTGCTTGATGGAATTGACCAAATCCTCCAAATCGCCGTAGTCAAAATTCTCCCGCGGCTGGAGAGGATTGCTCTCAATGTTGGCCACGGCCACCTGCTTGACCCTCTCTTCATCGTCGGCCACCGGATTTTTAATCTCGCCGGGCAAATCTTGATTTTCTGCCGCTAATTTATTGGGGATTAGCGATGCCAAACCCCTGCCTAAGCCACCCTTCATGTTGTTATTGGTTATTAGAAATTAGTTATTCGTAAAAATGGAATGGGAAATTTATTTATACTTATTCTCCGGACAAAATTACCTCTCTGGCCAGCTTTTCGTAGGCCCGGCCGCCTTTGGAATACGGGTCGTACTCCAGAATGGTTTTACCGTAAGACGGCGCTTCCGCCAATCTAACCGACCGGGGAATGACCGAACCGAAAATATGCCTGGGGAAATATTGATACAACTCGTTAAAAACCGCTTCCGACAGCTTGTTCCGGCCGTCGTACATGGTTAAAACCGCGCCCAAAATCTGCAAATCCGGCTTAAGGTTGTTCTGGACCAGATTGATGGTGCGCAACAGCTGGCTTAAGCCCTCCAGAGCGTAATATTCGCACTGCACCGGAATTAATAATTCATCGGCCGCCACCATGCCGTTTAAAGTAAGTAAGCCCAAAGAAGGCGGATTGTCTATCAAAATATAATCGTAGTTATCCAAAATTGTCTTAAGATTGTCGTATAGCCTAAACTCGCGTCGTTCCACGTTGACCAGCTCCACGTTGGCTCCGGCCAGATTAAGATTGGCCGGCGCCAGATGCAAGTTGTCCAGATTGGTGGAATGCAAAACCTCGTCAATCTGCGTCGGCCCGACCGAAATGACTTCGTAAATGCCCTTGTCCACGCTGCGGTAATCCAGGCCCAGGCCGGACGAGGCGTTGCCCTGCGGGTCAATGTCAATCAACAAGACTTTTTTGCCGTAAGCCGAAAGATAGGCGGCTAAATTAACCGCCGTGGTGGTTTTGCCGACTCCGCCTTTTTGATTGATGATGGAGATGACTCTGGCCATAATAGATGAACTTATTATACTTAAAATTACCGTTTTATTCAATCAAAAAACCGCCTACATTTTCAAGTTTTTTTAGCGGCAAATTCTTTTGCACTCCTACAAAAAGAAAAAGCCCCCTTTGGAGTTTTCGTCATTGACGAATTCCGCAGGGGGCATAGATGCGAGATGAGAGAGATTACGCGCACGCGCAGACAGAGGCGATTTCGGCTTTGAGTGCGGCCGCGGCTTTGTCGATCTGCTCCTGATGGTGAGTTCCGAGGTCAAACCGCTTCATCTTGTAAATGGTCCAGAAGCGAGTGACCTCTCCGTTTCCGTTATCGTCGGTGTCGTTTTTCACACACTCGACAACGAAGTCAGGAGCGATTCCCTTGACAAACAGCTGTTCGCCAATGGTACCCGCGTCCCACTCGTGCCTTTCACCAGAGCCCGTTCCCGAGTAACCGGCACTTGCCAGCTCGAGGACTCTGTCCTCATCACTCCAAACGGCGAAGTATTTGGTGTAGTTGTAATGACCACCATTGCACCAGCTGTAGGAGTCCTCTGAACCCTTCTTGGCCAAAAGAGCCTTGTCACCCCTCTTGACCTTAATGTCGTTGATGTCCTCGGGCAAAAGATTAGTTCTGCCCTCGCTGTCAACAAACATCTTGTCGATGAACGGGAATTCCTTGCGCAGAAGCGCCACTCTGTACTGTTTCACTGTATTCTCCTTTTTTCCCAAAAGTTTTTTTAGCTAGATTTTCAAGTTCCCCTTGGCCCGCTAGCTTTTACGGGAAGGCCACTCACTATGAGTAGCGCGCTGAATACCAAGAATTTTGATACCCAAGGCGCTACTCACTTAAGCAGCAAAGGAAAAAGTAATTTCTCTCTCGTCTTTTCAATGTGCTAATCAGATTTGGAGCGAAATTCTTGAATCTTTCTTCAAAAACTCACTACTCAATTTCGAATAATTAAGTATAGCATATTATAGATTATTTGTCAAGAATTTAAACGATAAAATGGCTAAAATTAGCTTAAATACAATCAAAAAACCCCTCTTCAGGGGGATTTATAGTGGTGCTGTATTCTTGAATTAGTCCGAACGCATTTCGCCGCCTGTGGCAACGAGGAGAAGTCCTCCAAAATTTGAGCGGCTTCGTCACGATCTTTGACAATTTCAAGTTTTTTTGGCGGTAAATTCTTTTTCGGAAAAAAAAGTGGCTTCGTCATTTATGACGGGTGCCACTAAACCCTTCTTGTTCAGCTCTCTTTCTTGCGAGCCAGATATTCTCTGCCCTTGCCAACATCTGTGTTGATCGGAACGCTTTTGTTGGCACAAAGTGGACATTCCGCTTCGTCCCATGCGTCGAGCTTGACATTGACAAGCGCAAAGAGCTTCGGCGGATCCGCCACATCCTGCGGTGTGATTCCTCCGCGATTACAGAGAACGCCGAGGCCGACGATATTACCACCGAGGGCACGACTTGCTTCAACGACTTTCTTTGCTGAACCGCCGGTGGTGAGAACATCCTCCACTACCAAGATGTTTTTTCCGGCGACGAGTTTGTCGTAACCGCGTTTGATGATGAAAGTGTCGTCACTCCCTGTTTTCTCGGCATAAATACCCAACACTTCGTGTCCTGTGATTTCCGAGAGGTGATACGCTATCCACTGCGAGAGGATTACGCCGCCGATAGCCGGAGCAATGACTACTTCCACGCTGTCGTCCACAAATTGCTCGGCGATTGCTCGACACAAATCCGATGTCTCCTTGGTATGCGGATATACCGCATCCTTGTTGACATAAACCGTGCCGTGCTTTCTGGAAGTGTAGACGATGTGGCTGTTGGTGATGACTGCGCCGACATTTCTGAGGACTTTCAGAACTTCTTGCTCATTCATAATTTCACCTCCTTTCTTACAGAACTGCTGCGATTTCTTCCGCGATTTTCTTCGCTGCGTCTACGGATGTGCCGATTCCCGCTGGTGGCTTCGTGATCGGGCGACCGATGACCAGAGCTGTTGCGCCGGCCTTGATCGCTTCCGCCGGAGTCATAATTCGTTTCTGGTCGCCAGCGGCTGCCCATTCGGGACGAACGCCGGGCGTGACTTTCAGAAGACTGCCGAGCTCTTTCTGCTTTCCGAGAAGCTCGAGCTCCTGTGGCGAACAGATGATCCCGTCGCAGCCAGCGATTTTAGCGTCGCGTGCCAGTTGCAGAACCTTGGCCTTGCTCGGTCCGCCGAAAATCAGATGAGCGTTATTCTCCTCAAGCGAGGTAAGAACCGTGACAGCGAGGACGAGCGACTGCCCCTTATTGGCAACAGCGGCCATCATCGCCTCAACGCCTGCTGAGGCGTGAACATTGAACATTTTGACGTTCAATCCGGCAACTACTTTGGCCGCACCACCGACCGTGTTGGGAATGTCGTCGAACTTGCCGTCGTAGAAGACCTGTCCACCAAGCGAATGAACGAACTCGATGACTTTGGGAACTCCCACGGCCGTGAGCAACTCCAACCCGACCTTGAAACATCCGACATACGGAGCAAGGTTTTCCACGAGGGACTTGGCCTTGTCCAAGCTGTCCACATCCAGAGCCACAATAATCCTGTCTTTTGCTTCCATAGTTACATTTCCTTTCGGTATTTGGTTTTCGAGGTACAAATTGAGCCAAGCGCCAGCTTGACCCTCCTCTGGCGTAAATTACAGCAAGACAAGGAAAAAAGCAAGATTAAAACAAAAAACAGAAACTCGCTAGAATTTCTGCAACAATCAAAAAACCCCCTCTTAAAGGGGATTTATAGTGGTGCCGGGGGAGAGACTCGAACTCTCATGAGCAAAAGCCCACACGATTTTGAGTCGTGCGCGTCTACCAATTCCGCCACTCCGGCGTGGTAGCGGCGGAGGGATTTGAACCCCCGACCAACAGCTTATGAGTCTGCTGCTCTACCAGCTGAGCTACGCCGCCACGTCGTCCCGCTAAGCGGGGCTCATTTTAAACCGCCGAATCGGCGGGTTAGATTCTTACGGTCAAGCAATATGTAAAATAAATGGTCAAAGGTTGGTTGCGGGGGCGGGACTCGAACCCGCGACCTGCAGGTTATGGGCCTGCCGAGCTGCCAACTGCTCTACCCCGCGACGAATGCTTAATTAATCGTTTGCCTTTTTCCCAACGAGGTAAAGTTAAGCTGCCCCAGCCAAAGGCTGGTCCGCCTCTGGCGGAAACTGCTCTACCCCGCGACGTCAAATCTCTTTATTTTTAAAAAGACTTGTTGGAGTATAAAAAAAATATCGCTTTTTGTCAAGACCTTTAAAAAATACCGTCTCAAATCGTCTGAACTTTGATTAAATTCATGTTTTTGGACTTGCCCACCGGCTGGCCCGAAACAATCACGATTTTATCGCCCTTTTTGACCAGCTGGCGTTGTTTGACCAGTTTAACCGATTTGGCGATCAGTTCGTCCATGGATTTACAGACCGGCATCAACTCCGGATAAATGCCCCAGCTTAAAGTAAGCTGGCGCAAAATTTCCTCCTGGTTGACGAAAACGATGTTGCGGGTTTCCGGCCGGTAGCGGGCAATCATCCTGGCGGTATAGCCGGAATTGGTGGCCGCCACGATGGCCTTGGCTTTAATCTCCCTAACCAGTTCAAAAACCGATTCGCTCACGGCTTTGGTGACGGACAGCTTGGTTTCGGTAAAATAGCCCGGCGCCATGTCGTCGTAAATGCTGTTTTCGGTTTCCAAAATTATCTGGCCCATAACTTTAACCGACTCCGCCGGATATTTGCCGAAGGCCGTTTCGCCGGAGAGCATGACCGCGTCGGCGTGATCAATGACGGCGTTGGCCACATCCGAAACTTCAGCCCGGGTCGGCTTGGGATTTCTAATCATGGAATCCAGCATCTGGGTGGCCACAATCACCGGACGGCCCGCCTCCAGACACAGCTTAACGATTTCCTTTTGAATGATGGGGACTTTAACGTCCGGCATTTCAATGCCCAAGTCTCCCCTGGCCACCATAATGGCGTCCGATTCCTTAATAATGGACTTGATGTTTTTGACGGCCTCGGCCCGCTCAATTTTGGCCATGGTCATAACCTGGCTCCTGGGGCTGTATTTTCTGATTAGTTTTCTCAATTCTTTCATGTCTTTGGCGTTGCCGACAAAGGAGAGGGCCACGAAATCAACTCCCAGGTCCAAGCCGAATTTAAGGTCTTTTTTATCCTTCTCGGTAATAACGCTCAAACCCAGATTCACGCCGGGCAGATTAACGCCCTTGTAAGTATAAATAATGCCGCCCTTTAAAACTTTGGCTTCGGCCGAAACCGCGTCCACCTTATCCACTCTTAACTCAATCAGGCCGTCCAACAGCAAAACCCGGCCGCCTTTTTTTAAAACCTTGCCCAGTTTGATGAACTGAATGGGGATGGCTTTCTTATTTTTTACTCTGGACTTATGCTCGTCTTCAATTAAAACCACGGTTTCGTTCTTTTTTAATTCCAGGCCTTTTTTATCAATTTCGCCCACCCTGATTCTGGGCCCCTGCAAATCCTGAATAATCCCGACTGGCAAGCCCGCTTTTTTGGCCGCTCTTCTGACGTTCTCCACCGCTTTCTTGTTTGAGGCATAAGTTCCGTGGGAAAAATTAAAACGCGCCAGGTTCATGCCCGATTTGATCATTTGCACCAAACGCGCCTCGCTGTCGCACGAAGGGCCGATGGTGGCGACGATTTTAGTCCGTTTCATAAAAAAATTTTCAATTTTCAATTCCTAATTTTCAGTTAATTTTAAAATTTTAGATTGAAAATTAATTCAAAATTTAAAATTATAAATTATAAATTAATTTTCCTGGCGTACTTGCCTAAAGCCGGCATTTCCCAGTAATTGCCCTGCAGGGCGTTCATGATGCCCAAGACCGCCATCACCATAATGTAAATGAATAACAGCCAGCCGACCAGGGGCACCCAGAAAATCAGCCAGCCCAAAACCTCCAGAATAAACAAAACCAGGCCCTGTTTGGCGTGAAACTGACAAAATTTGGAACGTCTTTTTAAAAACAGGGGTACCAGGCACAAAATCCAGACATAGCTGATGGCCGCCATGACTTTGTTTTGGTCAATGTCCCCGTCTTTGATTTCTCCGATTTGGGTCATAAAATATTTGGTTATTTGATTATTTGACTAATAGAATAATTTGTCAGCGGTTTGCGAGAGTCCCTGCCTGCCGGCAGGCA
>Ga0208373_1004711_pt1 | contig 11989 bp, 9 predicted proteins | sample RifOxyC2_FD_184036 | JGI IMG/M metagenome (GOLD analysis project Ga0208373, IMG submission 184036) | Soil microbial communities from Rifle, Colorado - Rifle Oxygen_injection C2 (SPAdes) | ecosystem: Environmental > Terrestrial > Deep subsurface > Rock core/Sediment | place: Rifle, Colorado... | reverse complement strand
TTATATATCCCTAAAGCTTATTTCATTAAGGTTAAAGAAATTGTTTTAAATTTTTATTGATTTTTAACACAATCTCTTCGGTGGACACGACGGCGCCCATGGCCGCTTCGCCAGCCGGAGCCTTACAGCCTACACCAAGGTTTCGGCGTACACGTGGCGAAGGATGGGCCTTCAGCTCCCCGGAATTTGCAAAGCAAATGTAGGGCAAAATTATAATAGCTAAGTTGTTACTTTATTTTTATCCATAAAGATAAGCATAGATTCTAAAAGCTGATCGATCGATTGATTTGATGTATCAAGTTCAATTGCATCATCAGCTTTTTTTAATGGTGATATTAAGCGATTCATATCTCGCGCATCACGATCTTGCGTAACCTGCAATGCTTGCTCAAAACTCATCGAAACGCCTTTTTTTTCAAGATCTTTTTGCAATCGTTGTGCTCGAATTTCTGGTGATGCAATAACGTAAAATTTAAATTGCGCATGCGGATAAATTTCTGTTCCACCATCCCTGCCATCGGTAACCAGATTATGCTCACTTCCAAATTTTTGCTGCAAAGGCACAATGAGCTGGCGAACTCCTGCATGAGCAGAAATAATCGATGCATCATGCGATACTTGGCTCGATTTTAAATGATCTGTAATTTCCTGGCCTTTAAAAAAAACTTGTGCGATACCATTGCGATAATCATACATAAAATTATCTTCTCGCAAAATCAATCGAACATGATCAAGATCTGGGGCTTGTAGCATTGCATCATTATATCCAAATTCTTTGACCAAAAGATATGCCAGCGAGCGATACAGATAGCCACTATTAATATAAAAAAAACCAAGTTTTTGAGCCAATAGTTGTGCTAAAGTTGATTTGCCACTACCACATGGGCCATCAAGTGTAATAATCATACATCTGTCCTTAGTTTTCCGATATCAATACCCTGTAATTCTATCGTTGTTTTTCCATTCCAATAATTTTCCATAACTTGTGCTACGACATCAAAAGTCTCATCACCCTGCGCTACCAAAAGAGGAAACAATTCTGGTCGATTAAAAAACACCAAAGGCTTAATCACGCCATCAGCAAAAATCACACATTTTACATGCAAATCTTTCATCAATGTTGGTCGCTGTACAAGTACCACATCTTTAATATAAAAATATGGCTGTGAATTTTGATGACCAAAAGGTTCAAGATTGGTCATATCAGCTATAATTTTTTGAGAAAAATCTGGTAATTTTGCATGCGCATCAATGCGTAACTTTTGTTGTAAATCAAAGTCTGTAAGCTCTGCAGCTACTTTTTTTTCTAAATTTGCTTTCAGCTCTGCTAAATTTTCAACTTTAATCGCAAGCCCTGCAGCTTGTGCGTGCCCACCAAAAGTTTCAATTAAATGAGCATTTTCTACTAATCCATCAAAAATACTAAATTCAGAAATCGATCTGCATGAACCTTTTGCAATACCATCTTTGGTTAAATGAAATAATAATGTTGGCTTACCATACGCACCAACAAGGCGCGATGCAACCAATCCAATAACTCCTGTTGCCCAATTATTACTTGCGGCAACAATCACATTTTCTTTGGATAGATCGATTGCGTTCGAATCTATCTGCGCTTTAACTTCTTGAAAAATCGTATTTTCGATCTCTTTGCGTGCCTGATTTAATTGCCATAACAATTTACCAATTCTATCAGTATCAGGTTCACTACCACCAATTAAAAATTGCACACCCTGCCGAGGATCATCGAGTCTGCCAAGCGCATTAATTTGTGGTGCAATCGTAAATCCAATATCAAGCGATCCAAGCATAGGTTTTGCAAATTTATTATTTGCCTTTAAAACCTTCATTGCGTAACTTTCTATCTTGTTAACGTACGCAAGTCCATACCGCACCCAATAACGATTTTCACCGGTCAGCGGTACAACGTCAGCAACAGTTCCTAACAATAAAAGTTCAATAACTTTTGCAGGCAATTCCATATTTTTTTGTTGATACAGCAACGACATTAATTTAAACGCAACGCCAACGCCCGCAAAATATTTATAAGGATAATGACAATCATGTTGATGCGGATTGACGAGCGCAAAAACATCAGGAACTTTACCATGTGGCCGGTGATGATCTGTGATGATAACATCGATTCCAAGCTCTTTAGCTCGTGCTGCTGGTGCAAATGCTGTTGTTCCATTATCAACCGTCATAATCACGGTGTAACCATTTGCTGCTGCACGTTCAACAACTTTTGTTGATAGCCCATAACCATCACGAGCTCGATTTGGCAAGAAAAAATTAACCAAAGCCCCAAGCGGTAACATTGCTGTCATCACCAATGATGATGAAGTAATACCATCAACATCATAATCACCAAAAATAAGAATTTTTTCTTTATTTTCGATCGCTTGTAAAATTCGAGCAACAGCCTTTGAAGCATCTTTCATCAATGATGGATCACCAACACTGATATCTTTTGATACTAATAAAAAATCTTGTAACTGTTTTTTATCAACAAAACCACGAGCAACAAGTGTTTGCGCTATGGGAAATGACAAATTAAATTCTGCAGCAATCTGCATGACAATGTCATGATCCGTCTGAGGTAATCTCCACAAAAATTTCTTGCCTTGAATCGTTGCATGTTGCATAAAAAACCTTTGAATAAAGGACGAATGTCTTATTCAATAAGGATACCCTACAACCCTATTTCCTGTCTAGGCATTTCCTGACAAAACAGGAGCAGCAACAATTTCATTCGTAACTTTTTGCTTGTGCTGCAAGGCCTGCACAACAGATGTAATCTCGTCTTTGACAAAATTAACATTATAACGTGCTAACCCGACAACTTTTTCTGCTTGCTTTTTGGTATAATTAAAATTAAATGTCCTACAAGGGCCTTGCTCCTGGCATAATGCTGGATCAAATGTTTGAGAAAATCCTTCATTTTTAATAAACGGGCAATATGCAATGGTCACCATATCTTTATCATAATTTGCTAAACGAGGATCATTAAATATCGTTATAGGCTTTGCAATCATCATGTCAGTAAGATTGGTCATATCAGGAAATTTTATTTTATTTCGCTTAAAATGATTTTGAGCAAATCTAAATGACTCACTATCAAGAGAAGCATCTCCTATCACAATAAGATCAAGATCTCGAGCTGGACGCATAGCAAGAGGTAATGGGAAATTAAAATTCATCGCCCCATCATACAATCTAATTGTTGCATCTTTTTCAATGGGACTATTTTGCAACCCAAACGTGTAGTTATGAAATGTCGCCGGAGAAAATCGTAATTTTTCAGTCATATTACTATGCATCATTTGTTTTAATGGTAATGTGACATTTTGACCTAACATCGTAAAACTATATGCAACATTGCGATCTAAAATTTCATTAATACTAAAGGTAAAAGCTGATCCACAAACAGCTTCATAAAAACTGATCGGATATTCTGGAGCATGCCCAAGATAACCTGCTAGAGGTTTTCCTTTTTTAAATTGTGATCCAAAAGCCTTCGTTGGAACGAAGGCTTTTAATTGATCACTTCCAACCTCAAAAGATCCTATTTCTAACCAATAATATTGCGTCCCTTCTCTATGAGTTTTTTTATAAGCGACAGCAGAACATAATGGCATAGGAATATTTCCCAATTCTATCGTATCTGCAATTGACGACCACGTAACATCTAATCGATTTTTCCCTAAAGGAAACAAGGTGAAATTACCAACAAATGCTGCATAGATATCAATCGAAGACAAATACTGATCATACCCATAACGCTTGATAAAATTATCTTGCATGCTACTATTTTGATATTTACTAAACACAGGAACTGGAGGAACACTTGCTGAAATAACTTTCATAACAGAACCAAGCCTTGGGATTAACTGATCTTTAAATTGTGTTAATGTCATGCCTTGCGTAGCACTTAAATAACTAAAAGGACTTATCGTCCATGTTGATCCCGATAAACCAACCATGTAATAAGCCGCATCATACAAACCGATATCTTGCGCTCCCAATAAAAATCCAAGCGAAACAAGCATTGCTCGGTTACCGCCGCCACTAAAACATAATCCAATTTTTAATGGCGCATCAATACCAAAAGAATCTTTTAATGCTTGAGTAACTTTTGGCGTACGATTTTGTAAAAATTTAAGCTCTCTTGGACAAAGATCTTGGCCTTGACGAACTTGCAATTGAGCATCAGATAACGTTTGCGCCACCGGATATTTTTGACGAATAGATTGTTTTGTAAAAGTTATGGGATAATATACAGTATCAACAGCTCGATTCATGATATTATTTACACCATCAGATCGATGGTTACATGAAATCATACAAACAAATATCACTATAATTATATAACTTTTTTTCATGACATATCCCCATTTTTAACTAAAATCCTTAAAAACTTATGTTTTTATGGTAAAAAAAAAACTCATACAATTAAAAGAGTCTTATATAACTAGCTAGACTAAGCTTAACACACCGGCAATTCCGTTTTCACTACATTGCCGGGATCTGTGGTGGGCTGCGCCTCACAAACCCTTTTAACAAAGCGAAATACACTATCGTAAGATAGCGCATTAGTCCCGCCGGACTCAAGATTCCCGAAGATTTCAACTTGCCCGCCGAAGCCTTGGCGCAGGAGGGTAGAAATCGTAGGGTGTATTATTTGCACACAAATAAAGCAGACTTACTCTAAAAACTCTCAAAAATTGGATCATTTATAAGATTTATGATAAAATACTAAAGTAGTAAAAATATTATATTCTTCCTCATAAAAAGGGTTTTTCATGAAAAAACAGCTATTTATATTTAGTTTCGTAGTAGCAATGGCAAGCAACGTTATCGCTTTTGACGAACGTACCATGTTTGACGAAACAAACGAAGCTTCAAAATGGACTTTTATCGAAAATAAATTCATCACACAACCTGCTGCTGAAAAACAATTAATTTGGACACATGCAAGTGCTATAGCTACTGGACTTGTCATAGTTGGAACTGGCGCAACATGGTTTTCTATAAAAGATCGTACTGCTAAAATTGAAAATACATTCACACAAAGCAATCTTATTGCTGCAATCGGTACTGCTGCAACTGCAATGATTTCAACATCTGGCCTTGATTGTTACCTAGCTGCTCGTGCAAATCGCAATGCGGTTACCAATTTCTTTAACAACTATGAAGATAATCAATTCTTCGTACCTGAAGAATTGCAAGCAGCTTTCGACAAGATTGCTGAATCTATTGAATTTGCTGGATTAGATGCTGTTTTATTACATGCTGATGATATCGTTGGATTGATTCAATTCCAAGTGATGCGTCATTTCGAAAAACGTTATGAAAAAGTATTACAAGCAACTGCTGTTAATGCTCTTGCTGATGCGAAAACAGTTACTGAAATTTTAAAGAATTCTATCGAATCTGTAAGTAAATTAGGCGGAAGCGCAAAAAAAGAGTAATTTCTCTGCAATTTTAGATTTTCAAGAAAAGGCACTCGTAAAAAAGTGCCTTTTCTTATTTTCATGTGTTTATCGATCTAATTTTCATTCCAAGCAAGTTGCTCTGCAAGCTGTGCCTCACCCTTTGTCATAGGACCAATAAAGCCATTTTTATATTTTTCTACATTAATTTTTTTCGATTCTATTTATGCTTTTTCTGCAAAGTCTTCATGACTCTTCTGTTTTTCTGGTGTTTTCAACTTACTTAATAACTTTTCCTTATTTTTACTGATAAAACTACTCATATCAGCAACTGCATCTCGAACCGTATAAGTATAAATATGAAAATCAGATTCAGAAATTTTCAATGCTGTATTATAATTTTTTTCAGCCAACTTTAATTGTTCAACTAAATATTCATAATTTTGTTGATCAAGCTTACTTTTAGCACTGTCTTTATAATAAGCTTCAGATTTTTCCAACTGACTTTGCACTGAGTCTCGTATAGTTTTTAATTCTGCAACTTTAGTTTTTACTTCTGCCTCAGTATAATGACGGGGCGTACCTACTTTTACTCCAAAACCTACTGGAGCATTTAGAACTACACGTCTTGTAGATTTACCAATATTTTTTATAATTTTACCATAATCAACTTGTGTAAAGAAATCAGCTAATGTTCTCATCGTAAACATTGCTTTATCTAAACTTGTTGGTTTAAGTGCTTGAGCTGCAATTTCTGATTGAAATTCTATAAAGACACGATCTTGCTCTAAAAGCTTCATAACGTCACGATTGCTTATAAATTCACTTGCAGTCTTAGTAATAACGTCATAAACATCTTGAGTAGTTTTAGCATCTTTTAACTTCGTAGCTAAACTACTAAGGTCTAAAGTTAAAACTAAATTTTTACCTTCTGCATTTTTAATTAATTCACCTTTTTCATTTTTTTGTCTAATATCTAAAGTTGTAACATCTTTGCCTTTTGCATTTTTCTCAACTAATTTACTTATGTTATAGGTCGTTCCATCAGCTCTTGTTCCTGTTGTTTGTTCACTCTTGGTATTTGTTGTTATTTTTTCTTTAATTTCTGGAGATTTTGATGAATTATTGTCCGATAATGGTTTTTTAGATACTCCACCAATAATTTCTCCAGTTTCCTGACCATTCTTAATAACATTTCCCGCTTTATCAGATAAAACCCTTCCGACTTCTTTATTATTTTCATATCTTATAAATTCTTTATTTCCTGTTATAGGATCAATAAATGATTCTACTGCCTTACCATCTTTAAATTCCATAACAGAATGTATAGTCTTCCCTTTAGCATTGACTGTTGTAAATATAACTCCATCTCCAGTTTGACTCTCAAATGTTTTAGATCCTATTTCAGCTTTCCCTATTTGATCAATTTTCGATTGAACAAAATCAGATTTATTATTGTTAACACTTTTTTGAATTTCAACTGGTTTTGAAAAAGATGATAAATCAATCGTTCCAGAATTTTTAGAGTGCTGAGAAGAATTTTCGGAAATCAATAAACCTTGAGATGATTTAGACTGCTGAGAAGAATTTACTGGTCCTTTGGAAATAAATAAACCTTGAGATAATGAAGATGGTTGCGCTGTTTGACTAGTTGCTTTATTACTAATTGCACTATTTATTGATTCTTTTAATTTGGCAGTCATCTCCATAGAAAATTCTTTAAATTTTACTGCTTCAGACTTCACAGCTGTTAAAGCTTTTTCCATCATTGTCACTTTAGGCTCTGTATTTAACCTTGATGCGCTTGAGGTTTTTACAGTATCTTTATGAGCTTCTCGAGCCACTGGAGCTTTAACTGAACCAAAAGCTAAAATATTTTGATTTTTCATTATTAAAAATACAAATAAAACAAGATATAATTTCTTCATTTTTTCAATCCTTCAAATTTCATACAACTTTTTTCAATATTCATTGTAATAAAATAAAACAACTGAAAGTAAAGTAATTTTTATCTTATCTTTTACAAACAAAAGTGGCGCTCTCGAAAGAGCGCCACTTTTATAAAAATCTGTAAATTTATTTTATTTCTTTTTCAAGGTCGGAAATAAAATAATATCTTTAATCGATGTCATGCCTGTTAACAACATAATTAAACGATCGATACCAATTCCAAATCCAACTGTTGGCGGCAATCCATGCTCAAGCGCTAAAATGAAGTCTGCATCGTATTGATGCGCTTCTTCATCGCCCGCAGCATGTGATTCCATTTGTTTATGAAATCTATCAGCTTGATCAAATGGATCGTTTAACTCATTAAATAAATTTGCAATTTCCATACCTGCAATAAATAGCTCTGTTCGCGCTGCAAGTGAATCATCGTTTGGATGGCGTTTTGCAAGCGGAGAGACTTCGATAGGGAAATCAATAATAAATGTTGGCTGAATTAATGTTGATTCAACAGTTTCTTCGAACAACAAATAAATTTTTTCAGCGATCGTCATTTTTGATGTTTTTAGTGCAATGTGATGTTTTTTCAATAATGCATCAATCGTCACTTCGGTCATATCTGCATCAGATAAATTATGCGTTTTTTGTACGGCATCTTTCATCGCGATTCTTGCAAATGGCTTTGAAAAATCAAGTTCATAATCACCAAACTTTAAAATCTTGCTGTCACAAACTTTATCTGCCATTGCTTTAATCAATTGCTCGACAATGTCCATACCGTACTGATAATTTTCATGCGCTGTATAACATTCAAGCATCGTAAATTCTGGATTATGACGGGTCGAAACACCTTCATTTCTAAAATTACGATTAATCTCAAACACACGATCAAAACCACCAACAACCAAACGCTTTAAATATAATTCTGGTGCAATGCGTAAGAAAAACTCTTGGCCCAATGCATTATGATGCGTCACAAAAGGCTTTGCAGCAGCTCCACCAGCGATAGGATGCAACATCGGTGTTTCAACTTCTAAATAACCATGCGATGTTAAAAATTCACGACAAGCTTGCACAATTAACGAACGTTTTTGCAAAGCTGCACGGCTTTCTGGATTACTTAACAAATCCAAATAACGCTGACGATAGCGAGTTTCAACATTTGATAGACCATGAAATTTTTCTGGTAGCGGGTGCAATGATTTACTTTGCATAGAAAAATTATCTGCTTTTAAAGTAATTTCACCACGTTGTGTTCTAAATGAATGACCCTTAACCCACAAAATATCGCCAATATCGACAAAATTTTGTAACTGATCAAATAGTTCTGTGCCAATGCGATCTTGTTGAAAATAAATTTGCAGCCTTTGTCCATTTTCTTGCAGATGAATAAATGCTGTTTTGCCATGTAATCGAATTGCCATCACGCGTCCAATAACAGCATAGTCTTGTGCAGGCTCACAATTTTCAATAAATTCGTTGATCACTTGCTGACAATGCGCTGTCGCGTGTTTTACTTCTGGCCATGGTTCAAGCCCAGCTGCACGCATTTTTGCAACTTTATCAACACGAATCTCATGTTCTTGAGAAGTTGATTCAATTTCTTGATGAGCTGGTTGCTCATGCATATTTTTTTTATTTTCCATACTATCATCTCGCTTACAAGCTATATCGTTTCGTATTTTATGACTTATATTTCTAGTATAAAAAATATTGTAAGAATTGGCGAATTTCATACACAAACAAAATAAATCGCCTGGACTTTCAAGGTGAGACAATTTATAATTATTTCATATCGAAACAATCCAGACTATTCAAAAAACATACACTAACTAACAAATTTCAAAACTTCCAACCTGAATGAAATCTTATGAAAAAATCTATCCTCTTCTCTTTTTTGTTAACTACTGTTCTAGCAACTCAAGCGATGGAAACAAATAAAGAACAAACAATTGCTCCAGCAACTCCAGCAAAAAACATTGCTAAAATCGCTATTAAAGTGATAACTACAACGACTCATTCAAATCTTTATTACGATTTTCCTGGAGGAAATCCAAGATTAACCCCAACTCCTATCTCTCCAACTCATACATGTTTATTTTCATCTTCTCGCGATAATGTTTTCAACTCAAAATAATTTCGCTAGTTTTCAAAAAAACTTAGACTTACCGTACAATTAATCTAGATTGAACTATAATTCTCAATAAAAATTATACGCGATAGGTTATTATGAACGTTGTAAAATATCTGGCGCTTGATTTAAAAAAAATAAAAGATGGTCCTTTGTACGCAATTCGTAGTCGATCAAAAGCTACTAATCTACTTTTCCTACTCAACTATCTTTTTTTTGAATACACAAGAAAAGATCTTGATTTAATTATCAAAAACTTAGAAGTTATTGATGCGGAAATGGATGATGAAATCGTTTTGCATGGAACAAGTCGCAGTGTATTTTTAGACCTTACGAACCCTACCATGTTGTATATTAGCTTTCTTGCTGACTATATTAAATTTGAAGATTCACTAACAAGTAATTCAACAAGTTTGACGTTTGTTGACGAACTTAAAAAGAAAAAAATAAGCCATGTTAAAATCGATAGAGAAAGCTTTTTAAAACTTTTACAAACATGGCACACCATCATTGAAAAAAAACCAGCTCACATCATTTTATACGAAGATAAAAATGGATACACTGGTTTTCAATCTTTTGCAACTCAAGAATCTGCCGATCAATATTTACAGCTAAAATAACTACTTTATTTAAATTGCATGGTTCCATACAGGCCGTCCGACTTCGCAAATCTCTTCGACGAACTCAATGGCAAAGTTTCGAGCTTCGCCGGATAAGCCTAACTACTTTATTTTAAACTTCATAGCTCCATACAGACCATCGTAACCGGGAGTTAGAGTAACATTGCCTTGCCGCATGGCATGAATTGATTGCGCAATTTCCACATTGCCAAACTTTGCAATGTCTTCTAGCGAGGCATCCAACAAAATATAAAATTCGTTCCCAATACCAGCAAGCATCTGTTGATACAATGCTTGAACTTTTTTACTAGTATCTTGCACGCCAAAATGCAATGCTATAATTTCTTGCAGAGGAGCGATTCGATAACGCTTTCGAATAAATTGTACAGCTTGTTCTGGTGTACGATCTGCTAACTGTGCAACTCGATGAGCAACACCAATCGTTACCGGAGTATGACACACTCCACAAATCTGATTCGTTACTGTCTGCTCTGGCGATGCATAAAAATTACATGCTCGATGCCCAGATCCATAATATTTACCCATCTCTGGAAAAAATTCTATTCCCGCAACTAAGCGGTTTGGATCGTTTGCTTTCAACGCATCCGTGATTGCTTGGTATGACAAATCACAATTCAGTAAGTTTGCTTCTCGCCCCAAATTTTGTACGCTATGCGCATCAGAATTACAGAGCAATGCAAATTTATCTAAATCTGATACTTGTGCATTCATAGCATAACTTGACGATAAACCTTTTTCGAGCGCATAAATATGTTGTGTCATATCACCAAAACATTCCTCAACGCTATCAAATCCAGACTTTGAACCAAGCAACCCAAAGTGAGGGGTCCAAATATGAGCAGGAATCAACATGCAATCTGGTGAAATATCTAACACGATTTTAAGTAAATCTTTAATATCCAAACTTAAAATAGGCCGACCATCGTACGCGATATTACCAATCGTTGCTAATTTTTTACTAATTTTCTGGGCAACTTCGAGCGATGGAGCAAAAATAAGCGAATGAGTTTTATAACAACGAGAGCTTTCAGTTTCTACCTGCGGCATAAAAGATTGCTGACCACCAGCTGGTACAAATATTTTTCTGGTTGTTCTTTTAAAAATAGTTGCGATCTCTGCCGTCAATAAAAATCGCTGAGTCCCTGCACAGGATGCATAAACACCTGCATCAACCTTTGCCTGTAATTGAGGATCTAACGTCCACAATCCCTGCTCTGCTGGTACAAGCTGTTCTTGCAGATTTTTTTGCCAGACTGGATGCGTAAAATCCCCAGTTCCCATTAAAGTCAAACCTTTCAGCCGCCCCCACGTCGCCAAAGCTTGCAAATCCATCGTCTTGGACGTGGCATATGAATATTTAGAATGAATATGAAAATCAGCAAGAAATAACATAATAGCTCTTACAGCGTATCTAAAATATGATCATAATTATCTTGTACAAAACCCCAATTAACCACATTCCACCATGCTGCAATATAATCTGGACGGCGATTTTGATACAATAAATAATAGGCATGCTCCCACACATCGAGCGCTAAAATCACTGCTTTGTTCATAGACAGTGGACAATCTTGATTTGCAGTCGAGACAATATCTAATGCACCCGTTGTTTTATCAACAACCAGCCACGCCCAACCAGAACCAAATCTTGTTTTTGCAGCATTCTCGAATTGAATCTTAAATTCATCAAATGAACCAAATCGAGCAACAATGGCTTGCAACAATTTTCCTTGGCCTAAACTCTTGCCACTAGGACTCATCATCATCCAAAACATCGTATGGTTATAATGACCACCGCCATTATTTTGGACCGTAGTTTTAATCGATGATGGCAAATC
>Ga0208373_1004710_pt1 | contig 11990 bp, 5 predicted proteins | sample RifOxyC2_FD_184036 | JGI IMG/M metagenome (GOLD analysis project Ga0208373, IMG submission 184036) | Soil microbial communities from Rifle, Colorado - Rifle Oxygen_injection C2 (SPAdes) | ecosystem: Environmental > Terrestrial > Deep subsurface > Rock core/Sediment | place: Rifle, Colorado... | reverse complement strand
TCGTTACTATTTAACCTGGGATAGTGTGTCATATGCAACTCCTTTTTTCTGATTATATTATATCAGATCAAGTGTTGCACTAACAACTTGAGTCTAGACAGACACCTATTTATTGGTAGAATCAATCCTTGTTTATTACTACTATATGATACGGCTGAGTTCGCCCCGTTAGAGAATTTTGCTCTCTACCTTTTCCATATAATTGTTGTTTTAAATCAGCATTATTGGTAGAAAATTCATCTTTTGCCTCATTGGATACGCTACCGACCTTGTCGGTAGCTTTCTCTAACGGGGTAAATTGCTTATTACCTGATGCGGGGACGGTTTCTATTGTTTCAATGTATATTTTATCATCCGATTCTTCTATTTGAGATATTTGTATCCCATAACCGCCCGTTTTTTTCTCGCCCATAAATACAGCTATTACCATATTTTTATTAAAATCTATTTCCGGAATTTCGTCTATATTACCGTTATGTTCTTTCCATAATTCATGCCATTTCTGCTGTGTCTTTATTATTAGTGATTCTTTTTCTTTTATACCGCTATTTGTATCCTGCCATTGCTTGATAATTCTTTTCATTTTGTATTTAGGTCCTGCACCTCTTAATACAATCTGGCTTTGTTCGTCAGTTATTACTTTGGCAAGTTCTATTGTTTTCTTGGTTTCTATTGATTTTGGCTGAATATTTTCTTTTTTGGTTTCTTTTTTAGGAATTGAAGCCATTCTGGTTGGTTCTTGTGGAGTTGGTTTTTCAATTTTTGCTTCAATATCATTATTATCAATATTTACAATAGATACTTTTTTGTTTATGCCTTTGAAATACAGGCCTATGCTGATTAACAATAACATTATACCGATTGCTGATATATAAATGCTTTGCTTTAAACCTAAAAAGAGACGCGGATTGGATTGTAATACCGTTTGAGCTCCTGCAAGTTTTAAATCCAGTTTTTTGAAATAGTCGTTCGGTAGTTCTTTTTCGCCGAGCGTTTTAAGCAATTCAACCGTGCCTTTGAATTCTTTTAAGAATTGAGAACAATTAGCACACCCTTTCAGATGGTTTTCTAATTCTTCTTTGGTTTTGGAATCGAGCCGGTTCTCCATGTAAAGCTGATACATATCTTGTATTTTTCCACAGTTCATATTTTACACCTCAACATAGCCGACCAAGGTCGGCAACTACAAAACTTCAATTTAATATTCCCTTTAGTCGTAGTTGCTCATCTTGATGAGCGACTTTACGCATAACACCAAATCAATACAGCAAACTGCAACTTCAACGACTTTCTACCCCTTTACCTATCTTCCTTTTCTACCTTTTAACTTGCCTTATTCAATATGTTCTCTAAGAAGTTTCCGCATTTCCTTAATGCCTCTGGTTAATCTGGCGCTTACCGTGCCTATCGGGCATTTACAAATTTCAGCAATTTCTTCCAGCGATTTTCCTTCTATATATTTTAATACTATAGCTACCCTTTGTTCTGGACTTAAAATATCTAATGATTTTTTTATAATTTCTTCCAACTCTTTATTTTCCATAGTATTTTCAGGCATAAATTTAAAATCAGTTATTTCTCTTTTTATGTCGCCATCATCTGATTGTATTGGTTCATCAATATATATGTAGTTAACTTCTTTTCGTTTCCTTGTCGTATCTATCCATAGATTTATAGCAATTCGATGCAACCATGTTGACAAACCGGATTCCTGCTTGAAATTTTTGATTGATTGATATGCACGCAGTAATACTTCTTGAGAAAGATCATCAGCTTCAGTATAGTTTCCACAAAGACGATAACACAAATTATATATTTCTTTTGCATATTTTCTGACTATTTTGTCAAAGGCTTCTCTGTCTCCTTCTTTTGCCGCTAATATAGTTTTGCTTTCATCGAACATTGTTCTCCTACCTAATTGGACGTAATATTTTCAAAAACTCTGCATTGGAACAAATTTTTATTACAATATTATTAAAAATAGCAAACTGGTGCAAAAAGAATTTCAGTATTTTCTTTCTTCATACTACCCCAAAAATTCTTAGTCAAAACAATTCCATGTTTTGGTTTAAAAGATTCTATAAAACTATTAAAACTTTTGGATATCTTAGGCTCACTAAAAGAAGAAAATTTAACTTCAATAGGAATTATATTTTCCTTTATCTGTAAAACAAAATCGACTTTTGCACCTGCTTTTGTTCTCCAAAAATTTATTTTATTTATATTTTGGAATGTTTCGTAAAGTTTTAAAAATATTGCATTTTCTATGATAGCACCGGAATCTGACCTCTTTTCCAATGTGTTCATGTTTTCTACTAGATTATTTCTGAACCCTAAATCAATAAAAAATGCTTTAGGATTTTTAGATAATTCTTTTTGCCGGTTAGTAAAATAGGGTTTAACTTCTTCATAAATATATGTTTCTTTTAATACGTTTATGTGTTTTTTGAGATGTCTATAATTTAGACCGGACATCTGTCCAAGTGTTTGATAAACAACGATATTACCTATTTGAGTAGAAAGATATTGTGATAACAAGAAAAGATTTCGTTCGGTAGCGAGTTGTAATAATCCCTTAATATCCTTCAGTATATAATTGTTATAAATATCATTTAAAACCTTTTTCCTTTCTATATTACTTTTTGATAAAACAACTGCCGGATATCCACCCCAAATACAATATTCTTCAAACAATTTATTCATATTTTCATAAAATTGCTCTTCGCCTTGCTTATGTTTACTTTTTTTGTGCTCAAACAACCAATTAAATATTATTTTATTTTTTTCATCGTATATACTTTCAAATCTTTTATCTTTGAAAGAAAGAAATTCTTTAAAATTAAACGGATAAAGGTGAAAAGTCAGAATACGCCCAACCATATATTTACCAACTTGTGCTTTTATCTCCAAAGATGATGAACCAGTTACAATTATTTTAACATTTTTTATAGTATCATATATAAATTTTAATTTTTGCCCACCTTCTTCTGAATATTGAAACTCATCAATCATTATATATGTAATTTCATTATTTTCTGTTAAATATGATTTTACAAAACTTACCGGATCGGATTCAAATTGTCTAAGAAATATTCTATCTTCAAAAGTTATAATATGAACCGATTGTTTTTGAATTTTAAGTTCTTTTATGAGATAATCTTTTATTATCTCAAGAAAAGTAGTTTTACCACATTGTCTTGGTCCGATAATAGCAATATATTCTTTCCTTTTTAAAAACACTTTAATTTGAGCAAGCAACTCTCTCTGAACAATCATATTTTACCTCACTATTTATGCAATTATTGCAATAATAGTATAACTAAGATTACACTATTTGTCAAGGAGTTTTTTGTTCACAGAGTTCGGACCTACTGGACCGAACGAGTAAACAACCCCGATTTATCGGGGTACTCCACCGGAAGTCCTTTATGGATTCCTGCTTATATCCGCAGGAATGACAACTTAAAAAAAGCAGAGCTTCGCTCTGCCGCTACCTCTAAATATCGTTCTATAGTTTTACAGTACTGTCAACCTTATGTCAACTGTAGTTTAGATAAGGATTTTAACGAAGATGAATCAAAACAAAAAGCACCTGCTAAGGTGCTTTTCAATTTTAATATTGTATATTATGTTTTACATTTTCGGGATTGTTGAATCATCATAACTCCCTAACTGCCTCCGCCAGTTGGCGGAAGGCAGGCCTGCAATGACACCCATTAATACTTCAAATGAGCAAAGCAAGCTTTGCGACTACAAAAACCAAAAGGCAAGATTCTTTGCTTCTCCCAGGATGACTTCCTACTAACCCCTATACGCTAATCCCTATCCACTGATTTTATTCTATAGGTATTGTTTTTTTGAATACGAGAGTGTCGCCGCGGTAGAATTCTGCCAAGATACTGCCAGTGTCTGCCGTTACATCAACATTAACCGTTTTCTCAACCGCCTTATTGTTCGGAAGTTCCATTTGTATCATTCCTATTTTTTCCGATTGCTTTTTTCCGGCTTTATCCATGACGTTTAATACAACTTTTCCAGAGAATTTGTCTTTTTGGCTTGAAGAAAGAGAAACAGTTACAGGTATTTTGTTTTTCATTTGTGATTTTTCAACCGAGATATCATAGCCAATGCCTTTATCGTAATACGACAATGTTTTAAGTCCGTTTAATATAGACCATTCAAAGTTATAGGTTATGTCTTGTCCCGGTTCTAAAGAAAATTTTGGGAATATTTCTTCAAGATTGTAAGTGCCACTTCCGTGCCATAGACGTGGAAACGGCTTGACTTGCGGAAAATAATGGACAAATGCAACCTTTTTCAGAGAATCAGCCGCACCATAAAATGAACATGGCTGGGTCCATTTTTTCTCAGAATTTTTTTTCATAGTACCTAAAGGTGTTATTTCAGATTCACCCGCGATAATTGATACACTGAGTATATCGTCCATTTCATCATTGCCGCCAACCGCGGTTTCAGGATGGGTGTTATATTGGTCTTCCCATTTTGACTGAGTTGCGTTTTTGATGTTTACTTCATAAAATATCGTTGCGTTTTCTTTTTTTATCGTTAGATATCGCGTTACTATTTTTCCATCGTTATTGCAGCTTAAAGAAATTTTAACCTCGGCGGGATCTCTTTTTATTATTTTCAAATCATATGGTTTGTTCCACCATTTTCCCGGCCAGCCTTCTGTGCTGAATAGTTCGTAAAATCCACCGTGATTGTTAGGGTCAGACGCTTTTAGTTGGTTTTGGAATTCGAGCGGTGAATATAAGAAGTCCATTACCCTTCCACCAGCTGACGGAATTATCCCTACTTCAATAAGTTCATTTGCTATAGTTAATCTGCCATCTTCGTAATTTAAACGACAGTTGTCACTTATCAACGGTTCTATCGGCTTTGCATTTTTATAAATCTCGTCGAATAACTGGGTTATAAGCCTGCGATTGTCTTTTCCGGGCTGATTCAAACCGTCTATGTCAAACATTTTAGGTCTGTCGGTCATAATGTTGAATAATATTATTTTGCCTGCTCCTATGTCTTTGGCTACAATGACCGGCATTTCCATAGATTGATAAATTAATGAACATAGCGGTTTTGTATCGGGCGATTTTGATAGGTCTACTGTCCAGTAACCCATTTCATCAAGCAACTCTATTTCTTTTACGCCTTGTGTAACTGGACTCTCTAAATATTTCTGGTCTTTTGCAAGGAATGATTTAGGCTGGAATACCGCCGTTGGAAGCGAGATGTAACCTTCTTTTGTTATCATTAGTCCTGCCTGCTCCAATAAACTATTCAGGTTATTATCTATATCGTCTTTGTTTGCCTTGATTATCAAATTACCGCCCTGTCGGACCCATTGAATTATATTGTCTGTTTCTACTTTCGTTAATGGGCGAGTAAGTGAGAAATACATTGCGCTCGGATTGGATTTTATTACTATATCCAAATTTATGTCTTTGGTTTCTTTTGTTACAAAGTTTTTGTTTACCGATTCAAGGTCAATAAAACGGTCAATCGGCATTGATATGTCCGCAGGAATTGCGATTCTTACAGTTGCCTGTTGTTTGTCCTGTTCGGTTGTTCCTGTCGTTGCTGTTTTTTTGATTTCTTTTGGCTTATCTTTTTTCAGCGTGTATTTTAAAAGGTTTATCATATACAATGTCGCAGACGGATCTTTCTGCCATGCACTTGTTGCTTCAACTTGACTTAATAATACCTTTCCCGCTCCCAGTTCTTCTTCGCAAATTACCATCTGCATGCTTGAGGATAATCCTTTTACGGATTCGCCGCCACCTGCAAGTATGGATTCGCGTATAGGACTAAGTAATGTTTTGGATACCAATCCATGTTCATTATTCCAGAAATTGAAATTATCCCGTGTCAGACCTTTGAATATAGGATGACTAAAATCAACTACATCCGCAAATACGTTGTAATGTTGTGCCTCACCTTCTCTTCCCAATAATACAAGCCGTGGCACCCAGTCACGGAATAAATTCCGATATTGCTCAAAGCTTATAACTTTCCCGCCTTTTTCAACCCATTTCCTGATTTTTATTGCAGAATCCTTTATTCTGTCGTCCAGAGACGAATAACCTATTATTAAAGTATCAAACGAAGAAAGATTGTTAAAACTTTTCACAAAAGAATAATTTATATTTAGCGAGTCCAATATATCTTTGGTTTTGCCTAATGTATCATAAATTGCTATTCTCGCCGCGCCATTCAGAGAAGCAGGAATATCCGATTTTCCAAGCACAAAAAAGTCATAAAAGTTTTCAGATATTTGTTTTTCGCCGGATTTCAGTTTAATGTTTAGTTTATAAGAACCCGTCGGCACATTAGGAACATTGAATTTGTACGGCACTTCTATTTTCGTACCCGCTTTTACGCCAAGTGTATTTACTTTATCCGAAAAATATTCTTTTCCGTTTTTATCTACGAGAGAAAGCATTAATACCGTCGGACCCAAATCGCCCTCAGAATCGTTTGCCAAATAAAAATTGAATGATTCTTTTCTTCCGGCAAACAAACCACTTTTAAAATCCTTCAAAAACGGCAAAATCTGTTGGGATGTAATTCTTAAGTTTTCGCATACGGGTTTCCATGCAAACGGATAATCTTTTAAAGGATACATTGGAACTGCACCTGTCATTAATGTACGCCCAGTTACAAAATTTATTTGTCCGGTCAAAAATTCGCAGGAACGCAGTTTTTCTTCAAGCCGTTTCCATTCAATCGCCCTCGCCAGCGATTTGGTTTTAGGAATGAGTACAGTCTGTAATCCCAGATGTCGGACTTCACCCATTCTGATACCGTTTTTTGACATTTCCTGGGCAATTTCTTTATAATTATCACGTTTAACTATCATGTTAATATTAGTTATTTGACCTGTTTGTTTTTCACTGTCTAACACAATTCTTGGTTTTTCGCTATCCCAAGGTAACCAATCACCATCACTCCAGCCATACTCGGTATTTAATACAGGTCTCTGTAATCCACCGCGTGCTTCTTCTGATTTTTTCATGTCTTCATGGAGTAATTCACAAACAAACGGCCACGGCTCTTCAAATGCACCACCCCTGTAACTATGTATGTCAACAAAATCGCTTTTTAATGCCGGGTCTATGAATTCACCACCTGAAGTTGCGCTTACGGGACGGCTTTTATCAAGTGTTTTTACATGATCATATAATTTAGTCATTAGTGATACAGCATTAAAATTATTTTCGTTACCAAGACACCATAATATAATTGATGGATGATTATAGTCACGTTGTATCCATTCGGTCATTTGCGGAGCTACTTTGGAAAGAAAATAATTATTATCCGGTTTATATATATTATTCCAGCCATATTCGGCGTAAACCATTAGACCAATTTCGTCGCAAATATCGTAAAACACAGGCGGATATATATCGTGTGAACGGACAATATTAAAATTCATTTCTTTAAATTTCAGAAGTGCACGTCTCATGAAATCACCTTCATTTTGTATCGTGTCCGCCCATTCGCGCTCCATATCGTTGCGAGGAATTACATATTCTGTACCGAATAATCTTATTTTTTTGCCGTTTAGCAATAGGTCCCTGCCTTGGGTTTTTATTTCCCTCAATCCGAAACGTTCGCTATATACTTCAACTTCCTTTCCGTTTTCAATCAATGCTATCTGCAGTTTATATAAATATGGATTGTCGGGCTTCCATAGAACCGGATTTGAAATATTTAATTTTGCTTTAATATTATTCATTCCAGTGTTTATTTCTATTGGGATTTCCTTTAAGCTCGCTACCGTTTCTTTTTCTTTTATAGGATAAACCTTAAATACTGCCTGTAGTTTTTTACTGCTCTTAATTTTACTTTCTATAAATATCTCGACATCAATACTTGCAGGACTTATATGGGTATCTATTTTTAATCTTTTTACATATATCTGAGGCCTTCCGATTAAAACTACTGGTTCTGTTATCCCGCCGCTTGTAGTCATATACATTAATCCATCCATACCGGGTAACATTTTACCTGGTTCTTTCGGATTAAAATGCATGTCATATACACGCACCGCTAAAACATTTTCTTTCTTTCTTGATATTATATCGGTTACATCAAAATTAAATGGGGTAATATACCCTTGATGCTCGCCTATTTTTTTCCCATTCAAATATACAATACATTCAGTGTCCACAGCACCAAAATGTAGTATTATTCTGTAGTCCTTAGGGATTTTTGAATCTACTGTAAATCTTTTACGATACCAGCCGATTCCGCCTTCATCAAAAAATTTGCCTGTGACATTGTTTAATCCATGAACAACAAATTTTTCCGGCGGATATTTGCGGTCCCAATTCCAAGGAACAAACTGGTCTGCCCAGGATGAATCATCATAATTTATTTTAAAATATTTTCCTTTTGTTCCAGTATCGTCGGGAGGATTGTTTCTTGTGCCTTCCAATTTCTTGCACTTCCACATATTGTTGCTTAAATCCTGAACTACTTTGGTATCTGTCATACCAAAAACAATACTTATCCCACTACTGACAAAAAAAGCCAATGCAAAAAGCATGGCATGTTTACGCCAATTACAAAAACCCATAGTTTTACTCCTCTATAACATCAGGGATTAGAGGTTAGAAGTTAGTAAAAACTAAAACCAAACACTAACCCCTCTACCCTATACGCTATCCCCTGCCTTTATATCCCCTCTACCCTATACGCTATACGCTGACTTTTATTCTGTTTTTTTCTTTTTAGTTTTTTTCTTGGTTGTTTTTTTCTTGGTTTTCTTTTTTGGTTCCGGCTTTTTATCTTCAAGAGAATTTGATATTAATAATTCGTCTATTACTCCTCTGTAATAACTTTCAGGATTTCTCGGTACAAAACCAAGATATAAATCAGCCCCAGAAATAGCTATCAGTCTATCATTAGGAGATGACTTAGAGGAATCAACTGTTGTTTCTCCGGATTCCTTACCATCTATATATATTTTTAGTTTTCCCGTTTCGTTATCATAAGTACATTTAACATGTGTCCATGTACCCGGCATAACTCTATCTATAGAGTCTAACCGAGTATTACTTCCATCTGTATGATAAACAAGAAATTGAATCTTTAGCGAATTATATTTAATTTGATATCCGTCGGTGCTGTTATTTGATTTACAAAGTATTCTTCTTTGCACCTGTTCGCCTTCTGCTTTCATATAAAATTCTATTCGCAATTGCTTTTCTATATCCAAACAATAGTCATTTTCAAACCTGACATAATTATCTACTCCGTTCAACCACAAAGCTCCACCCACTTTACCTTCAACCCAGTTAGTATCATCCGCTTCGTTTAATATTCCTTCTAATTTATAATTTGATGAATCTTTTACTTCTTCTCCCTTACCTTCGTCAAAATGTACAAGTAATACAGTCGATGCCGGTAATTTAGTATCCGCAGCCGATAGTTTTATCACCATGCTAAAACATAAAATCATTATTAATATATTACTCAGCATCATTATCTTTTGTCCAACAACAATTTTTAAAACTTTAAACATATATACCCCCATTTTTCTAAAATTTTCTTTCTAAGCTTAATTATATAAAATAATTTTATAAATCTCAATAATAAAAAATCAGAATTTCCATATTTCTGATTTTTTTACTATTGCTATATTTAATTGACTAATAAAATCAAAATTACGTTCAACTTCATATTACACGACTTTTTCTAAAACAGTTCAAGCAGTTTATTCGGTTTTTCTATGTCTTTTTCATAACTACAGGCGGGGAAACCCCGCCACTTCCGCACAATCGCACAATCGCACTATCGCGCCATCGCACCATCGCACTATCCCCCGCCACTTCCGCCTTCGATAAACGTGTCATCAATAATCATGGCTATTCGCCATATTGCTGACACATCTTCGGCGGACAGGGAACCTTCGGCGGGCAGGCACTATCTTATAATTGCCAGTTTTCCTTTTTTCGACTGTCCAGCATTGTTCGTTATCATATACACATACACACCACTGGCTATCCTCTCACCTTTGGCGTTTTTTACATCCCAATTCAACTCACCCATCGGTGTATCCTTCTCTTCTTCATATATTATCTCACCTGATATATTAAATATCTGTACCTTTGTGTGTCCTGTAAGATTCGCAAATGTTATACTTGTATGCCCTATGCTCGGCTTGTATGGGTTCGGATACATATGCGCTGTACTTAAATCGTTGCTTAATACCATGAATAATCCATAGTATGATAAATGCTTGCTTTTATAAATTATCCTTTTGTTTGTTTTGTCTATTGTACTGCTTGTTAATTTCTCCCATTTACTTGTCCCTTCGTTATAATAATACATCTTTACTTTGTTTATGCTTATCTGCTCCTCATCTACTATATCATCGTTATTATTATCGTTATATGGTAGCGATATCTCTATTTCCTTGCTAAATGTGTTCTGCCCACTCTCTAGATATATCTTGTGTATGTTTCCTATCTGTACTAAACTGCTTCCGTTGCTCAATTCCATCCCTTTGTTTATCGATGCACTTATGCTTGGATTTATCACTATCTTTATCATTGTGTTTGCGTCATTTAATACACCTTCACCTACCTTTATGCTACATAAATTATTAGTATTTAGCTCGCCCATCATTATTATGTTCTCTTTCCTGTTGTCTATCCGCTCTCGCTTGTAGTTCCGACTCTCTTCTATGTCTGGATTGTTGCTGTCTAAGCCTATCGTTATGTATCCTGCTGTCGTATCCTCTATACCGTTTTTCTTTACTACTATTACTCGTACATTGTACTGTTTGCTCTCATCCAACTCGCTGACATCCCAATTAATGAAATATGGATAGCTCTTGTCAGGATTAGAATGATTCGAACTCGAAGCAGGTATCTTTTGCCATTCGAATTCGTCACTCCCTTTGTATTCAAACCTTACTTCCTTTATCGTTTCATTGGTAACGTTGTCAGGACTTATGTCGGCTACTAATGTTACTCGCTCTCCAGATATTTTCATCCCGCTATGCGGTACTACCATACCGCTTATTATATCATTCATGTTCTCTACCGGCATTCCGGCTATTACATAGGTGTTCTTTTCCTCTACCCCATTTTTGTCTACTGCTCGCACTACAAATTTGTATTCCTGTCCCTCTATTAGATCTTCTATAATAATACTATGTTCAGGATACTCAATAGTATACGAAGGTGTGCTGTAGTCCATTACATAAGTAGACATGTATACATTGTACTTACTTATATTGTCACTTTCAGGACTTAACCAACTTATTTTCAATTTCGACTCTTCCATCTTCTCTATCTTTAAATAATTTATTGCTGGTGATAATGATACACTTGCATCGTTATCTGGTTCGTCAGGTAATGTATTGTTTAGTGTTATCACTATTTGCGCAATTGTATACTGTGCATTTGTATCGGTAGCAACTAACTTTATTATGTGATTATCATCGGAATAGGCTGTCGTATCCCAAGCATATGTATATGGAACTGTTGTGTCTGTGGCCTTTAATTCGTTATCTATATAAAATGCTACTGAATTTATTCCGTTGTCATCAGTAGCTGTCCCTTCTATAGACACTATCCCACTAATAACGTCGTTGTTGTTCGGCAACACAAGTGCAACTTGTGGTGGGTTGTCTACCGGCGGCGGCACTGCATTATCTATAGTTACAGTGATTTGTACGATAGATGTTTGTGCGATTGTATCAGTCGCTATTGCTTTTATTATATGTGTCCCGTTTGTATATTGCGTTGTGTCTAAACTGTATGCATACGGTGATGTTGTGTCCGTGCTCTTTAGTACGTTGTTCATATAGAAACATACTTTACCTATGCCATTGTCGTCTGTCGCTGTTGCATTGATTGTTATTATCCCACTTATCACACTATTATTGGTTGGTGACGTTATAGTAACTTGCGGCGGATTGTCAATTACTATATTGTCTATAGTAATTGTGATTTGGG
>Ga0208373_1004708_pt1 | contig 11996 bp, 14 predicted proteins | sample RifOxyC2_FD_184036 | JGI IMG/M metagenome (GOLD analysis project Ga0208373, IMG submission 184036) | Soil microbial communities from Rifle, Colorado - Rifle Oxygen_injection C2 (SPAdes) | ecosystem: Environmental > Terrestrial > Deep subsurface > Rock core/Sediment | place: Rifle, Colorado... | reverse complement strand
TTGCCAAGAACCAGCAGGAAGAACCAAAGCACCCTGATATAATTCGCTTTTTTCAGTAAGTTCTCGCAAAGCCTGAGCATCAAGAACAATCAGATTATCTCCCTCTGTTCCTGCGGTTGAACCATCTCCAGTAAAAATATAATTGTTCTGCCAAGTAGGTCGTACATCCAATGGCGCGTTCATTTTTCTCCCTAAAACATAAGCAAATGAAGCCGGAACACGAGGAACGTCAACAACCTTACCTTGTTCATCTTTTCCACTCACTAAAAAAGGCATTTGAACTCTGGGTTGACCGTAAAATTCTCTCTCCAAATCTGGTAATCTTTCACTCATTCCTGTGAATTGTAATGTCATTTTTATCCTCATGATGATTGTTTTATTTATTGAAAACAGCCGTATTTATAAACATTTTGCGTCCTTTACTATTGGAGAGGGGATAATAAATGGTTATATACAGAACCACTATTTAGTTACTAATCCACCAAAAGCTTAAATATAAGGACATTAAAAAAGTACAAAAATGGATCACTCTACCTTCAATAATAAGAAAAAAAAATTAGTTCTTACAGATCGAGGATTATATCAACCTCGCAATCCATTTTCTGATCAGAGGGGAATTGTCACGGTAGACAGAGACATCTCTGAGTTAGTCTTAAATCTAAATAGTTTACCTTTTGTAGTTACTGGACCATCTTGTCAAGGTCATTTCTTATATTCCCCTTGGGTTGATGATAAGCCGTATAAAGTTGACTTTGCAGAATCGGGAAGTTTGGTTTTTGCTAGTAATGGTCGCGAAGTTAAACCTTTGAATGGCTTTAGACAGTTAGTTTTACAATACAGCACTTTTCCTAATGTTACTATTGGAATTAATCAAGAAGACGAAAGAAGCAGAGAATTTAATTCTACCTTGGAAAATTTGGTAAGGTTAAGTGAGGGGAAATGTACTGTAGATGAAACTGATTGGAAGGTCATTAGATTTGTACCTAAAGATGTTTCTGAAAACAAAGACAGAGAATATTCTTTGGATGAAGCTCGAACAATTAATAGAATTAGATTAGAAGGGATCAGTGGTTTACAAAAATTGGTTTTACCTTTTGTTGAAAGATATAGTGTAGAACCAGTTAATTGGGAAGAACTTATCGCTAAATCTAAAGAAGGGATAAAAATATTGCGTAGGACTGGAAGAATAGCTCCAGAGGTAGTTGCACAAAGGAATACTGACCCAATTAGATACGAATGCAAGACTAAACCAATTGAATTGCCGATTGCTATACATCCAAGTGATAAGGGAAGAATTATTGTTCACATCCCAGGGGGCTGGGAAAGAGTTAATGGTTATGGGAACAAATATATTACTTTAGCTAATTTTATGCGTGATCAGGGTCTAGCTGCTGTAGTACGTATGGATAATACTGAAAGAGATTATCATCCTTTAGAAGAAACTTTGTTTGATGATTTAAGATTTGTAATAGATTATGTTTTACAAAACGCAGAGCAGATTTGTGGCTCTTCAAAGCCAGAAGTTTACTTAATGAGCTTTTCAGGTGGTGGTCATGCTTCTGGTGTAGTAGCACATGAATATGATATTCCTAAAATGTTAATGATGGCTCCGGCTATTGAATGCGATTCTGTAGATTTGCTAAGAGAGGGGATGGCAAAATTTAAGGGAGATTTATTCCTTGTACAAGGAGAACAAGATTTTGTAGTAAGGTGTAATGGTAGTGGTGGCAAAGTTTATTACAATATGGCTACAGATGCAAGAAGTAGAAATTTAATTATGATCCCTGACTGTGATCATTTTTTTAAACACGAAGTCAATGACAGAATTTATAGTCGAGCTCCCTTTTGGGCATTTGGTGGAGATACTACTTTTCCCGATTATGCTAACGGAATAAGACTAGTACAAAAATAGAGTTTTCTTAAAAGATTTTGACGCAAATCCGGAATTGAGGAAATGCGTCAAAATGGTTAAGCGCCGACGCCCAAAAATATACCTTTTTGTAACGAATCTAGTCTTTTTCTAGAATCCTTCAGGAAGTGCATTGCAAAGGGGAGATAGCGGGAGCGGGCGCTTTTTTTAATTTTTAAAGAATTCAGACGCCAGCTCCTGATATAACGCTTTTTTGTATCAAAGAAGTGTTAAAACACTTTTAAGCTCCTCTTTCTTAGCTGAAATAAGAAAAATGGCGGAAATAAAACCCAAGGTTCTCCCACTCATTAAACTTTATAGAAGGATACTTGATACCTTAATACCTTCTTTGGAGATTGAAGATCATACTTCACTGATATTTCTCCCCTTAACGAAACATCTTCTCCCTTAACTGAAAATGACTTGCTTTTAATAGAATCATTATAATGAGTTTGATCTTCTTCAGGAGTTCTCTCTACTTGATAACCTAAAAGAGAAAATGTTTGTTTAGTTGTATCAATAAGAAATTCCAGATCCCCAGCAATTTCTTCTTTGTTTGAAGCTTTGGGATTTGTTAACAAAGCTATTTTTACAGGTACAGGATATTTTTCTCTTAAGTGTGTTGGGACTTGGATTGCCGCTAATTTAGCTAATCCAGTATTAAAACCATCCCACTCATCTTCCTCAACACCTAAACATTTTCTTAACCAATTATCATAATCTTTTCCATCTAAGTAATGTTCTAATAACGATTTAGTTGCCATTTTTATTTTACCTCTAAATGTTTTGACAGTTTTAATCAGAAACAATGAACATCACAAAGAGAAACCCGACCAATAATTATGCACAAAAGAAGATACCTCTTTTGGCATCCTAAAAATCTCTTCAGATTTTTATGATATTGAGAAGAAAAGACAATGTGACGCGTTTACCACATCATACCCATAGAACTAACTAAAACAACTCTACTAAATTTTTGTTCTATGTATTTCATCTTCTATTCCAAAAACAATGTTTTTATAAAAAGCTTTTTGTTATAATTATTCTTATCGGAATATTTGATATAACTCAGAAATAGAATAGTATATAAATAAAAACTGTTTCGTACTTGTTTATTAAATTATATAAGGATAATGTTATGGTGTTTTAAAATTCTATCTGGGATATCTTCTAACGAACCATACTCTCTATTCAGTGCCCCGATTAAGCTTGATAATGGCCTGGATCTTTCTGGGGCAACAAAACAATTTCCATTTAATACTACTGCATCATATCTTACTAGATAAGTTTTCATACTTTCATGAGCTCGATATGCTGGAACAGAACTTATCGGAACATCAAATAATCTACTAGCTATTGAATCACCATATATTCTAGCTACTGCCGCAATCATGGGCTTTTCTTCATCACTAAATCTAGTTTTGCTTCTTTTAGATGTTGGTTCTCCTTTTTGAACCCTTTTTCTTGCTTGTGTCCAACAAGCAATTAATTGTTGGGGATTACCTAATTCTGAATTAATCTCATACCTATTAATAACATAGGCGGTGCGTCCAGTATCCGGTAAATCTAAAGCGATTTCATCCAGTATCCTATGAAGCTCTTCTTTAGTTGATATCATTTTATAGTTGTGAATTTTTTTAAAAGAAGAAGCCCTATTTTTAAATGTTGCTAACCTTTTTTTTTCAATGCCCTTGGCCAATAAACCTAAACCCGTATATTACCATAATCCCTATTATAAAAAACAAAAAATAAATTAAACTGCTACTTAATTTTTCAGTTTTCCTGATTTCTGGGATTAAGTCAGAAGCCGCAATATAAATGAATCCTCCCGCAGCTAAAGGGGTTAAAAGTTCCGTAGCTGATTCTACATAAGTAGACAAGAAATAACCGAAAATACCACCAAATAAGGCAGTGGTAGCAGTTAAAAAATTAAGAAATAAAGCTTTACTTTTTTTGAAACCGCCATAAATTAATACCCCAAAATCGCCAATTTCTTGCGGGATTTCGTGTAAAGCTACAGCAATTGTAGTTACTATCCCGAGTTTAGGATCCATCACAAAACTACTGGCAATAATTAAACCATCAATAAAGTTATGTACTGCATCACCAATTAAACTCATATGAGCAAAAGTATGGATTTCACAATGGCCTTTATGACAATGTCGCCAATGTAATGATTTTTCGACTAAATAAAATAAACCAAACCCCACTAAGACATAAATAAAAACAGTGGAAGTATGACTATTTTCTTCTAAAGCTTCAGGGATTAAGTGTAAAAAAGCTCCCCCGATTAAAGCTCCAGCAGATAAAGCTACTAAAACCAGCAAAATCTTGTTAAGTAATTTTTCTTTTAATCCTAAAGTTAAAACACCTATAAAAGAAATTAAACTAATAATAATTGTGGCGATTATAATCCAGCTTAAAGTTAACATTCTTAGTTATCAAATAGATACTTATTTATATTCCTTATTGATTTTGATTATCAATAATGGCTAGGTCTTCCCGAAAAACAAAACAAAAAGAGTTAATTGAACGAGAATTAAAAAAAATAACCACTTTTTTTTCCGCTGATGACATTTATTCTAAAATTAAAAAAATTGATTCTTCAATTGGGATCGCTACGATTTATCGTTTTCTGAAAGAATTAGAAGAAAAAGATCAAATCTTTTATTATATTTGTGATCGCCGAAAGGTTTATTCTTTTAACAAAAATAGCCATTGCCATTTTACTTGTGAAAAAACCGGCAAAGTAATCCATTTTGAAATTGATAATATTGATTTTTTAAAAAACAAAATCCCGGGAAAAATAATCAGTTTTCAGTTAGATGTTAAAGGCGTCTGTGAACAGTGTAAGCGTAAATGCCTTTAACTTTTCAGTAATGACACTAGAAACATTTAAAAAATCAAACCTCTTCTTATATTATAATGACCTTTGCTCAATGGTTTTGGCGTAGTTTATATCTTTTGCCTTTATCTGCAGTTATCGCTGGTGGATTAACAGATTTAACTGTTTCTAATCCTTCTTCACCTATTACCCAAAATTTAGAACAAAAGGTGGTTAACCAATCACCATTCTCTTTAGAACAAAGAAAAAAATTAGCTGAATTCAGGAATTTAATCGGAGAAAAATATCTCTCTTTTTATCCTCAAGAGAGAGAATATTTGAATTTATTAGATTTACCCGGAGCTCCAGAATTAGTTACTAAACTGGGCCATAAATTTGAAACTGCTTCTATTCCTGATTATATTTCTTTATTAAAATCACCTAATTTTACTGAATTTATTAAACATGTGGATTGGGCTTGCTTAGACCCTAGTCACCTAAAACACCGATTAATCTTTTACGAGGATTTGTTAAAAATTGGTTTAGATCCTAAATTAGTTGCCTTAAGCTTAGATGAAGCTTTAGATATGACCTTTAATCTTCCCAGATCATTAGTTCCATATACTCAATATTCCGGTTTAAGAGAAAAATCGATAGAAATGGCTCGGGCTAATCGTGTTTTTGGAGAGGATAGTGATTCACTTAAAGATTATTTAAAAGATCAGCTTAGCCATAAAAAACATTGTTATCGAAGAAATAGTGGCTATTCAGAAAGTTGGCGTCAAGTAAATCAAATTAAAAATTTAGACTTGTTATATCTAATTAAAGGATATTTAGATTTCTTTGATGATACCCAAAATATTTCTCATATCGGCAACCTGATTCAATCTGATTTAGCTGATAATTCTACTGAATATGGTGGTTTAGTAGTAGCTGATGATAAAGGTAAATATCAGTTTGTGAGTGTTAGTTCCGAAAATAAACGATTTCTTCATCTGAAAAATAATAGAACTTATATGGGGTATTATTGGTTTATGTATATATCTCAAGTCGGTCATTTCCATATCCATGCTATTTCTAGTGATTGTCAAGCTTTCTGTGGACCTAGTGGCCGGATTGAAAATCGTGATAGTGAATTATTTGCTACGGGAGATTTAGGTTCTCTTTATGGCCGGACTAATTCTTTTAACCCCTACTTAATTGATTGTGTAGTTACTAAATTAAGTGGTAAGAGATTTAATGTTGATGTTTATTTTCGGGATATAGATTTTGAGGGTAAAAATAGTCCCAAATTTCGGGTATTGGATTTAGGGATTTATTCTTTTAAATAAGTAAATTATTTAAATACACTACTTAATCATAACAAATCATGACTGAAAAACCATTAATTATTGCTGGACCTTGTTCCGTAGACACCGAGTACCGATTCAAATCTACTTTAGATTATCTGTTAAAATATGATATTAAATATATTCGGGTAGGCTTACATAAACCTCGGACTTCTCCTCATTCTTTTCAAGGATTAGGAGAACAAGCTTATAATTACATATCTCAATTAAAAAAAACAACTCCTTTTGTAGTGGTTAGTGAAATCTTATCTGAATCAGATTTTGCGGGAATGGATACTTTTGTTGATATCTATCAAGTTGGTAGTCGAAATATGGATAATTATAATTTACTGAAATATCTTTCCAAAAATACCACTAAACCGGTTTTGTTGAAAAGAGGAGCTTCAGCTACTGTTTCTGAATATCTTTCTGCTGCAGATTACTTAAATCAAACTAAAGCAAATAATACTTATCTTTGTTTAAGAGGGATTAGGACTTTTGAACAAATAGACTCAGTTGCAATGAGAAATACTCCTGATTTAGCTACCATTTTAACCTTAAAAGATCATACTCCTTTACCAATTCTTTTTGATCCCTCTCATTCTACAGGTAATTACCGGTATGTTAATGATGTAGCGAGAGCAGCATTGGTTTTAGGCGCTGATGGATTAATGATAGAAACCTGTACTAATCCAGAAACAGCTTTATGTGATGGCCAGCAATCTTTAAACCAACAGCAGTTTCACCGGTTATTAGAACAAATAAATTATTTCTAAATTTAAATAAGAATGCACCGGCCGGGACTTTCTGTTAGTTACTTGACATATTATTATCAGCGTAACTTGCATTCGAACCCGGATAAACGGCTTGGAAGGCCGTTGTCTTAGCCATTGGACCACCGGTGCTTTTACCTTTTTATGACAATTAATATCAGATTTATAAAACTTCCTTCCAATAATTAATTACCCATAATATCCTAACCAAAATGTTTTTAAAGGCGATTATGTTCTTTACTTCCATGTCTGAATTAACTAATCAACCTTGCCCTATCTGTCAAAAGAAAGGGTTAACTTTAAGGGAAGATGAGATTGAAGTGCCTCATTTCGGTAAAGTTTATGTTTTTTCTATGACTTGTAATGAATGTGGATATAATAAGTCTGATTTAGAGCCAGCGGAAAGAAAAGAGCCTTGCCGTTACACTTTAGAAGTTAATGGTGAAGAAGATTTAAACATTAAAATTGTTAAATCGGGAGAAGCTACGGTTAAGATTCCCCATATAATTACCATTGAGCCGGGTCCAGCTTCTGAAGGCTATATTACTAATGTTGAAGGATTATTAGAACGGGTTAAGAAAGCAATTGAAAGCGCAGTTGATGAAGAAGATGAAGTGGCTAAGAAAAAAGCTAAAAATATGATTAAAAAAATCAACAAAGTTATTTTTGGCCGGGAAGCGCTAAAAATCATTATCGAAGATACCTCTGGAAATTCTGCTATAATTTCTGAAAAGGTACAAAAAAATAAATTATAAACTTAATTCTTTCTATTTTTGAAAGCTTGAGGCAAGTCAATAATATATTTACCTTCTTCCAACTTGAAAATTAACGGATCTTTCTTAAATAAATGGACTAAATCCAATTCATATTTTCCCGGTTTAAGTACACGGATTGATTCTAAATCTAAAATTACCGGTTGGTCATCTTCTTGTTCCCCAACCATCTCTTTAACATCAGTTTCAATCTGCTTTTTTTCTTCAACAGTTAAATTAGAAATAATTTCCTTACTTTCTTCTATCTGGTTTTTTTTAATATAAAAGAAAAGCCTTCCCCCGCAGCTACAACCTTTAATAATTTCATTAGCACCATCTTGGTACACATGATTACATCTTACGCATTGGTGTGGCATTTATATTCTTAATCTTTCTTTTTATTATTCTCTCGAGTAAACAACTCAATTTGGTTAGGGTTTTGTTCAATCTTTTTAACAATAGACGCTGGTCCAACAATTGTTAGCCCTTGCCTGTCCCCTAATAAAGCATTAACTAATCCAGTTTTGATTTTTTGCAATCCTCGAGATTTGTTATCATCCGGGTAAACTACACTTAATTCTATCCCTTTAAATTTTTGGTCAATTTCTTCCATAGTTATTTCTATCAAGTCAGCTTCTTCTTCTTTTTTCAATCTTCCTTCTAAAATCACTATTTTATTGCTTTTAACAATATTTAACAGTTTATTAATCCGTTTAGCTGAACTTAATCGTTCAATACCGGAATACGGCACGAATTGAAAGGTAACCATTTCTCTATTTCCTCTTTTTAATTAATTCTATTTTACTAATTTAAATAAGTTTTCATAAAACAAATCGATATTCTGACCATATTTAGCAGAAACCCCTACCACTTCATATTGAGGGAAAGCAGCTTTAATCCGGTCTAAATTAGCTTTCTTTAAATCTACTTTATTAGCTACAATCAATACCGGAATATTACGAGCTTGTAAATTACCAATAATGGTTATGTTAACTTGAGAGAAAGGATCAATGGTGCTGTCTAAAACAACCACTACAGAATCCATTTTATCTAACCATTTAATAGCATCAATTACTCCTTTAGTGGCTTCTTTAGCCCGTTTTTTAGCAATAACCCCTTTCATTCCTTTTTTAATAAATTCTTCATAATCAATTCTGGTGGCAATTCCCGGAGTGTCTACTAAGGAAAAAGTTAATTCTTTTCCTTTTTTATTTTTAATATGAACTTCCTCTTTGATATTTATTTCCCTAGTTTCGTGAGGAATATGGGATACAGTTGACATTTCTTCCCCTAGCCAATCAGTACAGATTTTATTAGCTAAGGTGCTTTTACCGCCATTAGGAGGTCCATATAATCCTAACTTAATATGGCTTTTTTGGCTAAAAAAATTCTTGAAAAAAGTATTCACCAGCTTTTGAATTAAAGTAACCATCTTTTTTTAAACCCTCTTTAACTAAAAGAATTACAAATTGATACTTAAAGGTTTCGTTATTTGAGAACATAATTTTAATTACTATCTTATAATGGTGGTAACATAAATTATTTAAATTGGTCTTTCTTCAAAAAAAAAATGATTCCCAGCTCCCCCGTAGTTAAAAGATTAGCTATATCTTATATTGCTATTTTTCGACATTTGAATGAGGGGTTAGACCAACTGTTAACTGATCATTTGTTTAATTTTAATTTGAGGATACTTAAATCAGCGGGTTATTTTTTAGAAACTGCTGGTGTCGATTTCGGATTAAAAGAAATACATCATAATACCCATTCCGACAGATTAGCCGCCACTGTATTATATCTATATTGCTCTAACCAAATTAATGGGGAAAAAAAATATGATACTTATGACCAATTTACTTCTGATCAAAGAAAAATAATTGGAGATTGGTTAAACATAATCGAAGTTTTACCGACAATCGTTACCATTCCTGAAGCTGAGAAAAATAATTATTGTTCTTTATCTAGTTTTTCTCAGGCATTATCTACTTTCGGAGAACGGATTAATTATTGCAATTATATTTGTAATGAAGAATTAGATGATGAATAAATCAACCAACTAACGCTTTATCTTTAATCCCTATGACTTTAATTTGTTCTTTAGCTGTTTTCAATATTTTTGTTTGATAAAAAACATTCCCGTCTTTGACTGCCATAATCAACTTTTTAAAATCTTCAAAAGTGATTTGCTGTTTATTGTTAAGGTATCCTTCAAAATTAACTTCCTCCCCAAGTTCAGAACGGTTCAATTCCAAAATAGAAACATTTTGTTCATCACCCGCAGCTAGAATCATACAATTGCTTTCTTCCCCCCTCAATTTAGCCGGTTTAATGTTTAAGCAGAAAACTGCTTTTTTATTTAGAAGTTGTTCTGGTTCGAGATGTTTTCTTAAACCAGCTACTGCCTGTCTTTTTTCCGAGCCAAAATCTACTTGTAATAAATATAAAGAATCAGCTTGAGGATGGTTTTTAACTTCTAATATTTTACCTACACGTAAATCTAAAGGAAAAATAGCTTGTTGAGGAACAGTTTCAATTTTAGTTAATAAGATTTTTGGTGATTTAATCTTACCAATATAATTAAAATTCAAGTCTTTCCAAGATAACTCGTCTGTGCCTAACTGTTTTTCTAACTTTTCAGCGAATTGCGGTAATATTGGTTTAATTAAAATAGCCAAATTTTTAACTAAATTAACACAAAAAGAGATTTGGCGATGATATTCTTTAGGATTTTTCCAAGGTTCAGTTTTTTGGAAATAAGCATTGCCTAAATCAGAAATTCTTAAAATATCGTTAACTGCCTCTTTATAATTAAATCCTAAATAATCCTGTTTAATTTTATCAACTAACCGATAAAACTCAGTTTCGATTTCCTGATTTTTTTGAGGAAGAATAATCTTTCCCTGATAATTCTGTTGAACAAAAGATAAGGTTCGATAACTAAAATTAGCTAAATTAGCTACCAGTTTATTATTAATGGTAGATTTAAACACTTCAAAATCTAAATCAATATCTGCTAATTTCTTACTAAGATGCTGGGCATAATAAAATCGTAAATATTCAGCAGGATAATATTTCAAGAAATCTTCTGCAGTAAAAAAAGTTCCTCGGGACTTGCTCATTTTTTGTCCATTTACGGTTAAAAAACCATGAACAATAATATCATCGGGAGCTTTATATCCCACCCCCATCAATACTGCTGGCCAGAATAAAAAATGGAAATAAATTATATCCTTGCCAATAACATGGATAATTTTACTGTTTTTCCAGTATTCTTCCCAATCTTCACGCAGATTTTTTGTTGAAGAGATATAACCTATGGGAGCATCTAGCCAAACATAAAAATATTTATTTTTCTCTCCAGGTATTTTAAAACCAAAATAAGGCCCATCTCGGCTAATACACCAATCTTCTAACCCCTTGGTTAACCATTCTTGGATAGAATTTTTAATTTCTAACTGTAATTCAGTTTGGCTTAACCAGTTAGTTAATTCTGAAGCAAATTTACTTAAGCTAAAAAAATAATTTTCTGATAATTGAAATATCGGGACTTTCTGGCAAATAGCACATCGAGGATTAACTAAATCAGTGCCTTTTAAAGTCAAGCCGCAATTTTCACATACATCTCCGTATTGGTCATAACCGCCACAATTTGGGCAAGTTCCTTTAACATACCGGTCAGGCAGATTACGGCCACAATTTGGACAGAAAACCACTTTCATATCTTTTTTATAGATATAGCCTTTTTGGTTTAAAGTGTTAAAAAAAGAAGAGGCTAATTCCTTATTTTCTTTAGAATCGGTATGATAATAATTATCAAAACTCATTCCATATTTTTTAAACACAGCCTTATTCAGTAAATGATACTTTTTAGCAAATTCTTTTGGTTTAATCCCTGCTTGTTGAGCTTTAACTTCAATAGGGGTTCCATGCATATCAGAAGCACAGATAAACAATACTTCTTCTCCAATTAAACGCAAGAAACGAGCATAGATATCGGCCTGGACATATTCAATAATATGGCCAATATGGATTAATCCATTGGCATAAGGTAAAGCAGCAGTAATTATTGTTTTGGCCATACTCTGATTATTACCATTAAGTTATATAAATCTTTTTCTCCATATTTTAAGTTAGTTTCGATACTTTTTTAAAACCCAAGGGATTAACTTCAATTATGATTAAAATTGCTCAAGGTGCTGAAGCGGTAATTTATCAAGATGGGGATAAAGTAATTAAAGAAAGATTAAGTAAAAGTTATCGTTTACCACAAATAGATGATTCTTTACGGGCATTTAGAACTAGAAGAGAAGCTAAAATTCTTAATCGATTGAATGAATTGAATTTCCCTGCTCCTCAATTATTGGATTTTTGTGATCATCGAATGTCTATTATTATGGAATTCATCCCCGG
>Ga0208373_1004706_pt1 | contig 12003 bp, 14 predicted proteins | sample RifOxyC2_FD_184036 | JGI IMG/M metagenome (GOLD analysis project Ga0208373, IMG submission 184036) | Soil microbial communities from Rifle, Colorado - Rifle Oxygen_injection C2 (SPAdes) | ecosystem: Environmental > Terrestrial > Deep subsurface > Rock core/Sediment | place: Rifle, Colorado... | reverse complement strand
TATCGGTAATCAAAAATTCTTTATGTTCAATCCGCCCATCGGCTTGCATGATATGTAGAGAATATTGAAAAGGCGTATGTTCATAAGGTCCAAAGCCATCAAACATTGGGATGGCACAAACAAAAGCCTCATAATCAAAAAACTGCAAAGGAAAAACCAATTTATCCAGCGCCGCTTTTATCGCCACCTCATCAATCACCGGTTTGCCCAGCGAGCAAGCCTCATGTTGCGCCTGCTTGGCACCCGTGAGCACTTGCGGATTATCGATATCTTCGATCGCATATATCCCTCTATCTATCCAATCATAAAGTATCTTTTTACTCGCCCCAATCCGATTGATATCATGCACCGAATATTCCGGCACCTGTGGGTTGGAATAAACAAAAGTAGTACACTGAGCATTTCTTCCTCGATACAAACATTCACACCCTTTCTCTTCCGGCATATCCAGATATTGTTTTATATCCTTCATCTGCCCCATCACTTTCTCTTGCGATTCCAAAACTTCATCAGTCAGATCCACTATGACAAATAATTTTTCATAATCAATTTTCTCAACTTTTTTATATTCTCGATTCAAATGAATCACCCCAGTTTTAATAATTTTCAAACCACTTTTTTCAATCACAATTTTCTGAAATGCCAAGTCGTGGACATAGTGATATGGTTCTTTTCTTTTAATATCGTTTGAAGCTTTTACCTCATACAACTCATAACCATCCTTGGCTTTATCATAAATCAAAATATCCGCGCGAATATAAAAAACATCTTGCGCAAAGGTCGCTTGAAATATCACCGCTTGTTTTTTCTCCAAGTATTGCGCGGTGTCATGAATGGCGTCTGGTCCAAAACTATCTACCAAAACACCATCCGGAAATAATCGGCGGGCTTCTTCATCGGCCATATTCCCCTCTTCGATTATCTTCTTTTCAAAATCCGATAATTCGACACCATCAAAAAGCTCTGGTTTGTGCTTTTTGAGCCAGAGATTCTTTTTGCAGAAGGTGTAATCGAGGTAGTCGGTTTTGGTGATTTGCATAATATAAAGTTATAACCCATTGCTTTTATCAGAAATCAGATTACCAAAAGCCTTTAATAATATTTTTGTTGATTTTTCAGATCTCCCAGTGTCGCAAAAGCTACGTAAATCATATCCTAATGCGCCATCCCCCAAGTCATACACCCAAACAGAAAAAACTGTGTCTGGTTTGTCTACGAAAACTATTTTAATTATTTCTCCACCATATGTTCCTTCCCCTATTGAAATTACTATATATTTACTAGATAAATACTCTTCAAATTTCGCCATACCACAATTAGAATTACCTTCTATTGTTCTAGTAGATTCCCACTCGGCACCAGTGTTCGTTTTGTCCAAATATCCGTTGATTGCCACTCTAATATGTTTTGCAAAAGGGTTTGTTTTGTATTGTTTAGCATATACTAGTTCTGCATCGGTAAAAGATTCTATCCATTCAACATCAACTTCTTCAACAGATATTTTTGGAATCGTTTCATTGTTATCTATTGGTTTGGAAACACTTGAATTGGAGTCATTTAAATTAAATTTAATAAAATACACCGCAGTCGCTACAGCTAGTAAACTAATTATACCCAACCAAAATGTCTTATTTTTCATAATAAAATTGTTTATTCCTTATCTTATCATCATCTACCCTCTAAATCAATCTGACATCATTTGATCAAAGGCACCTCCCACACAGCATCCCCTAGTCGTGGTAGGGCACACGTATTGATTTCCCACTTTTCTCCGATTAATTGTTCTATCCGCAAACCGCCATCTGCTGTTCCAGTCGCTCGTATTGTCCTTTCACAATCCTCTCCGTCGATTATGAAATAACGGACCTCGCCTTTGTTGGTGCTGTATATACTTTTACATGGTATAAATTTTCGATGGATTTGGAATAATGGTATTTTGGTCATATATTTGTAATTATTAAGATTTATAATATTTTAATATTGATCCATCTGCGTATCATCTAAAGCTTTCATAAATCTTTCCATAAATGTATCACCATTTTGTTTTGAAACAATGTCTAAAAGTTTGGATCTGACACAAATTAATTCTGGTGCCAATGGATTTGTTTTGTATTTTTTTAGTATGGCAGTGATCAGATTATTATAATTTTCAATTATTAACTCTTTAGATGCATTAAATCTCTTAAACACATTAGGACCGATAATGTTGCAATCTTCTAGTAGCTCGGCGGCATTGTCTATGATATCCGCGGATTTAACCAATAAGGAACCATGAGAGAAACTTCCAATATGGTCCAAAGCTAACTGTTTGCGAACTTTCCAAGGCAATTCTTTGTTTTGTTCAGTTACACTATCCACTAGATTGGCCACTTCATCGCCAAATTCTTTAGCAAGTATTTCTTTGGTAATTTTATTACTCGCAATACTGTCTTCTAGTGTGTCGTGTAAGATTCCGGCGGCTATAATTTCGTCACTCGCTCCAGCTTTAGCCAGAATAAGCCCGACACTTAGCGGATGAACAATGTAGGCAATATCTTTGCCTTTCCTCTTTTGTTTTTGGTCTATTTCGTGTACCCGTGTTGAGAAGCTAATCGCTTTTTTAATAAGTTTTGTATATAACATATATGTATAAGTTAATGAATAACTCTCTTAGCTCACATATTTGCTATCGACCAAACAAAAAAGCGGCCAAGAGATTTGATTCAGTTTTTAGACTGAATGAAATCTCCCAACCGCTTGGCAGTTAGTCGTATTATTTCATTGGCTCATGGCAGATTTCCCCACTTGCCTATTCGGATGGTTCCGAAAGAGATATACGATATTTAAATACATCATTCAAATACATATTAAATATAGCATAAATATATAACTAATGTCAATATTTATGGTAAAATCTCATATGTATGTTGATAACAATCCGGTAATTTTTTTCCATCACAATACTCTCGTTAATGCTTTTTGAGCTGGAGTTTTTTTCAGAAAGTGTAGTTGCGGTAGACCGTTTTGGTGTTTGTGCTAGAGTTACAATTAACTCTGTTCAAAAAAATCATTATCTAATTCTTTTACATCGTAGCTTGTTTTAATTTGCACACCAACACTATTTTTAATCATTAGCTCTGTTAATTTTTCGCCGTCAATTAATATTATTTTATGATTTGCATCTTTTGCTTTTTTTACAGCTGCTTCATCAAAATTTGAAGTAGTTACAAAAATACCTTTACTTACATCACGGCTCATCGCCCCAATAAAATTTCTAATAGCCGGCTCTCTAACTTTATTATCATCTGAATATCTTTTTGCTTGGATATATATTTTTTCAAGACCCAGTTTGTCCTGGCTAATTATACCATCAATACCACCATCACCGCTTTTTGGTGTTTCTTGGAAATCGCCATATCCCATTTTCTGAAATAAAATTAAAACGACTTTTTCAAAAAAGTATGGATTTGTATTACACAATTTTTCTAGTAGGTCGCTTTTAAGTGTGTCCTGAATATCTTGGAAACCAATGTCGATCATGTCTTGGGGCGAAAATTGTTTAATCACAGCCTCGCCAATTTCCTCTTTTGTTTTCTGTTTACCTCCAGCTAAAAAGGCAATAAAAGATGGGTAATGATTTAAAAAATTTACATCAATTGCCTTTATTTCAGACGAAATAACTTTGATACCTTCCTTAGTTATTTTTACCCTACTTCTTTCCGGTTGTTCTAATAGGCCGGCTTTTTTTAAGTAAGTTCTACCCCAACTAACACGGTCAAAAAAACGACTATAACCATTTGAAACTGTTTCTTTTTTTTCTTCTTCTGTTAAATCAAAATAATTCAACTGAAGTTCTACTGATAATTCCTGCATAGTTAAAATTTTACCACTTTGAAGAACTTTTAGAATAGGTAGCATTGTTTCATCAAATTTCGGCATTGACATATATTTTTATTTAATAGTTTATTTCTGAAAAATAAATAAATGCTCATGCATTATCAAAAGAAAATTGCTTTCTTTTGAACGATTTACCCAAAAACCTGTAGCACTACAATTGTGTTGTTTTTTAATTATATCTTCTTTTAGTTGAAATCCACACTCCAAAAATTTATTCATTACTTTAAATGCTAACGGTTGATACATTTTATTTCTGCGTGTATCGCCCATTAAAACGGCACAAAATTTACCAGTTTTTAAAACGCGGTGTAATTCTTTTGCGACTTTACCTATTTCATCAACAAACTGTTCTATGTCATGAATATTTGATAAATCTGATTCTATTTTTCCATCACTGTATTTCACAATATCCACATATGGCGGATGAGTAAGTACAAAATCTATTTCATCATCTTTGAGAAACTTCATTTCTCTTGCGTCACATTTGATGATTCTTTGTTTGGCTTTATTATCAACGTCAAATTCTAATGATTTTTTTGTTCGTTCTAACGCATCTTCATTTACGTCAACACACGTAATGTGTCTATTTAGAATTTTTGCTTCAATTGCAGTTGTTCCACCGCCAATCATACAATCTAACAAATGGTCTTTCTCTTTTGAATAACGTAAAATCAAATTACGCACCACTTCTGGAGCCCAATTTCCTCTCCAGTCTGATTTGTGCGTTGCCCAATTTCCTCGTCTTGGAAATGACCAGACAGTTGTGCATTCCAAATCAAAAGTGTCTGGATGTAATTTGATGACTTTGTTTTGCATTAAATAATTTTATATTTTTTAGATTTTGATAGGACAATTGAATTATAATCGTTTTTGTCCGTAAATTCATATTGCCAAATTAAATATTCATCAATTCTTTTTTCAAAAAATAACAAAAATACTTTTTTGGCTGTATGTTCCGACCATTGTCTATAAGGATAATATAGTTGTCTAATTATTGTGTTTTTAGTCGACGAATTTTTAGCTTCAATTAAAACAATTTTATCTTTTCCTTCATAACCGGCATCAACTTCTGTTTGAACACCTTCAGTTTCAATAGAATTTTCCCCTATTCTATAACTAAATTGAGGAGTGTATTTTCTACCACGAATGGTAAGTACTAGCGATGGGTCGTTCATGAATGTTCTTATGAGACTAGAAGCATAAGCAAAATCTAAATGTTGCATTTCAGAGTTTCCAATTTTTGACGTGTCTAGATCAAAGTCTAATTTTGTGTTATATAATTCAGCATCACCTATAATTTCTGGGATGTCTAAATATCCTTCACCTTTTACTATTACATAATAACCATTTTTAACTGGTAGAAGAATTAATCCATTTTGTTTCATTATGTCTGGAAGGCTTTCTCTTGTATCCATTTTACATAAAATACGGACTTCTTTTTCTGCTGTATTTATAAAATTTTGAACTGATTTTTTTATGTCATTTGCAGATAAATAAAATGGTGACTTTGAAAAATCGTGTTCTAATATTTTATTGTCTTCGAATATTTTTAACCAAGAATTACTATTTGCCATATTTTAATAATTTGTAACTAAAACCTCTGTAATTTTACCTCGCTTTGATGCCTGTGAATTAATTGCTCTACCAGCTTGAACTTTTGAAATTTTTATATTTGCAAATCCAGAATATATTTTATTAATAAATACTGTATCAGAATTTGAAAGCATTACAAAACATCCGCGTTTGTGTAGTTCAATGAAAACATTTCTTAACTCTTCTTGCTCTTTTTCAAAAAAACCTTCTTTAGTGTAACCTGTAAAGTTCGATGTTCTGTTTACTGGATAATAGGGCGGATCAAAATAAATAAAGTCACCTTTTTTGGCTTTATTCAATACATTTTTATAATCCTCACTATTTATACTTACCTTACTAAGTGCTCTTGAAATTTTTAACAAATTATCTTCGTCGCAAATTAATGGGTTATTATAACTACCAAATGGAACGTTAAATTCACCCTTACTATTAACCCTGTAAAGTCCGTTAAAACAGGTGCGATTTAGATAGATAAACCTTGCAGCAATTTCAATATCCGATAACTTCTTTGAAGTTTGACTTCTAATATCTAAGAAAAAATCTTTGTCGTATTTGTATGTTTTTAATAGTTTGATTAATTTATTGACATCATTTTTAACCACATTGTAAGTTGTGATAAGTTCGTAGTTCAAATCTGACAAAACCGCTTTTTTAGGTGATAAATCAAAAAATACAGCTCCGCCACCAACAAAAGGTTCAAAATATGTATTTTTTTCTGAATTAAATCCGGCCGGTGGGTATAGGTCCAATTCTCTAAATTGTTTTAGAAGTTGACGTTTTCCGCCAACCCATTTTACAAACGGTTTCGGTCTTTCGTTTATTATTTTGGCTGCATTTTCCATTAAATTTGCTTTATCAGACAAATCAAAAACTGTTCTAGCGTAAATAGCATTTAAACCAAAAAAATTTTGAAGTTTTAATATTCCTTCTGCTTCCGTCATATTATTATAATGATAATTTCTAGGTATATTTTAGCCCTTTTTTTGCATTTAGGCAATACAGTGATATTATTAGTTTAATGCGCTTTAATTTTTTAGATTGTTGAATCCCCAATTCAGAAAGTTCGCCAGGAGTCAAATGGGTGGCGAGATCGAGTTCGTTGTCGGTGGTGATGCCGTGGACGAAGTATGTGATTGTGAGCATATTAAACATCCTCCGTTGTATTTTCTTCAAGAAGTGAAAATTTTAATAAAGTGTAAATATAAAATATAGACAATAATAGTGTTGTTATGTTAATTATTAACAATGTAATTAAATATATATTTTGATATGATTCATCTGATATTTTTACTATTAGAATTCCAGCTACAGATGTTGAAATTGTAAATATTGATAAAATGGTCGGTGTTATAAATTTTTGACTAATCTTTTGTTTTTTTGTTCTTATATTATTGTATCTAGATATTAATTCTCTTAGTTCAGCGATCGTATCTTTGTGTCTGTCATTTGCTTTATTGTATTCAATTATTTTATTTACTTTCTTAAAAAGATTAATTTCGCCAATAAACTGATAGCCAAGTCTGTTGGTTGTATGTTCATCGATGGCTTTGTATAGTGAATTTAATATTCCATCTAAATATTGTATTTTAAAAACTACAAAAACCCCAAGAAATGATATGAAAGCAGCGATTGTTTGAGAAACTGTGCTGAAATAGTAAAATAAATTATTTGAGTTTATTATGAATTGCATAAATTGCTAATGTTATTATAAGATTTTCAACAAAAGAGAACGTGATTTAGTTTATCATCTTCGGTAGTAAATATCAAAATTAAAAATAAAATAACCGCTAAATTAGCGGTTATTTGTATATTATTCATTCTTCGGTAACTTCCTATACTTATTCCCCAATCGTATACGATTACTCTCCCGATCAATAATTGCCTGCATCCGAGCATAATCCACGTCTTCCCTATTCTTGATCTCACTCATCTGCGCCACTGCTTTTTCACGAGCTTGTTGTGCGCGGTCAATATCGATCTGGTCGACATGTTCGGCGTTGTCTGCCAAAATTATCAATTCATTATTTTCTTTCACTTCCAAAAATCCACCAGCGACGGCAAAGTTGTGGGTTTGTCCGTCTTGTTTAAAAACTAGTTCACCTGGATTTAATATGGTGACCAGTGGAGTATGGTTTGGTAAAATTGTAATTTCGCCCGTAGTGGTCGGAGCGGTGACTTGTTCGATCTGGTCATTTTCGTAGATGACCTTTTCGGGTGTTACAATTTTGAAGTTGATTTTTGACATAATTATTTTACATCATCGATGCTTCCTTTCATATAGAAAGCTTGTTCATTTTTTGTATCATGTTTTCCATCTAGAATTTCACGGAAACCGCGAACAGTATCAGCCAATTTTACATATTTTCCTTCAGCGCCAGTAAATCCTTCAGCTACGAAGAATGGTTGAGACAAGAATTTCTGAACTTTGCGAGCGCGAGTTACGAGCAATTTATCTTCATCGGATAATTCTTCCATACCCAAGATGGCGATAATATCTTGTAAGTCTTTATATCGCTGTAAAATTTTCTGAACATCCAGAGCAGTGCGATAATGTTCTTCTCCTACAACGTTTGGATCAAGGATGGTGGAAGAAGAATCCAATGGATCTACCGCTGGATAAATACCAAGCTCAGAAAGTGAGCGGTTCAAAGCTACAGTGGAATCCAAGTGAGCAAAAGTAGTAGCAGGAGCTGGATCGGTAAAATCGTCAGCTGGCACGTATACGGCTTGCACGGAAGTGATTGAACCTTTTTCAGTGGAAGTAATACGTTCTTGCAAAGCACCCATCTCAGAAGCCAAAGTTGGCTGGTAACCTACGGCCGATGGCATACGGCCAAGCAAGGCAGAAAGTTCAGAACCGGCTTGAGTGAAACGGAAAATATTATCGACAAACAATAGTAAATCTTTGCCTTCTTCATCACGGAAATATTCCGCCATAGTGAGAGCAGTCAAAGCCACACGTGCACGAGCACCTGGTGGTTCATTCATCTGTCCAAACACGAGAGCGGTCTTGGCCAAAACGCCAGACTCTTCCATTTCACGATATAGGTCGTTTCCTTCACGAGTACGTTCCCCTACACCGGCAAACATGGAATAACCGCCGTGTTCTTGAGCGATGTTACGGATTAATTCTTGGATAATAACAGTTTTTCCTACACCCGCACCACCAAACAAACCGATCTTTCCACCTTTTAAGAAAGGACAGATCAAATCGATAACTTTGATACCAGTTTCCAAAATTTCAGTACTAGTAGATTGTTCTTTGAAAGTTGGAGCTTTGCGGTGAATAGGAAGTGTTTTAGTTGTCTTGGAAGCGCCTTTACCATCGATTGTTTCGCCAACTACATTAAACATACGTCCAAGTGTTCCTGGGCCTACTGGGACACTAATAGCGGTACCTGTGTCCACTACATCCATACCGCGTTCTAGACCGTCGGTAGTACTCATCGCGATAGTGCGGACAATATTGGCACCACGATGTTGTTGAACTTCCAAAACCAATTTTTCACCATTGGATTTTGTAATTTCAAGAGCGTTAAAAATTTCTGGTAATTGATCGTCGAATTTTACATCGATAACCACGCCGATAATTTGTGATATTTTTCCTTTGTTCATATTATTCATCGTTAGCTTTTAATGTTTCAAATATTTTTTTAATTTTTGATATATCTGTGATCGTGCTATCAAAAGTGTATTGACCGGTATCTTTATCAAAATAATATATGTGTCCATTTTCATCCATTACCGTCCGAGCTTTGTCTCTATATAACATTTGCGAGCTGGTGAAAAGGGGCGTTGATTCTTTTATTTTTAAAACTTTTATTTTTTCTCCGTTTACATCTACGGTGGATATTGTCCAATCTTTTTTAGCATCTTTTTCTATTAAAATATCATCCAACATCGCTTCCCAGACATTACATATGAATGCTGTATTGTCTGGGCTAGTTCTGTTTGGAAAATTAATCCGATGTCTTGATCCTTCTCCTTCTGACATTCTTACCATATATTAATTTAATGCCGCGGCGCCACCAGCAATTTCCGCAATTTCTTGGGTAATGGCCGCTTGACGGGCTTTGTTGAAATTTAAATTTAATTCATCAATCATTTCGACAGCGGCATCCGAGGCGCTACGCATCGCTAGCATTCGGGAGCTGTGTTCGGAAGCGGCGGACTCCAGTGCGGCTTGTAAAATTTGTGATTCTACCAATCTTGGGAGGATCATTTCCAAAACTATATCTCTAGTTGGTTCAAATAAATAGTCACCGATCTTTTCTGCCATTATTTTTGTTTTTTCTTTTTGTAAATCTTCTTCACCAACTTCTTCAATCATTTTTTCTAAATCGTGTTCAGAAATTGGAAGTACTTGTCTTAGTTTTGGCGTTTGAGTTAAGGCCGATTTGAAATCGGTATAAGCGACCACAACTTTGTCGTAAGATTTTTTGGAGTATTCTTCAATCACCATTTTGCTGATTGGCAAAATATCACTCAGCCCTGGAGTATCGGACATGCTGGTGAATGAGGCGATCAAATTGTAACCCATTTTTTTGGCAAAATCCGCACCTTTTCTTCCTAATCCCAATACATCTACCTCTACTGGACCTTCGGTCACCAAATCTTTTCCGGCTATTCGTTGGCGACTAAGATTTTTTGGATTCTGCATTTGAATGGCAGTCTTTTTGATAATATTAGAATTGAAACTACCACACAAACCACGGTTAGAGGTAATGAGTATTAGTAAAACTTTTTTTACTCTTCTCATTTTTAAAAGTGGTATTTCAGATTTTTGAGTTTTTGAAAGATCAACCAAAATATCCCATGCCAATTTGGCATAGACACGAGTTCGTAAAGCAGTGTCGACCGCTTTGCGCATTTTTGAAGCAGACACCAATTCCATCGCTTTCGTGATTTTTTTGGTGCTACTTACCGATTTGATTCGGCGTTTAATTGCTTTGGTATTGACTCCCATAGGAATTATTTTTGGTTGAATTCAGTGATAGCTTCTTTCAAATCTTTTTCAACTGTTTCATCCCAAGTGCCTTGAGTGATTTTTTCAAGCAAAGCAGATTTGGATTTGTTCATAAAATCATGGAATTTTGCTTCCCATCCTACCATTTCTTTTGGAGTAATGTGATTTGCAAAACCATTTTGTACGGCATAAATAATCGCTACTTGGTTTGCTACTGGTACTGGTCTAAATTGAGGTTGTTTCAAAATTTCTACCAAGCGTTGACCAAGTTCAATTTGTTTTTTTGTTTCTGGATCAAGATCTGAAGAAAATTGAGCAAAGGCTTCCATTTCACGAAACTGGGCCATAGCCAATTTCAATTTACCGGCTACTTTTTTCATTGGTTTAGTCTGAGCGGAGCCACCTACACGAGATACCGAGATACCCACGTTCAAAGCTGGGCGGATACCACGGAAGAACAAATCTGTTTCCAAGAAAATCTGACCATCGGTAATGGAAATTACATTAGTTGGGATATAGGCAGTAACATCGGATGCTTGAGTTTCGATAATAGGTAAAGCAGTAATAGAACCACCACCGGCTTCTTTACTGCGGCGACAAGCGCGTTCGAGCAAACGTGAGTGGAGATAGAAAACGTCACCAGGATAAGCCTCACGACCTGGTGGACGACGTAATAGTAAGGAAATTTCACGATATGCCCAAGCCTGTTTGGAAAGATCATCATAAACAACCAAAACATCTTTGCCTTGATCCATGAAATATTCGGCCATGGAAACACCAGAATATGGAGCAATGTATGAAAGTGAAGCAGGAGCAGAAGCACCAGCAACTACGACGATAGTATAATCCATTGCGCCAGCTTCTTTTAGTTTGGCTACGATACGAGCAACTTTGGATTCTTTTTGACCGATTGCAACGTATACGCAAATTACATCCTGTCCTTTTTGATTGATAATAGCATCGATAGCAATAGCAGTTTTTCCAGTCTGACGATCACCGATGATCAATTCACGCTGTCCACGACCAACTGGGATCATGGCGTCGATAGCTTTGATACCGGTCAAAAGTGGTTGTGAAACTGGTTGACGACTCATTACACCTGGAGCGATTTTTTCAATAGGATAAAATTGTTTAGCTTTTACTTCGGCACCGCCGTCGATAAATTGACCTAATGGATTTACTACACGGCCAATAAGCTGTTCACCAACTGGTACAGATAAAATACGACCAGTGCGTTTTACATTGTCGCCTTCTTTAATATGTTTAAATTCACCAAGCAATACCGCACCAACAGATTCTTCCTCAAGGTTCAAAGCCACACCAAAGGTGCCACCAGGGAATTCCAACATTTCGTTGGCCTGACATTTACTCAAACCGGAAAGTCTGGCAATACCGTCGCCTACTTCCATTACTAGACCAACTTCTTCAACTTCTACAGTTTTTTCAAAAGCAGAAATATTTTTTTTCAGTTCTTCGACAATAGAATTTATTGACATATTTTTTTATAATTACTAGAGTTGAGTTAAGAAAATGTTAAACAATCGATTCTTTTAATTTTAATAATTGGG
>Ga0208373_1004705_pt1 | contig 12005 bp, 11 predicted proteins | sample RifOxyC2_FD_184036 | JGI IMG/M metagenome (GOLD analysis project Ga0208373, IMG submission 184036) | Soil microbial communities from Rifle, Colorado - Rifle Oxygen_injection C2 (SPAdes) | ecosystem: Environmental > Terrestrial > Deep subsurface > Rock core/Sediment | place: Rifle, Colorado... | reverse complement strand
AATTTCGTTAACGACGGTCGTCGCTCTTGACAAGCCCCACACTTCGAGTGCCGGGACCAAAAAAACGATAATTAACATCCATTTTAGTATCTCTGACAATACTTCTGTCCAAATATTCACTTCTTCTTTTTTAATCAATTTTGTTTTGTGAAACAAAAGGTCAATTTTGGAAAAAGTCACTACTGTCACGATCAAATGCTTGACAATTCCTCCAATGAGCAAACCCACGATGAGGATTAATAGTCCTCCAAACAAATTTGGCATAAAACCACCTAGACTTTTGAAAAAATCAAACAAGATCACATTTATTAAATCAATCATTTATTATTATCACCCCTTTCGTTAGAAACTGTTAATAAATTCTAACTATCAATATCATCCCAAAATTTAATATTTATTTTTTTGTCACCGATCAATATTGAAAAGACCCCTATCTTCAGTCTATAGTCTGGATAGCTATTTTTCAACAAATAATATTGGGCCGCTTTTTTTATATGATAAATTTTTCTTTTGTTGACGGCTTCGTAAGGGGCGCCATGATCCAAATTAGATCTGGTTTTAACTTCAATAAAATATAGGCAGTGTTTTTTTTCGGCAACAATATCAATTTCCCCGAATTTAGAACGGAAGTTTTCTTGGATGATGGAATAACTATGAGACTTCAAGTAGTCTAAGGCAAGATTTTCGCCAGTTTTACCTAGATTTTTTTGGTAAAGGCTCATGTGGGGTGGTTTTCTTTTTTACCTGATATAACTTTGTCCTCACTTCCTGTTCAGTCAAACCTCGGACAAAATATAGTTTGGCTTTTTGATAAGAAGATTTTTTAACCAATTCCATCTTGGCAATATATGGGGACAGGAGAGGAATGATCTTTTCTACCCCGGTTCCCGTCTTTGATATCTTTCTGACCGTAAACATTCTGTTGGCTTCACTATCTCCCTTGATTTTGATGATGATCCCTTTAAAGATCTGAATACGTTCTTTATCACCTTCTTTTAGTTTATAGTCAATATCACCTTCTTTTAGTTTATAGTCAATTGAGACAGTGTCTCCGACCTTATATTGGGTATCTTTATATAAAAATGAGTTTGACATAGCTGTTATTATAACGATTAAGCGCCTTTTTTACAAGCATTCAGGAATTCAATAAATATCGGGTGAGGGTGTAAAGGTCTGCTCTTATATTCCGGATGTCCCTGCGTGCCAAGATAAAAGGGATGAACGGACTTTGAAAGCTCAACCATTTCAACAAAGAAATTATCCGGACTAACACCTGAAACCACTAAACCTTTTGACTCCAACTGCTTTCTATAATCATTGTTGAATTCAAATCTGTGACGATGCCTTTCGGAAACCAGGTGTTTTTCTTTATTTTTAAAAAAATTGTATTTTGTGTAAATCGAATCAACTAAGGTGTCCTGTTTGATTATACAATCATATGCTCCTAATCTCATGCTTGTGCCATCCCCTTTTATTCGCTGATATTTTGGGTCGAAGGGAATATTATGAATGATCGGATTTTTAGTTTTTGGATTGGCTTCAGTACTGTTAGCATCTTTTAAACCAACAACGTTGCGGGCAAATTCAATCGACCCAAGTTGCATCCCATAGCACAGTCCAAGGTAAGGAATTTTTTCTCTACGGGCAAAACCCGCGGCCGCGATCATTCCCTCAACTCCCCTTTCTCCCCAACCTATCGGAACGATCAAACCATCAGGTTTACCAATTATTGACAATCCCTGTTTTTCAACTTTTTCGGCATTGATCCAGTGAATTTTTAGGTTGACCCCCGCCTTCCATGAAGCATGATCTAAAGCGTCAAATAAGGCCGCATACGAATCCCTGAGCTGATAATCACCGGTGCCAAAGTATTTACCAACAATGGCGATATTAATTTCTTTTCCTTCTTTAGAATATATTTCCTTGACCAATTTTTCCCAAGCCGATAGATTTGGCTTGACGACCTTGAGATTGAATTTTGCCAAGATCTTTTCGGCTAATTGTTGATTTTCTAAAATCAACGGCACTTCATAAGGATGAGGAACATCGGGATTAGAAATGATATTTTCAGGTTGAACGTTGCAAAATAAGGCAAAACGTTCTATCCGCCTTTTATCAAGAAGTTTCTCTGATCTAGCTACAATAAAGTCTGGCTGAATACCCATTGAATTTAAAGTTCTTACTGATAACTGGGTCGGCTTAGTCTTTGGTTCACCCAAATGAGACGGGGTAGGAACAAAAGAGACATGAATATGGATTACATCTCCAGGGTTTTTTAAAGTCAATATTCGCGACGCTTCATAGTAAAAAATATTTTGATATTCACCGGCAGTGCCACCTAATTCAATAATAACTATGTCAGCTTTTTTCTTTTTTCCCAAAGTATTGATCCGGTCAATTATTTCATTCGTAATATGTGGTATCGCTTCAACATCTTCTCCTTTGTATTCAAATCTTCTTTCCCGGTCAATCACAGTTTTATATATTTCCCCAATCGTCACAAAATTATCTTTCCCCATGTCCTCATCTAAAAATTTTTCGTAAGTACCAATGTCCATATCGGTTTCCGCTCCGTCTTCACACAAAAAAGGATCGCCGTGTTCGATCGGATTGATAGTGCCAGCATCAAGATTCAAATAGTTTTCAAACTTTAAGGGTGCAACCCGATAACCTGATTGTTTGAGAAGAAGAGAGATCGAAGCGGCCGTGATACCCTTGCCAATTCCTGAAATTACACCACCAGATATAAAAATATATTTCATAGTTTTGCGAGCGTCCATGCGCTCCATTTACACTTAGGATAATTTCCACATCCGTAAAATCTTTTTTTGCTCTTAGTAAATTTTACCACAACTTCTCCGGCACAAAGCGGACATTTTCTGTTTTTGACCACTTTTACGATTGATTTTGTATATTTGCACTTTGGATAATTTGCACAGGCAATAAATTTTCCGAAGCGGGAAAAGCGGGAAATCAAATTACCTCCGTCTTCAGGGCAAATTCCTTTGACATCATCCTCTATCTTTAATATCGAAACATCTTCTTTTTGAACATCAAGTTCTTTTTTAAATGGTATGTAAAAGTCTCTTAATAATTTTATGTAATCTTCTTCCTTATTGGCGATCCGGTCCAAACCGTCTTCTAAACCAGCAGTATAAGAAAGATCAAAAATCGTTGGGAAACTGCTGGAGAGATAGTCGCATATAGAGGTGCCTATTGAAGTCGGAATAAAGTACCGACCATCCTTTTCTGTATAATTTTTCATTTGAATTAACGAAATGATCATCGCATAGGTTGAAGGACGGCCGATCCCTTTTTCTTCGAGCGTCTTTATCAAAGAAGCTTCGTTATAACGCGGCGGGGCTTTGCTTAATAGAGGTTTTTCTTCAAGTGTCTTTATTCCGATTTCCATACCTTTTTCCAATTTAATTATTACTTGGTGATTGGCCACATAAAATGGATCGAAGACCTTTAAAAATCCGTCAAAAATTACCTGCTGCTGTTCGCTTACAAAGAGATAGTTTTTATCGGAGATAATATCCGTTTTGACCGTTTTAATAGTCGCCTCTTTCATCTGGGTTGCGATCGCCCGGTTAAAGATAAGCGTATAAAGTCTTTGATGATTGACCGTTAGCTTTGATTCCTTTTTTCCTTTAAAAGCGGCTTTTGTTTCCAATAATTTTGTTGGGCGAATTGCTTCATGGGCTTCCTGGGCGGATCTTGATCTAGTTCTAAACCCTCTCGGCTTTTCAAGCGCATATTCTTTTCCAAATTTTTTTTCAATATATTCTTTTGCTGGAAAAACGAAACGGGCGGATAGATTAAATGAGTCAGTACGATGATAGGTAATCAGACCCCGTTCATAAAGATCTTGAGCAAGTCTCATCGTTTGTTTTGAGGAAAAACCGTGTTTGTAGTAGGCGTCCTGTTGTAATAACGACGTGGTATACGGTGGCATGGGATATTTAGGACTGATTGACTCTTCAACATTTAGAACTTTATATTTATCACTCAAACAATCCTGTTTAATCGGCTCGATGTTATCTTTATTTATGGTTGTTTTTGTATAAACGTATTCACCGGCAAATAATTTTAAAGTTGTTTTTTGTTCATATGGCTGAGTATCTTTTGAAATGAGTTTCGCTTTGATTAAAGAATTGTCATCGCGAGGAGCCGAAGGCGACGCGGCGATCTCTTTTTGAGATTGCTTCGTTTCGCTCACAATGACATTGTTGCCAAAATTACCAAACACTTGATAATACTCTTCAGTTTTAAATACCTTTATTTCTTTTTCCCTCTCCACTATTAATCTCAAAGCTACTGTTTGGACACGTCCTGCAGAAAGCCAATTCTTACCGGTCTTTTTCCAAAGTAACGGAGATAGTTCATAACCAACTACCCTATCTAAAATCCTCCGTGCAAATTGGGCCTTGACAAGGTCAAGCCTTAAAGTCTCCGGGTTTGCTAACGCTTCCGCCAATGCTTTGGCGGTGATCTCATGGAAAACAATTCTCTTTAGGGTAACGCCTTCTTTAAAGCCAATATTCGGCCAATCTTCGTTGATATAACCCAAAATATAAGCAATGTGGTAAGAAATCGCCTCACCTTCACGGTCAAGGTCAGTCGCCAAAATAATCTCTTGATTTTCGGCGGCTAATTTTTTGAGCTGAGTGATAATCTTTTCTTTATTCAAAATCGGTTCCAAGTCTGGCTTGAAATCATGTCCGTAATCAATGGCAATTTTACTTTTCGGAAGGTCTCTTATATGTCCCATAGAAGCAAAAACAAAATAATTATTTTTATCTTCTAAGTTCTTAGATTTTAAAATATAATTGAAAGTTCTTGCTTTTGTAGGTGATTCTACAATAATTAGCGCCATATTATTCTTAAAATATCAGAGACTCTTTAATTAATCAACTGAGGTTTTTATATCTAAATCACTTTTTCGACATCAAATACATTACGCCAGAAGCTATAATAAATAGAAATCCAACCCCATAAAATATCATCATTCCAACTGTTTGATTGTCAGGATTCATAGTTTTCCTTGTTGAGCAAATTTAAACGATAAATAACCTAAGTAGATTGTACCAAAAATACCTAATATTAACTTATTTTTCTATTGTGTCATTCCCGCGTAGGCGGGAATCTAGACTAAAATATCATTTATTTGTAATAACTTCAAATATATTTTGTTATATAATTTCTCATGATATTAGCTATTGAAACACCTCAACTTAATCAGGAATACCCTCAAACAATTTCTTTTTTTGGACGAGATGTTGAATTGTATGTCACCAGAATACGATCACTACAAAGAAAGTCATCCTTAGGTCATCGAGTCGGAGAAGGCCCTGTTCATCTTGTTAGTTTTAGATCAGACGATCCTACCATGAATGGAATAATTTGTGTGGAAAAACAAATATATCCATTTAGCGCCAACGACCATGAATTAGTTGCCCCCCCAAAACAGCTCGAAAAATATAACTTAATTAGAAAAACTGGTGGAATTGTGCCTGATTGGATGTGCGCAAGTATGGATGGTAGTTCGTTATATATTCACGACCTTTCTGCCACCGACTCCATTGAAGTAGTGGATATTAATGAATTACTGAGTGCTCCTCCAATACGTGACATATTATCAAAATACCCTTGGATTCTAAAAAAGAAGGAAATTATCTCAAATCAACTTGCTCAAAATTTTGCGGCCTCGGCTAAAGCTAATTTTGTTTGTGAGGCCGATTCAATGTTTTTGGTAAATCATCCAAAAAATATGATTGTAATCGCAGATTTTGGTCACGGTGTTGTTCCTCTATCAAAGATCGGAGGTAACCCCAAAATCAGTGACCTGTTAGATATGAATTTAAAAAGAGCATATAATTTGTTGGATTTATTGAATGGAGATTTTGATAAATTAAAAACATTAGCAAAACAATTATATGCTGAATCTTCTGATACATAACTCCAATCGATTAAATGTAATCATAGTCTGGATCCCCGTCTTCACGGGGATGACAAACGAGGAAGGCCAAGGATAATTATTTATTTAATTTCTTTTGGACTTTTTGAGAAAGATAATTATCTCCAGTAACAACTTTTTTTCCTGTTTTCTGTTCAAGTTCAAGCCTGGCGTTTTTGGCAATTCGCCCACCTTTTATAGCTGGAATTTTATTCTCTTCTAAACCTTTTGTCTCCATATTTTCCGCAATCTGACGAGTAGAAAGCTCTGCCAAGGCCGTAAAAACTAATTCCGCATCTGTCATATGGTCACGCAGATTTTGTGTTTTTAGTTTTTTTAGATTTTTATGTTCTTTAACTGACAAATCACTCCATTCTTGGTGGATGATATTAGTCAATATCGCATATTCGTCTTTTTCCTTGACCTTATTATCTTTCCAATAGTCAGTTAGTTTATTTCATATTTCCTGCCCCATCATTCTTTGCTGGATCCATTTTTCGCTTCGACCAAGCCTTTGCCAGTTCATTCTCCCTCGATTGATCGATTTTTCTGGATCAGTTGTTTCTTGAATTCTCTCATAACCAACTTTTGCTAACCACAGTTTTATTGGTTCAGCTTTTGGACTTGGGACAGATTGAACTAGAAGTAGAATCGTTTCTACATCAGCCGCATCTGTTTCTCTCATCTTATTGTCATCCGCCTCCATCTTCAACTGGTTACATTTTGTAACCACTTCACTTCCTTCGTTTTTTAAACGATTTTTTAATACTTTCCAATAATTTCTTGCTAATTGAAAATTTAACTGGTCAGTCAAAACTGCTACGATATCCACCACAGAAAAAAACCATTTTTCTTTTTTTTCATCCCATTGTCTTCGAATTTTTCTCCCTTCAAAAATTGCATTTTTAGGAACTTTAATCACATTCATAGCATCATTATAAATGATTAACTAATCAACTTCTCCAAAACCTGTTTTAAAGTTTTAGAGCTTTTTTCCAGATCTCCCTTTATTTCTAAAATAATTTTTCCTTTAATCCTTGTTTGAATTATCTGGACATTTAATTCTGGATATTTTTCTTTAATTATTTTAGTGGTTTTTTCAATGCTTTCTTTATCAATATATTTTCCTATACTTTTTACTTGATAAAGATATTCCCTGACAGCACTTTCTGTCTGTTTAACGGTATAATTTTCCACCAAAATCTTTTCATAAAGTTCGATCATCTGCTTCTTATCGTTAAGCCGGGAAAGAATGTAGATATGGCTGGAACTGATAGACTTGGAGTAATATCCATCAACAATAACATCGGGAACTTTTTTTAAACGCAAAAGATGACATATGTATGAAGGTTTATAACCTATTTTATTAGCCAAATCAGTAATTCGAAGATTTTTTTCCTTGATAATATAATCGAGTAGTTTTGACTTTTGAAATATGTCCTTATCGATCTTAATTTGATTTAATAAAGAAGTTATATCCTCAATCATTGAATAATTATACAACCCTTACGTAGGATTCACCTAGTTTTTTATAGAATTCAACTTTTCCTTTGATTTTTGCTGAGATAGTAAAGTCTCTTCCTAAAATTGTTCCAACACCCGGATGAACTTTTGTTCCTCTTTGACGGACAATAATATTTCCAGGGTTAATTTCCTGACTTCCAAAAATTTTAATTCCAAGCCTTTTTGATCTTGAATCACGATTTCCTTTAACTGTTTTTTGTGCTTTTGTATGTGCCATATTTAAAAATTACACCTTAACAATCTTCAATTTGGTCAATTTTGATCTAAAACCTCTTACTTTTCTCTCTCTTGATTTCGCTTTAAACTTTGCGATCCTGATTTTTTCTCCTAAGACATTATCAATTACTTCAGCTGTGACCTTGCTTTTCAAAAATGGGTTCCCTAACTCAAAAGTTTTTCCTTCATCATCAAACTTTAACAGAGCTTCCAATTCAACTTTTTTCCCTTTTTCACTATCCAACAAATCAACGGTTATCTCCATTCCATCTCGGACGAGATATTGTTTTCCACCTGTTTTAACAACTGTATACATAACCATAGATATAAATTATACATTAAAAACACTTAACTTCAATCAGATATTAAACTGTTAAACGGTTAAAACTTAAACAGTTAAAAAAACTATTAAATCTTAAACATTAAATAATGTTTAGTAGTTTAATGTTTAACAGTTTATTTAGGTTTTAACAGTTTAATATTTAACTGTTTTTTTATTGTATCAACGCAAACCCAATCAATAAAGCCATGACCGAAGACCCCCCATATGAAATAAAGGGTAAAGTAATTCCAGCGACCGGCATAATGCCCATATTCATGCCCAAATTAATGATGGTTTGAGAAACAAAATAGGTCAACATTCCCAAACAATAAAGAAATTTTTTTTGATCCTCCTGCGATTTTTGATAATAAAAGTAAATTGTTTTTTTTACTAAATAAATAATAATTACCGTAAAAAAAGCTAGAACAAAAAAACCTCCAAAAAAGCCAAATTGCTCAATGAGAGAAGCAAAAGCAAAATCAGTTGTATTTTCCGGTAAAAAAAACAGTCTTGATTGTGTACCCAAACCCAATCCCCGTCCGAAAAACATACCCGACCCTATTGAAATTACCGATTGAATCATATTATATGCTGAACCTTGAACATCTAAATGCGGACTAATAAAACTTAAAATTCTTAGGCGCTGGTAATCTTTCATCAAAAGCCAACCGAATGGTATAAAAACAATCATTAACCCGATTAAATAACCTAAATATTTTTTCGAAAAAGTAGAGAATATTAATAGTATAAAAAAAATGAAAAAGTAGACCATTGCGTTTCCTAAATCCGGTTGCTTAAAAACAATGACGAAAGGAATTAAAAAATATAGAATAACTTTAATAAAGTTGAGAAACGTATTACTAAGCAAATTTTTAATAGTTAAGATTTCCGCTAAAAATAATATAAAAAAAACTTTGAAAAATTCGGAACCTTGAAAGTTAAAAAAATAAAAGTTTAACCACCGCTTCGATCCTTTAACCTCAAGTCCAACAATAAAAGTGATTATTAAAATAGCAAGAAAAAACCAATAAAAGAATTTACTATTTATCCGAAAAAAATGGGAGCCAATATGTTTTATTACAAAATAACTTAAGAATCCAAAGATCAAAAAAAGAAGTTGACGAATAAAAAGGTCCTGACTTAACCCAAATAAATTAAATAAACCAAAAACCGAGAGAAATGTCAAAGAAAAAATGATCATTATTATTTTATCTCAATATTATCTCCAAAGCCGATCTTTTTAGCTAATACCCTTTTTGAAATAAAATCTTTTTCTTTCTCAAATTCTTTGGGAATTGTCAAATCAATTTTTTCATCGGTTTTTAATCCCTTTTGTTTTCTCTGTGATTGAATCTCCCGAATCAGTTCTCTTAGCTTTCCTTCTTTTTCCAATTGTTCTTTTGTTACCTTTATTTCTTCTTTCGGGAAATGAAAATTAATATTTATGGCTAAATTTTTGATATTTAATTCCTTCAAGACAACTTCCCAAACTTCATCGGATACTTTTTTATAGTTAAGTGACGGTTCTGTATTAACAGTTAGATTTGAAAGCGGGATTCTTACCTTAACGCCTGTTGTTTTTCTTACAGCCTGTCCTGCTTCAACTATTTTTCTTGCCACTTCCATTTCCTGTTCCAATTTCTTATTTATCAAAGGTTTACCCTGAGCAAGCGTTAGCGAGTCGAAAGGCCAACTTTCTAAATGAACGGATTCATTTCCTGTCAAATTCGTATAGATTTCTTCACTGACAAACGGTATAAAAGGCGAAATAATAATAGATAGATTAACTAAAATATAGTAGAGAGTTTCATAAAAATTATTTTTATCAATTTGATTTTCCGAATTAACCCAAACTCGGTCACGGCTCCTTCTAATAAACCATGTTGATAGATCGGAAACAAATTTTTCAATCTCCAGAGCAGCATCCTTGGCATTAAACTCTTTAAGATTTTTTTCGACTGTCAAAACTGTCGAAGCAAACCGACTAAGAATCCATTTGTCTAGAATATTGACCGATGAGGCAAAAGCAAATTTTTCACTTTCGAGAGGGACCCCGCCTTTAGGCGAGGGAGAGACTCTCGTGTGATAAAATTTGCGTTGCTGAGTCGGTAACCATTTATCAAGATTTGCATATTCTACAAAAAACTTATAAACGTTCCAAAGCATTAGATAAAATTGACGGCGGACTTCATCAGCTTTTTTATACCCAAAAAGCATGTTATCGGCCGGATTATGACGGGTAAACATCCACCTCATCACATCAACTCCGATCTTATCAGCTCCCTCATTGAATTCAATGGCATTTCCCCAACTCTTATGCATCGGACGGCCATCTTCCCCAAGTTGTGTGGCAAATCCAAGGACCCGTTTGAATGGTGGCTCGTTTTCAAGAACGGTAGACTCAGCTATCATCGCATAAAACCAGTTTTTAAATTGTCCGGGAAAAGATTCTGTAATAAAATCCACCGGAAACCATTTTTTCCATTCTTTCTTGTCTTCAAGATAAAGAGGCTTGCTTTTATTATCCCTTGAAATGGTCGAATAGGGAACTATTCCCGCGTCAAGCCAAGGATTGCCAACATCGTTTATGCGAGAAAGAATTTTTCCACACTGTTGACATTTTATTTTTACCTCATCAATAAAGGGTTTATGAGGACTTTTTCCTTCAAACTCTTTCCAGCCGGAAACCGCTCTTTTTTCAAGGTCTTCCTTAGATCCAATTACCTCAAACTCTCCGCATTCACATTCATAGATCGGTAAAGCTAACCCCCAATAACGATTTTTTTTCGAGATCAACCAGTCATGCATGTTTTTCAACCAGTCGAGTTCTCTATCCAAGCCGAATTCAGGCATCCACTTGATTTGTTTTGCAACTTTTATCATCCTGTTCCTTAATGTTTCATTTTCTTTTTGATCTTTGATCTTTGATTTTTGATTTTTTCCCGGCTTATCCATTGCTATGTACCATTCGTCCTCCACCTTCCAGACCAATTCCGTTTTACACCTCCAACAAGCCGGATAACGGTGTTTATATTGATGAGTTTTAAAAATTAGCTTTTTTTCACGGAGATAATCAAGGATTATTTTCGGATGTTTTTTAGCATTTTTTCCTGCCAAAAATCCCATATCGGTCCGGTAATCGGCGTTGTCTTCAATGACCGGAATCATCGGTAACCCATATTTTTTTCCAAGTTTAAAATCCTCAACACCAGCCGATACAGCCGTGTGGACCATCCCAGTTCCTTCTGTCAAAGAGATTGGCAGTATCAACTCATCGGTGGCAATAACAATATGGAATTTATCTGGATTTTCTTCTTTTACTTTTTTTACAGCCGGAATATCGTCAAATGGACCGTCATATTTTAAACCGACCAACTCACGCCCCTTAACAGTTTTAACGATTTTTTTATAGTCCTTGCCAAATACCGCCTTTATCAAATCCTTTGCTACCCAAAATAGTTCTCCGCTTACACCTTCAACTAATGAGTAGTCATAATTTTTATTAACAGCAACGGCGATATTAGCCGGTATTGTCCATGGAGTTGTTGTCCAGATCAATAAATACTCAGCTTTTCTTTTGACGACTGGTAACGCCAAATAAACAGATTCGTGAACAAGCTCCTTATAATCTTCCGTCAACATTTCGTGCTGGGAAATGGCTGTTTCACATCTTGGACACCAAGGAACTGATTCGTGACCTTTGTAAATCCAGCCGTGATCATAACATTTTTTTAAGAAGTTCCAAATCATGTAATTATTTTCATCGCTCATTGTGAAGTATGAATGTTCCCAATCGGCAAAATATCCAAGTCGCTTTGATTGTTCTGTTTGGATTCCTGAAAATTTTATGACGCGATCTTTACAGAGTTGGACAAACCTGGCTATTGAAGCTTTCGGGTCGCCGGGGACTAAATTTTCTATATCTTTTTTTGAATGAAGACCTAATTCTTTTTCCACTTCCACCTCAACCCAAAGCCCCTGACA
>Ga0208373_1004704_pt1 | contig 12006 bp, 11 predicted proteins | sample RifOxyC2_FD_184036 | JGI IMG/M metagenome (GOLD analysis project Ga0208373, IMG submission 184036) | Soil microbial communities from Rifle, Colorado - Rifle Oxygen_injection C2 (SPAdes) | ecosystem: Environmental > Terrestrial > Deep subsurface > Rock core/Sediment | place: Rifle, Colorado... | reverse complement strand
TCCGATTGATTCCCTGATTGAAGGTGGTTGGGGGTTGGATGGGCGGATTAGTTCAACCCTGTTGCTCAGTATTTTTGACCACAACAGTCCTGGTCACGATGGAGCGGTGATTATTGAAAATAATCGCCTACGTCGTTTTGGTGTTCATTTACCATTGGCCGAAAATTATCAAGGCTTCCACCAGGCGGGGACTCGCCACCGAGCGGGTGTGGGTATCACCGAGCGGTCAGACGCTTTAGTCATAATTGTTTCGGAGGAAAGAGGTGAAATCTCTGTGGCCGAAGCTGGTCAAATGCGAAAAATTGCTTCTAGCGACGAATTGACTCCAATTATTGCCGATCATTTGAAAGATAGTCTTCATTTGACCACTGGTTTTTGGCATACTTTTATTACCCGTAACACCTGGATGAAATTAGCGGCGGTAGTCCTAGCTAGTTTTTTCTGGTTTATTCTGGCTTTTTCAGGTGGCACGGTCACTCAGACGATCGTGGTACCAATCGAGACTCGATTATTAGACAATAATTTGCAAGTCGAACAAATGGTTCCTCAAAATGTGCAAGTCACGGTGACTGGTAGCGATCGAGATTTGCGTAATTTTGACTCTAGCCAAATAAAAGCCATAATTGATTTAACTAAAATCGGAGCTGGCGGGCAGGAATTCCCAGTGACTAAAGATAATTTATCCTATCTCTCATACTTGAATCTGGTTAAGGTGACTCCGGCCACCGTCAAAATAACTATTAGCAAAAACGTCGAAAGCAATTAATAATTAATTCCATCCGCCAAGATTCTTAGAAACCTAAGCGGACAAAAAAAGATGACTAATTACGAAAAAATTAAAATTGGATCCAAGGTGGTCAAGGCGGTAGCTTTATTTTTAGGCGCCATAGCCATTTTTATTTATGCCAATTCTTACTCCAATTCGGTGGCTAATGCTTCACCGTCGATTAATGTCTCTGGCACTGGTAAAGTCGTGGCCAAACCGGATGTCGCCCGTTTTACGGTGGCTGTTCAGACCGAAGGCGGTAAAGATATTGCTACTTTGCGAAAAAATAATGACGATAGTAGTAATAAAATAGTTGAGTTTTTAAAGAGTCAGGGGGTGCCAAAGGAAGATATCAAGACTACCAATTATTCGATGACCCCGCGTTACCAAAATTATAATTGTCGCAACATTGGGACCGCGGTGGGGGCGCCGGGGATAATGATGGCCGAAGCCAGTTATGCTTCTGATCAAGTTTGTCCACCATCTGAAGTGGTGGGTTATACTTTTGACAACACTATTGAAGTAACCGTCCGAGATTTCGAGAAAAAAGATTTGCAAGCTTTATTGGCGGGGGTAGTAAAAAATGGTGCCACTAGAGTGTCGCAATTGAATTTCGAACTGGATGATCCGACGGTGGCTCGGTCTTTGGCCAAAGCTGAAGCCATCAAAAAAGCCCAAGCTGAAGCTCATCGCTTGGCTAAAGAAGGTAATATTTCTTTGGGCAGAATTCTCTCGATCGAGGAAGGCTATCCGATGTATTATGCCGACAGAATGTCAGTCATGGGTAAGGGAGGAGTCCCGGTAGTGGCTGAAACGGCTCCGGCCATTGAAGCCGGTTCTCAGGATATCTCAGTGACAGTTAATGTCCGTTATGCTCTGAAATAGATTGAGAAAATTTTAAAAACCAAATATGTATTTAAAAATTCGGGCGGTGCCGGGGGCTAAAAAAGATCTCATTGAAGTCTTGTCGACTGATACTTGGAAAGTGTCAGTTAGAGCGCCGGCCGAGAGAAATCTAGCCAACCAGAGGATCATAGAGCTGGTGGCTGGCAAGCTTGGTCTCTCGTCTAAACAAATTCGTCTGGTTAGTGGTCATCAAAGTCCCAACAAGATCTTATCTTTACCCGATTAGCCTGATTTTTGCTTTAAAACAACCGGGTGATATAATTAGGCCAATAAGTTGGGGTCGGGATTATTAGTTACAAAATAAGTTGTTTAAATAAAATCCATGATTATCAACATCAAGGCCACTGGCCTAGAACTCACACCAGCCTTGGACATCTTTGTCCGAGAAAAGCTGGCCAACCTCGCCAAAAAATTGGGTGAGCACAGAGACAGCACTCAGGCGCAAGTCGATATTGGGATGGATAGTCATCATCACAAAGCTGGACAGATTTTTCGAGCCGAAATAAACTTGCTTTATCGGGGAAAACAAATCCGAACTGAAGCGGAAAATTCTGATATGTATTTAGCGATTGATGGCGCCAAGGATAAGATGGTACGCGAGGTGATTAAATATGAGAAACGTCAAAGTTCGCTTTTCCGGCGGGGTGGCCGAGCGATCAAGGGTATTTTTCGGGGGTGGAAGAGGTAGGGGAAAAAGTAGTAGAGTAATAAGTAATAAAGTAAATAAAATTTTACAATACTTTTACTACTTACTACTATTTTTTATTCCTCGTTGGAATTCTTCCCAAGACATTTCTTTTTTGCCTTCGGGGGTCACTCGTTCGATGATAAAAAGTTCGCCGGCTAGACGGGCTTTTTTGATATTAAGGCGGATTGATTTTTGCCGATGAGTGATAGTGGTGTAGACACCGGGCCAGGGTTGAAAGGCCCGGTAACGACGATAATTTAAAATAGCCGAGTCTTCGAGATTTATTTGGCCGTCCTCCTTGGCAATTTTTTTGGTAAAAGTGGCCAGTTCGTGATTTTGTTCAACTGGAGTGATTTTTTCTTCCAGCCAGGCCGGTAGAATTTTGGCGAGCAAGATGGCTCCTTTTTGTGCTAAATCATTAGCTAGGACAGAAGAAGTTTCTTCACCTGACAGATCAATTGTTTCTTGGCCCAGAATAGGGCCGTGATCCATTTGAGCATCAACTAACATGATAGTGACGCCAGTTTGTAATTCACTGTTTAAGATCGCGGATTCAATGGGGGTACTACCGCGATACTGGGGTAGTAGTGAAGGATGAATATTGAGAGTGCCTTTGGTGGGTAAATCCAGAATTGTCTGGGGAATGATTTTTCCATAAGAAGCGACCAAAAAAAAATCGAAAGCCTGACCAGTAATTTTTTGCGCTTCGGATTCTTGAAGATTTTTTAGTGACTCTGGTTGAACAAAATCAAGGTTGTTTTCCTGGGCCCAGACTTTGGCCAGCGGGGGAGCAATGATCAGCTTTCTACCTTTTGGCCGGTCTGGCACTGTGACGATCAGGTCAGGCAAAAGCCCCTCTTTTTTGAGAGTCTCCAGAACGGTGATTGAAAATTCGTCAGTACCAAAAAAAGCCCAAGTCATAATTCGCTCATTGTAGCAAAACTGATCCTTTTGACCAATCGCCAATTCTCCACGAGGTTCAACCTCGTGGAGAATTTAAAAGCCATTGATTAGTTTTAAAATTAAAGGTATCATTTTGGTATGGAACTGAAAAATAAAGTAGTTATCGTAACTGGAGGTTCAAGCGGTATTGGGGAAGCTACGGCAATGCTCTTTGCTAAAGAAGGAGCTAGTCTAGTTATTTCTTATAAAGTAAATAAAAGTGGGGCCGAGAAAGTTGCCCATCAAATTGAAATGGCGGGTGGCTATGTGTTTATTTTCCAAGCTGATCTAATTATAGAAAAAGAAGCCGAGGAGTTAGTGAAATTTACCTTAGAAAAATTTAATCGAGTCGATATTTTGGTAAATAATGCTGGCAGATATATCGATGGTGATGAATGGGACGGCTCATCTAATATTTGGATAAAAAGTCTGGAACAAAATCTAGTCTCTGTTATGAATGTTTCAAAATATGTGATTAAAGAATTTCAAAAACAACAATCAGGAGTAGTTATCAATGTGGCTTCTAGACATTCCATTTCTGGACAATCTGACTCTCTTTCTTATGCGGCGGCAAAAGCAGGGGTAGTTAATGTTACTCAAGCTTATTCAAAACTTTTATTTCCTTATGGACGAGCAAATTCGATATCCCCTGGCCCTGTCAATTGTGGATATTGGCTAACAGCACCTAAAGAGGAGTTGGAGGAAACAGTAGCAAAAATGCCATATAAAAAATTATTGGAACCTCAAGATGTGGCCAACGCTATTCGTTTCTTGGTTTTGGATGATAAAATTAATGGACAAAATATCGTCTTAGATGGCGGTAAATCATTAGTCTAATATTTCCACGAGGTTGAACCTCGTGGAAATAGATCTGATTTGTAAATCTTCTTATTTATGTCTCGTAACTTAGAATTGAGTGAGGGTGAATTTTATCATATCTACAACCACGGTAATGGTGACCGAGACATTTTTCTCGATGACAGTGACCGTTGGCGTTTTGTTAAGTTGTTGTATCTAGCCAACAGTATCAATCAGTACCACTTTAGTGATGTTTCTTTTGGAGAAGAATTTGATATTGATCGAGAGGAATTGGTTACTTTTATTGGGGCGTATTGTTTGATGGATAATCATTATCATCTTCTAGTTAAAGAAAAAGAAGCCGGTGGAATCAGCAAATTTATTCAAAAATTATCAACCGGTTATACGATGTATTTTAATATTAAATATCAAAAACGTGGCAGTTTGTTTGAAGGTCGGTTTAGAGCTAGGCATTTAGATGACGATCCTTATTTAAAATACATCTTTTCTTATATTCACCTTAACCCAGTAAAGATGATTGATAAGAGTTGGAAAGAAAATGGGTTAAAAAATTTGTCTAAAACACAAAAGTTTTTAGAGGGGTATAAATTTTCCAGTTATTTGGATTATCTGGGAAAAAACAGAACAGTAAATAAAATCTTAAACAAAGAAGAATTTCCAGAGTATTTTATAAATGACGGAGAAATTAGAGAGGAAATGCTTGATTGGTTGGAATACGATTTTCCACGAGGTTCAACCTCGGGGAGATAACGGGATTAATCTGTTTTGGCTAGATTTTTAGCCTTGTCGATGAATAAGACGCCGTCGAGGTGGTCGAGTTCGTGTTGGAAAATTTGGGACATCAGACCAGAACCGGCATAGGAAAACTTTTGGCCGAATTCATTATAGGCCTCAACGGTGGTTTTTTCCGCTCGTTCAATCTCGCCAAAATAACCACGGACCGATAGACAGCCTTCTTCTAGTTTCTTGTGGCGTTTCGAGATTTTCTTGAGTTCTGGATTGATAAAAACTAGATCTTTGGAACTGTCGGGTATTAAACCTTCATCATCCATAAAAATTTTTCGGGAGACAACAAAGATACGTAACGAAACACCGATTTGAGGAGCAGCTAAAGCGGCGCCATCGGGGCAATTATCCAAAACTTTTTTCATGTTATTTAGCAAAGTTTGGATCTTTTTACTGCCAATATCCTCTAGGGGTAAGTCAATAGCCTTAGCTCGGAGAGTTTTGTGGTTTTTTTGTAGAATCTTCATATCGAATATTATAACATAGTTTGTGTCAAATTCAAAGTGTAAAGTTTAAAATTTTAAATTTTTAACTTTTAATTTTACATTAAAATTAAAAGATGTTCTCTGGATCAACATTGACGATAAAAGCCGGTGGTAATTGTCGAAGCATGGTAATTATTTCCGGTTGGGGCCAATCTCCAGCTGGTAGGCGCAAAAGGAGATTGGTTTGAGCTTCTCCGCCACGAATTGGACTGCTAAAACTGTCATAAATAATTGTCTGCCAGGCGGTGAGATGTTCTTCTTTCAGAGTTTCCAGGGCTTCGACTAGACGATGATCGGCACTACCAATTGAAATCTTGATTAAAGTAGAAAAAGGTGGGTATTTTAATTTCTGGCGCGCGCCTAATTCTCGTCGATGAAATTCGGTCGAATTTCCCTTGAGAGCCAGGTCCAAGATTTCTTCTTCTGGATTGCGAGTCTGGATAATGAAATTTTTGATCGCTAAATGGCGTAAACGTAAGAGAATGTTAAAGATTTTTTCGCCAATCCTAAATTCAGGAACCGAAAAATAAGAATCAATCCCAATGACAGCAATATTTTCTATTTTTTCTCGTAAGTGAAATAGAGCCATTTCGGTGCCAATGAGAATTGAGCCGGGAGAAGCATAAAAATCACGAATAATCATTTCTGTTTTTTTAGCCGTTTTTACTGTGTCACTATCAAGACGTAGAATTTTTGTTTTAGGAAAAAGTTGTTTTAGTTCCGTTTCTATTTTGTCGGTACCGGCCCCCAACAGGGCGATTTTCCACCCGCCACAATGATGGCATTTATCCTCTGGCTGGCCGGAATAGCCACATTTATGACAAAGAAAGTAATTAGCCTCAAAATCTTTTTTGTTATTTTGTTCTTGATGAAGAATAAGGGGGGTCTTGCAACGAGGGCAAGAGAAAACATGTCCACAGTCGCCACAAACTGTCAAGGGATTGAGCCCGCGTCGACCAGAAAAGATAAACCAATTTTCTCCAGCTGTTTTTTCCAGCCAAGTGATCAGTTCGGGGCTGATGGCCCGACCAAAATTAGCTGGATCTTTTTCCTTTTGATTGATCAAAATCTGTTTTTGAGCGCTGGTGAAGGATCGATACGTAATCGGTGACAGGGGTGATAATTCCGCTTGGTGACTACGTTCGATAGTTTCGCTTCGGAGCAGGATGTCCCCAAAAATAATTTTGGCTCTCTTGGCTTCGGCTAGTCTCTCGATAAAGAAACGCGTGTCAATAAAGGGTCGAATTATTTGTTTGTAGGCAGTGGCATTTTCTCTTTCCACAATAAAAGTTTTGATGTCTGAACGAGGCAGACAGAGAAAAAGTGGAGTGGCAATTATCAACATGGGATGTTGATTGTTGGAAGCTTTTTTCCAGTTAGCGATTTGCTCTTTGGGTGTTTCGTCGCTACCTAGGGCAGAAATGTAGTCTTCAATCCCTCGACCTAAAATCTGTTTTAAATGGCGAACGTCGGCGTTGGTCGGAGCGCAAAGAAAGATTGATTGCTTTTGAGCAAAGGCCTCGCGAATTATTTTTTTGTATAAAGCTAGACGGTCCTCATCTGGTTCCTGGAGGATGAATTTTTCAATCTTGGTTTTGGAGGCATTAGAGGCTCCAATTTTTTCTTCTTCGCCATTCTTTTCTTTTGTCAATTGACCATTGATGGGTTGTCCGAGAATGACCAGTGGTGTAAAGCTTTTAACAGCTTGGCCGAGAGTGGTGGAAAAATACTCGGCGGTTTTAGTGGCAGCGAGGATAAATTCTGGCCGAAAAAAATTGCGATTTTTTATAGATAATATTTTTTTGAGAGCAAAATCGCTCTGACGAAGCTCGGTCTTTAAATCACTGGCATCTTTAGTGTCAATAACCAAGGCCTCGGTAGTTTTACCCCGAACTGGGACTATGACAATCGAGCCTATTTCTAGCTCTTTGGCACTGAAATAAGTCAGATTATCTTTGAAAATTCCTTTGGAGAGGAGAGTGACAGTAACGATCTTCATAATGGTTATCCTAGCTTATTTAATCAAACTTATCCACACGCAAAAAAGGCTTTAGAAAAAGAGTTTCTTGCTGTATTATTAAGCCAATATGGATGCATCTGCGACGGAACCAACAACTTCGTCTTCTCGGGCTGTCGATAAAAAATATTATCGCCAAGGGGAGGCCAAAAATATTGCTTTACCGGTGACAAAAATATCACTACCTAATCTGACAACGGTTTGTCCTCGTCGAGATTTTTTGCCCGTGATTGTCACGATGTTGGTTTTTGCTAGCACTTTTTTTGTTGGTCAGCGAGTAGGCAGTTTATTTTGGCCAGAGTCTTTGTTTTTAGGACAAACTGTCTCGATCCTCGGACAAAAAAGTTTAACTTCGGTCGGGACCGTGGGTAAAAAAATTACCCAAAATATTAAAGCGACCAAGAAAACAATTTCGATTTCGCTTCCCAGCTCTGATCCGATACCTATCAATGTTCCGGAGCCAAGTTTAGCTCAGAGTTGGCGAGAGCTGGTGGCGTCGGCCTCAGTTGGTGGTAGCAAGTTGTCATTATTTGGTGAACAGTTGTGGGATGTTTTAGCTAATAAAACAGCTTATACGGTTGATTGGTTGGCTTATGGGGCTGTGGGCTCGCAAGAAAAAATGGTTGAGACGATTAACGAGGCTAAAGTTTCCATCTCTGGCCGAGTTGGCGGTTCATTGAAAACTATTTCGACTCGGGTCGCTTCTTCTTCCGTCCAAATTAAAAAAACTACTTTGGCCATGAGTAATCAAGCCGAGATTTTAGATGATTTTGATCAAACTACCACCGCTTATCTTTCGCGGTTGATTAGGAGCCTTGGCCAGCAGTTTGTATCTCTTGGCCAAAAGACTAAAAATGGTTTAATTGGAGCCAGCCTGTCAGCTAGAAATTTACCAGGTGATACCTTGTTGGGAGTCAGTGAACTTTTTTGGCAGCCCTTGGCGGACAAGACTAACAATTTGGCTTCTAAAACTTTGTTGATGGTGGATTTGACGAGATTTGGTTTGGGAATAGCCACCGAAAAAGGGACCCAGTCTTTTATTGTTTTTTCTAATATTATTTCCAGGGTTAATCAAATCACTACCAAAATCGGCTTTGGCTTGGCTCAAGTGACGATTGAGACTGGTTCGACTTTTTTTAACAACACTAAAATCGGCTATCAATATGTGGCCGATCAGGCTGGACAAACTAGCTCTCAGGTGGCAGCAATCAAATTTCTAGGCGCGGCTGACTCTTCAAAAGAGTTTTTCGTCGTAATCAAAGATCGAATTATTACTGCTAGTCAGGGGATGGTTAGCTTCCTCTCTAATTTATGGCAAACAGCGGTCAAAAACTGGAAAATTTTCTTTGGCCTAACCGCCGAACGAGAAGCCTCCCAAGTGATAGCCTCAAAAATCGACAACACGACTTTGTCTGGTTTGGAAGAAAAAATAAAAAATGATCTACGCAATGATTTACGTAAGGAAATCGCTGATGTGATTCAGAGAACTTCGGCCAACAATCTTTCTGATAAAAGCAATCAAGGTTTGGTCGTTGTTCCTTCGACCGGTGATCAAGCTGAAGATGAAAAAATAAAAAATGATATTCAAAAAATGTTTTCTGATCGAGTAACAATTAGCCTTGATGCCAATCGCAAGGCTGGAGTGGTTACACCGGTTTTTAATCCGAGCGAAAATTATATTTTTTTGTTAACCCCAGTTAAAAAATGATTATGATTAGTAAACGATTAATTTTATCTTTTGGACTGGCCGGATTTTTTATCCTTGGTTTATCTTTTGTCGAAGCTGCGAGTTTGATTTTACCTAATAAGCCCGGGACTTTTGCGGTGATGCCCGCCCGGAAAGAATTATTACTGTCAGCCGGTCAGTCGCAAACGATCTATTTGCGGGTGGCCAACTATCTCGGCCGAGAGACAACTTTTTCTATCGGTTTAAATGATTTGAGTGCCCAAACTTATGGCCGTGAGGGTTATGTTGTGGCCACGGCCACCGCTCGTTATTCTTTGTCAGACATTGTCTCTCTGGATAGAGAAGAATTTTTGTTAAAAAATGGTGAGGAAATAGAAGTGCCGATCAGGATCGGTATTCCAGCTGATTGGCCACCAAGTTCGGTAGCGGGCCTGATCAATCTCGGGCCGGGGTTAACCAAAACAAGTTCTGCTAATGCTCAAATCAAAACTAGTGCCGGAGTTTTACTGCTAGTTCGGATCAAGGGTCAGGCGGTAGAAAAAGGTCAGGTGGAAAAATTCGGTTTGATCAGTGGTCGCCTTGTGATGGCCGGCCAACCATTGAAGTTTCAAGTGGCCTACAAAAATAGTGGCAATGTCTATCTCAATCCTTATGGTCTCGTCACGCTAAAAAGTGGTTGGGGTCGACCAATAGCTACTTACCATCTCGACCCTTGGTTTGTTTTACCTCAATCGATTCGTCTGAGAGAAATTGATTTTAAGCCTCATCATTGGCCATCTCTCTATCGGGCAGAATTGGATCTTAATTTGGGTTTTAACAATCAGGTAATTAGCCAGAGTTTTTATTTTTTACTTATTCCGAATTATTGGCAATGGCTGATCATTATTTTAGTGATAATTTTATTATTGAGACTAAGCTTAAGAAAAAGACGACATGAATAAGATTAAACAATTCCTTTTTGTCGGACTGGCATTGATTGTTGCTTTGCCGGTTGGCGCTTATGTCGCCAGTAGTGATAATTATCGGATTCAATCAGACAGCATCAATTTTGGTGGCCAGCTATCTACCTCGGCTAACTATAAACTAGAAGATACTTTGGGAGAAATCAGTACGGGGACCTCTTCTGATGCGATAAATCTCCAGGCCGGTTATCAGGCGATGGCTGAGGATGTTTATCTTAGCGTCTCTTCGCCAGCCGATGTTACTTTGAGCCCGACGATTGATACGACGATTGGTGGTATTGCCGATGGGCAAGCTCTCTGGACTATTATTACCAATGATCCGGCCGGTTATTCTATGACGGTGGCGGCCAACACCAGCCCCGCTTTGCATTCTAGTGTCGACAGTTTTTCCGATCTAAATGTCGCCGGGACTGGGACACCAGATTTTTCTTGGTTTTCTCCAGCTGGCTATGCCAATTTTGGCTATACGGTCGAAGGCCCAGATTTGGACAGTTCTTTTTTGGATAATGGTGTTATTTGTGGTGTGGGAGCTTTGGATACTTTAAATAAATGTTGGCTAGATTTTAGCACTAGTGCTAAAACGGTTAGTCTAAAGAATTCTAGTAATCATCCGACCGGTAGTGATACTACCATCAAGTTACGAGCCCAAATAGATCCTAGTCGCAATTTAATCGCTGGTACTTATCAAGCTGTTATTAATGTGGTGATAACGGCTCTCTAAAAGATGATTAATAAAAATCTAAAAAATTTCTTCCCGATTTTAATTATCCTTATTCTAACTTTTTCTTTGGTGGCAACTTTTGCTGTGGCGGCTTCCGATTCGGTTAATGTCAGTTTGGAAGTGACCGGTGGCGGCGGAGGGGATGGTGGCGGCGGCGGTGGCGGTGGAGAAGAACCTCCATCTGAAATTCCTGGCTGTACTGATCCTCGGGCTTCAAATTATAATGTTAATGCCACCGCTAACGATGGTTCCTGTACTTATCCACCGGAATTAATGGGTTGTACCGATCGAACGGCTCTTAATTATGATCCCACGGCGATGGCTGATGACGGCTCCTGCCTCTATCGAGAAGCGGTGCCGAATGTTTCTGATTTTCAGTCGTCGTATAATCTTGGACAAAATAAAGTTTATTTAACCTGGGTTAGACCAGTCTTTGCCCAATTTAAAACCGTGCGAATTGTTCGTTCGACCCTGGGTGTGCCAGCCAATCCTCAAGATGGGATAGTGGTCTATGAAGGTGGAGCTAATTCTACAATCGATGAAGTGGTTCAAACGGGTGTTCGTTATTATTATACGGCGTTTGTTCAGAACCTGGCCGATGAATATTCTTCCGGAGCGGTGACTAGTGTTATTGGTTTACGGCAAGGTGAAGAAGAACCACCAGTGGCCACGAGCACAGAGGATGGATTACCGATTGTTCCTCCTGGCGGCGGGGATCCTTTTGCTTCCTTGCCCACTGTCACAGCCACTGATCCGGAATTAATAAAATTATCAGTCGGAGATTTTATTTTGCGCCAGGTCGGGGAATTGACTAAATATTTTGGCCTCGGTTCGAGAGTGGTCATTAATGGCAAAAAAGAGTTGGTGTTGGAAATAGACAAAAGATCTTTGCCTTCCGTCCTTAAAACAATCGGCGTGGTTATTTCTGATCCAAAAAAACCAGGCCGGTCCTTTTCTTTTATTATGACCGATAATAATAACGGTCGGTATTCAGCCACTTTGTCGCCCTTTTTGCGTAACGGTCTTTTCCCTGTGACTTTTTATATTATCAATTACAAAGATCAAACCGTGAAGAAAGTGTCAGGTAGTTTACAGGTGGCCGGCGTGTCTTTCTTGTCTGGTTCAGCGGTGATGGCGGGGATTCAAAAATATGCTGATCCGACGGCCACGGCGATTGGTTTGGGGGTGGGCTTAACTCAGATTGCTATTTTTGGTTCGAGCGCCAAT